>ERZ890953.466-NODE-466-length-23537-cov-19.071885_pt1 | contig 23537 bp, 28 predicted proteins | sample MGYA00521264_ERZ890953 | MGnify/ENA primary metagenome ERZ890953 (study PRJEB32303, sample SAMEA104408629) | aquatic metagenome | biome: Brackish water; feature: Chemocline; material: water | place: Baltic Sea | collected 2014-10-26T21:54:00 | depth 200 m ...
ATAGGTAAAACGCGTATGTTTTTTGAAAGCTTCTCTTTAAGCGTTGACTCAATCGCGTAAAGCGTGCCTGTTGAAGAACTAGCGCAACCGTCGCATGAACCAAGGTAACGAATGTAAATGTCAATGTATCCATCGTTTTTCTTAATGTCGATTATCTCCATGTTTCCACCGTCCATGATTAGGAACTGTCTAACACTGTCGTCAATAACGGCGTCAACGGCTTTAATCTGTTGAACAAGAGTCATAGTCTCAAAGTTGGCTCCGCCAGCGGCGCTTGCGTCGGCCGCCGCTTTCATCTTCTCTTCGTCCATCTCTTTGCGAGTGTCGGACAAGATGTCGACTAGGTACCACTCGCGAGCTTCGTGACCGCCTGGTTTAATGCAAGATTTACAAAAACCACCGGCTTTGGTGTAGTCGGTAATCTCTTCAACGCTTTTAAGATCGTTGAGTTTGATAACCTCTTTTAGCGTGCCCAAACTAACGCGAGCGCATTCGCAAACGATGATTTCCTCTTCAAAACTCTCAGAGTCAACGCCCAAGTAGAGTCCGGCCGCTTTTTTGATAACGTCGTAAGCCATAACCGAACAGTGCATTTTTTGAGGCGGAACGGCGGGAACGTCCGGCGTGTCGCGAAGAGCGAGTTCAACGTCGATGTTTGTAATTTTAACCGCTTCTTGAACCGTTTTGCCAATGCAAAGTTCAGTCATAACGTCAGATGACGCGATAGCCGTGCCGCAACCAAAACTCTTAAATTTCGAGTTTATGATTTTGTCGTTGGCTGGATCGATTTCCCAGTAAAGACGCACCGCGTCTCCACAAGATTCCGCTCCAAAGTCGGCAACGATTAGTTTATTGCCGCGTCCTTGCGCGTCCGCTTCAAAGATTTCACCTTGATGTTGCGGGTTATTCATGAGCGTTGTAACTTTATTTGAGTAAGCGTCCCAAAGTGATTCGCCTAATATGTCGGCTTTAGCCATAATTTTTTCCTTATATTTATTTTTTAGTTTTATTTAGTGTATTTCGCATGCAGCGGCTTCGCCACCGACGGTTGGCGCTTGAAGCGCGAACGAACTTGAAATCGCGCGCAATCTCGCGACGGCGTTTTTAAAGTGTTCAATCGTGTAATCAATCTCTTCGTCAGTCGTAAAACGCGACAAACTCAAACGAATTCCCGTATGAGCTAGTTCATTATCCGCGCCAATGGCCAACATAACTGTGTTGGCTTCTAAGTCCGCGCTCGCGCACGCCGAACCGGTCGACGCGCCAATTTGACCATTGTTTAAATCCCAAAGCATTCCTTCGCCTTCAACTCCACGAATCGAGATTAAGATGGTGTTTGGCGTGCGGTTGTCTCTGTCGCCAACTACGAAAGTGTCGCTAAGTTCTACAAGAGCGTCTTCAAGACGGTCGCGTTTGGCTCTGATGGAAGCTATTTTCGCCTCAATGTTCGTAGTCGCAAGCTCCATCGCTTTACCCATTCCAACGATATATGGAACGTTTAAAGTGCCTGAACGGCGTCCGCCCATGTGCTCGCCGCCATGAAGAAGGGGAGTCAAAGCTTGAGAGTTTTTAATGTACAAAGCTCCAATTCCCTTTGGTCCATGAAACTTATGCGCTGAAAACGAGATAAAGTCGATGTGAGTCGCTTGCAAATCCACTGGTATTTTACCAACGGCTTGAACGGCGTCGGAGTGGAACAAAACGCCTTTAGCTTTACAAATTTCACCAATTTCATCAATTGGATTAATCATGCCAGTCTCGTTTGAAGCCCACATAACGCTTACAAGCGCGGTTTTTTCAGTAATAAAACTTTTTACGGTGTGCGCCTCGACGATTCCCTGATCGTTAACGGGAAGATAAGTGACTTTTACGCCTTGATCTTCTAAAAACCTGCATGTTGAAAGAATCGAAGGGTGTTCAACTTCCGTCGTCACTATGTGATTTTTATCGCCGTTGAGGATTTTGTCCGTCCAAATTGATTTTAAAACCCAGTTGTTTGACTCTGTAGCGCATGAAGTGAAAACTACGTCGTCTTTGTCGTTCGCGTTTATTGCCGCGTAAACTTGGTCAATTGCTTTAGTTAGCGCAGGATGCGACGCGGTGCCAAACTTATGAAGCGAGTTTGGATTTCCATAAAGCTCACTAAAAAATGGTTGCATCGCTTCTACAACTTGTGGGTCGCACATAGTGGTAGCGTTGTTATCTAAATAAACTTGCATTTTTCCTCTTTTAATTGTTAGATTTTTAAATAAGACAATTTTTGTCCTCTTTTGATTTCGACATAGTAATGGTTTTGTGATTACGATTCGCTTAAACAAAATTGAAACTATTGTTAGCTTAAGAATTATAACAGTCTAAAAGAATGTATAATGTGAATACTATAAATTAATTGAAACGTTGCAATTAATTTCTTAAATAAGGAAGTAAGAATGTGTAATTTTAACAAACAAAATGAAGAAACAAAGGCTCTGTTAAGTCTTTTTATGCAAAAAGCGGCGCAGAACGTAGGGGGAGAAAACTATCTTCTCGCTCTCATTGAATCGATGAAAGAAAAAAAGCCAAACGCCCTGATGTTCAAAGGGCGTCAAATCGCTTCAAACCATACAATCATTAAATGGAACAAGGTCGTTTTTAAAGACAAAGTCGAGATTTTGGAAGAGATATTGCTCTCTCACAAAAGTTCGGAGGAACCAGATTTTAATATTTTAAATAATGATAGCGCTAAAAAACGTAAAAACATTCTTAACATGGTAAAAACTTTAGCGCCCGTTGAGTTTATCGTCACTACTCAAAACCATCATGACGGCGCTGGATTTAGTTTTAAAGTTTTTGACAAAGTTGAAAACGATTACGTAAAAATTAATCCTATATTCGTTGCAATGTTTTTTTGCGGCATCGAATTCACGAAAAAATGCCTTAAATATAAAGTGTAAAATGATTTTTAAAATCAGTTTAAGCGCCTTGCTTATTTCAAGCTTTTTGTTTGCGACGCAAGATATGAAGAAGTGGTTAAGACCGCTCGAAGTGCCTCAGCCAATGGACAATAAGCTGACTTCAGAGCGAGTGGAGTTGGGTAAACTTTTGTATTTTGACGCAAGGCTATCGAGTAGCGAGCAATTTTCTTGCGCCACATGCCATAGCCCAAAACGCGGCTGGACGGATTTAGAACCTGTGTCAAAAGCGCTAGGCGCTGGACGCGGACCGAGAAACTCGCCAACCATTTTAAACGCGGGTTATCAAAATCGTCAGTTTTGGGATGGACGAGTTAAAACGCTTGAAGAGCAAGCCTTGGGACCGATAGAAGCCGACGTTGAGATGAACATGCCGTTGGATGAGTTGATAGCAAAACTCGACAAGATTGACGGATACGTTAAACTTTTCAATCAAGCGTATCCAAGCGAGGGTGGAATCACGAAGATAACGCTTGCCAAGGCGATCGCTTCGTTTGAAAGAACGGTTGTATCGACAATCGCGCCTTTTGACAAATACGCCATGGGGGACAAAAAAGCCATAAGCAAAAAAGCGGTAGCGGGCTTTGACCTTTTTAAAGGCAAAGCGCACTGCATGGATTGTCATGACAACTTCAACTTTAGCAATGGAAGTTTTCACAATATCGGACTAAACGATGGCGAGTTGCAAGGCAAAGAACTGGGTCGCTATCTTACAAAACAAAGAGCGGCTTGGTATGGCGCGTTTAAAACTCCAACGCTCAGAGACGTCACAAAATCGGCTCCATATTTTCATGACGGTAGCGTAAAAACGTTGGAAGAAGCCACTTCTATCTGCTCAAGCGGTGGACGTTACGCCAATGGAGTAAAAAACAAATCCACGTTTATGCTCGATAGAAAATTGAGTCAAACTGAAATAGACAAAATAGTCTCTTTTTTAAAGACGCTTGAGGGCCCGGACATGAAACTTGAGGTTCCAAGCAAGTTCCCGCAATAAATTAAATACGAGAAAAAACTATGAACAAATTTCTAAAATTTTTACTTGCGTCGTTAGCTATTTCCGCTAGCGTAAACGCCCAAAATCATGTAATTGACCAAAGTGGAAAAACGTTTATTCCAAGTAAAATTACGGTTCGCGTCGGCGATACGATTACTTTTAAAAATTCGGATCCTTTCGCGCATAACGCTTATACGGATGAAGAAAACAATGAATTTGACGTTGGGATGCAGGCGCCGAGCAAAGAGACTGTAATAACGATAAAGTCGGCTGACTCTTTTAACGTTGAGTGCGCAATTCACCCAAATATGCTTTTAGAGGTAATTGTTAAGTAAGGAATCAAAAGAAACGCCAATATAAAGAATAAAACTCTCTTTAAATCTCTTATGATATAATCCCAAAATTAATTATATACATAAGAGGTTTACCACTATGGCTCAAACAATAACCGAAAAAATATTTTCCGAGCATGTCGGACGCGAAGTCTTCGCTGGCGAGATAATTCGTTGTAACATCGACATGGTAATTGGAAACGACATCACGACTCCTATCTCTATAAGCGCTTTTAATTTAAGCGGAGCCGAGAAATTGGCGAATCCCGATGGATTTTCGCTTGTTCTTGATCACTTCATTCCCGCAAAAGACATCGCTTCTGCGAATCAGGCTAGAATAAGTCGCGATTTTGCGAAAAAGCATCAACTAAAAAACTTTTTTGACGAAAAAGACATGGGAATAGAACACGCCCTTTTGCCTGAAAAAGGTTTAATAGTTCCAGGAGACGTGATTATTGGCGCCGATTCGCACACTTGCACGCACGGGGCGCTTGGCGCTTTTTCGACGGGAATGGGTTCAACAGATCTCGCGTTCGCCATGATAAGCGGCGGAAACTGGTTTAAAGTTCCCGAGTCCATAAAAGTGAATCTTAGCGGAAAACCTGGAAAATACACGACGGGCAAAGACATTATTTTGGAAATCATTCGTCTTATCGGCGTTGATGGCGCTTTGTACAAAACTTTGGAATTCACCGGAAGCACAATAGAACACTTGACGATGGATGATAGATTTTCCATGTGCAACATGGCGATAGAAGCCGGCGCAAAGAGCGGAATCGTGGCTGTTGACGACGTGACAAAAGAGTTTTTAAGCGACAAAAACTTGGCTCGCGAACCGAAAACGCATTATTCGGACGAAGACGCCACATATTCACAAGTTTTGGAGATAGACGTCGAAAATCTTGAACCGGTGATCGCGTATCCATTTTTGCCATCAAACGGACACTCAATCTCTAAAGCGGTTAGCGATCGTATCAAAATAGACCAAGCGTTTATCGGTAGTTGCACAAATGGACGTTTGAGCGATCTTAAAACCGCGGCGGAAATTTTAGAGGGAAAAAGAGTTCACGAAGACGTTCGTCTCATCGTGACGCCTGGAACGCAAAAGATTTTAAAAGAAGCGTACAGACTGGGCTATATGGACATTATTATAGACGCCGGAGGAGTCGTGAGCAATCCTACATGCGGCGCTTGCCTTGGTGGATACATGGGAATACTTGGTGATAACGAAGTGGCGATTTCAACTACGAATCGTAATTTTGTGGGAAGAATGGGTTCTCGTTCCTCTGAAGTTTATTTGGCGAATTCAGCCGTGGCGGCGATTTCGGCGATTACAGGCTATATTAGCGATCCAAGATAGTTTTGTCACTAAATACTCACTACGTATTGGTATGATTAGAAAATTAAAACTCTTAAAGGAAAACAATATGACAAAACTCGTTTTGATTCCAGCTTTATTGCTAGGAACGCTCGCCATGGCTGAGCAACATAAATACGAAATATCTCCGATGATAGGATATGACTTAACGGAAGGAAATATAGGGATTAAAGATAATAGTTATCCCGTTGGTGGTTTAGAAGTGCAGATTAACACGCCGAACTCTAAGCTTAGTCCAGAGTTTTCCGTTCTTTACTCTTCAGGGGTAGATTACGCGAGCGGGGGAAACACAAGAATCGTTCGTGGCGCGTTTAACGGCGTTTACACTTTTGACGCAATGAACTCTATCTTTCCATTCGCGAAAATTGGCGCCGGCGTTGAAGCGGTGCAAAATGAAACGGCGGCCAATCAAGACGGCTTTTTCGTGGACGCGGGAGCGGGCGCCAAAGTGGCTTTGACTGAAAATATCGCGCTTAAACTTGAAGCGACGTATTTAGCTAAAGTCGCGACGCAAAACGCCGGCTTCGCGGACAGCAACTTGATAGCGATGGTCGGAGTGACGTTCGCTTTTGGAGGTGACAAGCGCGAAGTGGCTCCAGAACCAACTCCAGAGCCGGAAGAAAGCGTGGAAGCAAAAGTAGAAGCGGTCGTCGTGGCTCCGGTAGCAGTTGATGGAGACGACGATAAAGACGGCGTCGCAAATTCTGTGGACGAGTGCGTTTACACGCCGGCCGAGACTCCCGTTGACGCCAAAGGTTGCGCGCTTGACGATGATAAAGACGGCGTGATAAATTCTTTGGATAAGTGTCTAACTACGCCGCTTAACGCTTCTGTGGACGCTAAAGGTTGCGAGCTTGACGACGATAACGATGGCGTTGCAAATTCACTCGACGAGTGTCTATCTACCGTCGCCAACGCGCAAGTTGACGCCAAGGGGTGTGAGCTTGACAGCGACAACGACGGCGTCTTAAACTCAAAAGACATGTGTAAAGATACAGCGGCAAACGCTGAGGTAGATAGCTATGGTTGCGCAAAAACCATCACTATAGAACTTGAGATTAATTTTGAAAATAATTCAGATAAAGTAAAGTCCGAATCTATCGCAAACGTTGACGCTTACGCGGACTTCTTAAACGCGTCTCCCAACTATAGCGCTAAAATCATAGGATACACCGACAGCGTGGGGAGCGATTCATACAATCAAAAACTTTCTCAAAAAAGAGCTGAGTCGGTTAAAAGAATGTTGTTGGACAGAGGCGTAAATTCTACTCAGGTGACTTCCGCTGGATTAGGCGAAGTAAACCCCATCGCGGATAACGCTACCGCGGAGGGTCGCGCCAAAAATAGACGCATTGAAGCCGAGTTAACCAAAAACTAAATGCTAGACATGCCTTGCGTCATCTTCGCGGGTGGCAAAAGTTCAAGGATGGGAGAAGACAAGTCTCTTCTTCCATTTTCCACGTTTAAGACTCTTATCCAATTTCAACTATTTCGTTTAAGCAAAATCTTTAAAACCGTATATATATCTTGCAAAGATAAAAATAAATTTGATTTTGACGCCAATTTCATTGAAGACGTAAAAACCGACGCCGTTTTCGCCCCAACGGTCGGTTTCGTAACGCTTTTTAAAAATATTGACGAGGATAGATTTTTCGTCCTAAGCGTCGACTCTCCTTTTGTCGGCGTTGAAGAGATACTCAGAATCGCGCAGGCCGATGAAGATGAGTTGGACGCGACGATAGCGAAAACAGATGGGAGAATACAGCCTCTTTGCGGAGTTTACCACCGTTCGCTTTCAAACAAGTTCGTTAAAATGTTGCAAAATAACGATCACAAATTAGGCCACCTTTTAAAAAATTCCAACGTTAAATACGTGAGCTTTACGAATGAAGAAGCATTTTTAAACCTCAATAATCCTCACGAGTACGAAAAAGCGCTAACGCTTATTTAACACACTTCGCTATAATATATTCAAAATTAAAAACTGCAAAAGAGAAAAAATGAAATTAACTCATTTAGATGAAAATCAGAGACCAAAAATGGTTGACGTTAGCGACAAGGGACAAACGACTAGAATCGCCATCGCTAGTGGAGTGATAGAGATGAGTCAAGAAGCCTACTCAAACATAGTGAGTGAAAAAAACAAAAAAGGTCCCGTCCTTCAAACCGCCGTCATAGCGGCGATAATGGCCGTCAAGCAGACTAGCTCTTTGATTCCCATGTGTCATCCATTAAATCTTAGCGGCATCAACTGCGACGTGGACGAACTGCCTGAACTTCCCGGTTTCAAGCTGACCGTCACAACGAAACTCACGGGTCAGACGGGGGTTGAGATGGAGGCGCTAACGGGAACGAGCATAGGACTTCTGACCATCTACGACATGGTAAAAGCCATCGACAAGGGGATGATTATCAGAAACGTTCAACTTGAAGAAAAATCTGGAGGTGAAAATGGAGATTATAAACGATAGAAGTGATAAATTGGAATTGGTTTATCCCTGTAGTTGGGCTTATAAGTTGATAGCTGGCGAAAAAGAGGCCCTTCAAAAGGCGATTCATGACGTCATAGAAGAGCGCGAACATAAACTCGTTCACTCAAACAACTCAAAAACTGGCAAGTACGTGAGCATGAACTTGGAGTTGTTGGTTCATAACGAAGATGACAGAAATTTTATTTATGAGGCTCTTAAAGCTCATAGTAATATAAAAATGGTACTTTAAAAGGAGTCTAAAATGGATGTAGAAAAAGTAAATATAGAGTTACAAGAGACGTACAACCGTAGGTTGAAAAGCGTTGAAAAAAGAGTTTCCACTTCGGTTGAACATTTGATTGAGGCGAAATTATTAAACTTAAGCGACATAGAGCTAGTTCAAATGAAGAGTTTGGTTTCCACTATTTTGACTTTTGAAACAAAAAGTTTACAAGAAGACGTCGAAACGCTTTTGGCGCAAAAAGAGTTGGTTGAAAGAAGTTTAGAAAAAAAATACGCAGAACTTCAAGAGTCCAAGTACGAGGTGTTTGACGCTTTGGAAGAGCAATTTAAAGCCGAATCAACCGCGCTTTCAAAACTACATCAAGTGAAACTGCAATCAATCGACTTATATGAAATTTTAAGCGAAATGGTAGAGTCGGCGATTATCACGGCGCTTGAAAAAGATGAAGATGGCGATATCAAAGACACCATTATTGAAATAACCAAGGAGATAACTTATCAAGCCATCAAAGAGGGTTCTTTAAATACGATTAGGGTGAGAAAAATTTTATCAACTATTTTAATGGCCGCAATAGACGTGGCGGAAGCCACTCCAAATAGAGCGTCTAGCATTCTTGGTGGAACGCTTAAAGGAATGAGAGGGGGCCTTGTTCACTCAATTCAGCGATTCAAAAAACGATTAGCGAATACGCCTGTGGAAGTGAAGCATATTCTTGTTGAAGATTATGACACCATTATAGAAGATTTAAATCAGACGGATACTCTTTTTTCTCAAGTTGTGATTACTCAAGCGTCTCAAAGCAGTCAAAACACAAGAAAAATATTGATAGACACAAATAAAGAGATGCGATACGATTTGGAAGAGTTGGTGCACATCTCAAAAGAAGCCGCGGAAGTTATGAAAGATAAATTTTCGCTATTTGCTCATAACGCGGCTAAAAAAGCGGATACGGCGTTTAAATCTCAAAAAGCCCAAGAAGCGAAAAGAATGGGCAAAGAAGCTTGGGGCGTTGCAAAAGTTGCGCTTGGAGGCGCTATACAAAGCGCTAAAGACGCTATGGACAAGAAAGAAAAGTAAAAGGGCGTCAGTCATGCAAAAAATAGAGTCAATTAAGATTGGGTTAAAAGAAGAGATCGAAAAATACAAGTTAAAGAAAACCTTTTTTAAAGATTACTCTTTAAGCATGAAAGAGATAAGCGCTTGGCTTAAAGAGAAAGAGAAAAAATGAAGATAATTTGTTCGGAGTTGTATGAAAAACAGCTAAAAGAGATATTGAGCGAAATAGCTTCACATGATTTTAAGACGGCTAAAGATTTTAAAACGTATCTAGATACGATTATAATCAACGCTCCTACAAAATCTCGAAAATATAAACAGTCTGTTTTTTTTGATGATGAAAACATTAAAGATATTGAATATGATAAATATACGATACCTCTTCTGATTGATGATGAAAATGACTCTTATATTGTATTAGGCATTGTTAAAAAGTAATATTTGAGTTCTATTTTTAAAAACTTAGATGTTCCCATAAGTAACATAAGCGTGATATATTCGTATATTTAGCAGATAAATTACTTATGATAGATATAAAACTATTTGATATTAAGCGTAAAATGGCATCATGTTACCAGGATAATTCTACTACGTTTATAATAATGATAGAGTTATATAATAATTTTATATATCACGTAATACAAAGATAAATAAGGAGAAAATGTGGATAATAAGAAATCTAAAGAAGAACAATCAATTGACAGAAGAGATTTTTTCAGAAAAACAGCTGCTATGTCGGTAACTGCGTTAGCTGGAACGTCGCTTCTATCATCGAACGCTATGGCAGATGATCCTGCAATTATGAATCATACTGCATGGGGACAAAAATGGGGTGATCCGGTAACGGCTAATCTGTACGGCGTTCCTTCTGCGTATGAGCATAACGTTACAAGAAGAAACACTAAGCTATTGGCCTCTGGTAACTTTAGAGCTTCAATCGCGGTAACTCCGATTCATGAATCTCAAGGTATCATTACTCCAAATGGTCTTTTCTTTAGCCGTTCTCATGGCGGTACGGCTCATGTCGATCCTAATGAGTACCGTTTGATGATTCATGGTTTAGTTGAGAAACCTATTGTTCTTACGTTGGCGCAATTAAAACGTTATCCTAGCGTTACTCGTACTCACTTTATAGAATGCCCTGCAAATGGCGGACAAGAGTGGAGAGGGCCACAATTCAACTCGGTTCAATTCGCTAAAGGTTTTATGGCGTCCGCGGAATGGACGGGAGTTTACATAAAAACTATTTTAGAGGACTTAGGTCTTAAACCAGAAGCGCAATGGATGTTGGCTGAGGGTTCGGACAACTCTAAAATGGGTAGAACGGTTCCAGTGGATAAAGTTCTTGACGACGCTATGATCGTTTGGGGACAAAATGGCGAAGCTCTTCGTCCTGAACAAGGTTATCCAGTAAGATTGCTTCTTCCAGGTTGGGAAGGAAATCTATGCGTTAAATGGTTACGTAGATTAGAGTTCGCAACGGAACCTTGGTACTGTAAAGAAGAAACGTCTAAATACACCGACCTTAAGCCCACTGGTAAGGCTATTCAACATTTCTACGCGAATGAAGTAAACTCAACCGTAGTTTCTCCATCTCCAGAGATTCCTTGGACTGACCTAGAAGATGGCGCGGTTGTTGAAATTGAAGGACTTGCATGGTCTGGCATGGGTACCATTACTGGCGTTGATTTATCTTTTGATGGCGGTAAAAACTATGTAGAGGCTAAACTTAAAGGTTTAGTTCTTCCTAAATCGTGGACTCGTTGGAGTTTTATGCATACGTACAAAAAAGGCGATAGACTTCTGTTGACGTCTCGCGCCATGGATGACGCTGGGTATATTCAACCAACTATTGATGAAGAAGTTTCCATCATGGGCGTTGAAGCCGTTTATCATAGAAACGCCGTTGAAACTTGGGAAGTAACAAAAACTGGAGAGGTGAATCATGTTCAAATTAGATCGTAAATTAATAGTTTCCGCTTCAGTGGCCGCTGCAGTCGCTTTATTCGCAGTAGGTTGCGTTGGCGGCGACGCGACTCCTGTCGCTTCGCCAAGCGCTAGCGCAAAATTAGGCATTGATGGTGGTTTGTCTTACCCTGTTGTAAATGGAAAAACAGGTCCTTATTACGTTAACGCTCAGAGCGAGGGAAAGAAAATCAACAACGGCCGCGTTCCAACCGAGAATGAACTTAAGCGTTGGGATACCGACGTTATGGCGGATGGAACAGGTTTGCCTGAAGGTAGTGGCTCCGTCTCAGAGGGTGAAGCTCTTTATGAAGCGCAGTGCGTTATGTGTCATGGCGATTTTGGCTCAGGCGGCGGTGGTTATCCAGCGCTATCCAAAGGCAACGCGGTAAGTTTACAAAAAACGTTGAAAAACAATAGATGGAAAGATCCTGAAGCGAGTGGTCCGATACGCGTGTTTGGCTCATATTGGCCACAGGCTAGCACTCTATGGTGGTATATAAGAGACGGTATGCCTCATCCATTTAGCGATAGTTTAAGCGAAGATGAAACATACGCCATTACAGCGTACATACTCAACATTAATGAGATGGAAATTGATGGCGAATTGGTTGATGATGAATACGTTCTTGATCGTGAAAAATTCTTAAAAATAAAAATGCCAAACGTAGACGGTTTTGAACCTAATATTGCTGGACCGAACTCTTTACCGCGCGTGCGCGCTTACTATGCTGACCCGAAAAATTTTGGCGCTAAAAAAGTAAAAGCGGAAGAACGCTGCATGAGTAATTGCCAAAAAGAGACTGTAAAAGAAGTTTACATTAAAAATGGTGGAATAAGTGATTTCTTACCTCCTATGGCGACTGCAAGAGATCTTCCTCCAGTTGAAGTAGAAGCGTTGGACGTTAAAAAAGCTTATGAAGCAAACTGCGCTATGTGCCACAGCGCCGATGGCATGGGAGCTCCAGTGATTGGGGACAAAGACGCATGGGCCGCTGTGACCGACAAAGGTATGGACGCCGTTTATAAAAATGGCATTGAAGGAATTAATGGTATGCCAGGTTTAGGTGGTTCATCATTATCAACTACGGATTTCAAATCAGTAGTCGATTATATAATTAAAGAAAGCAAATAAGGAAATATTATGGAAAGAAGAAATTTTTTAAGTATGACATTAGGAGCGTTGGCGTTAGCCGTTGTTCCTGCAAGCGTAAAAGCGGAAGACTATAGAAAAGCAAAACCAACGGTGTGGAGCGCCCATACCGTTGAAGACGCTATGAAAAACCTTTATGGATCAGCTACGTTTATAGATAGTGGCGTAAAAGTGACGGCTCCAAAAGTAGCTAGTAACGGTGGGGCTATTCCAGTTGATTTTTCAGCTGACATGCCAATCAAATCAATAGCTCTTCTTCAAGACGCAAATCCTGAAGCTGCCGTATGCGTGTTTGACGCGAATAAATACAGCGTTAACAAATACTCTGTAAAAATAAAAATGGCTAAATCGGGCACTATTACCATAGTCGCTCTTGGTCAAGATGGTAAGCTTTATGGTTCTAAAGTTTCTTTAGACGTCGCTCTTGGTGGATGTGAAGGTTAATTCCTTTATTTATAAACAAAAATTAATTACAAGGTATCATTTATGAAAATAAAAGCAACATTAAAAAATGGCGTAGTTGACGTTAAAGCTATGGCGAAACATGAGATGTCAACGTATAACATGATGGAAAAAAAGACTGGAAATAGAGAAGATGCGAATTTCATTACTCATATCGTTGGAACTGTAAACGGTGAGACTGTGTTTGAAGCGTCTACAAGTCAATTTTTATCTAAAAACCCTATCTTTAAGTTTCAGTTTAAAGGTATTGGCGCGCAAGGCGACACTTTAGAAATGTCATGGGTTGACCGTAAAGGGAAAACAGGTAAAGGCGATAGTAAAATTAAATAGTTTTACCACTTTGATTTAGTGGGAGTAATTTCATATTGCTCCCAAATTTCCGACTCTAAAGGCTAAAAATGTTTAAACCTTTAATCCTCTTCTTTATAATCTCATTTTTATCATTAAATTTTTTATTCGCAAAAGAGGTTAACATAGACAAATTGGTCGATGATTATTCTCAATCCGACAAAAAAGTTTTAATCTATTTACATAGAACGGGATGCAGTTATTGCAATAGCATGCAAGAATTTACTCTCGACGATGAGAACGTGAGAGTTTACCTAAATGAAAATTTTACTTTTGTCGCTGTAAACGTAAGCGATCAAGTTATATACAATAACCGCGGAATGTCAGGGTTGGATTTTGCAAAATTAATGGGTTATAATTTCTATCCATCGTCTTTATTGTTGGATAACGATAAAAAAATCAAATACGCCATTGCAGGATATAAGAATGAGTTGGAATTTATGGTGATTTTGAAATATTTAAAGGGCAAAGCTTTAGATACAATGACTTTAGAAGCTTACAAAATCAGCGTAGGCTATCAAAAAAGTAAGAATAATGAAATAATGGATGAAAGAAAAAGAAAAAATGACGCAAGGTAAAGTAATAGAATTGTTCATCACAAAAGATGATGAAAATAAAACTAGGCTTAGCGTGGATGCAGTGTCCGTTGATAATCTAGGTTTCATCGGAGACAAATTTCGCGGTAAGAATCTTGAACGCTCGATTTTGCTAACTTCAACCGATAGTTATGAGATTACAAAAAAGAACAACATTGACATAAACACTGGAACGTTGGGGGAAAATATCTTAATTGACGTCAATCCCTACCATTTAGTTCGCGGCAATCAATTACAAATAGGCGCGACCATTTTAGAGGTGACTCAAAATTGCACTCTATGCAAGGGTTTGTCTACCGTAGATTCAAAATTGCCAAAATTGTTGAAAAATGACAGAGGCGTCTTTGTTAAGGTTGTAAGCAGTGGAACTTCGAACATTAAAGTTGGAGACGCTGTAAAAATTTTAAATGGCAATTATTGAAATGAATTTTTTTTCTAGAATTTTTGTTGTTGCTCTAACTCTTATTTTCGTTGCAGGATGCAGTAAGACGGTCGAGTTAAAGATTTCAAATATTGAGAAGAGTCCGAAAATTCAAGATATAGAGAATAATCAAAATATTCAGGTATTTATCTCGCAAAACAGTGATATGCAAATCACAATAAACTCTATAGAAGACGTTTTTAACGCCATGGGACTAAGAGTTGTGGGCAATTATGAGATGAACAAGCCATTTGAAATTCGATATGGAAAAGTCAATCAAAAAATTTACAATCTCGTCTCGTTTATGAATGAAGATTTAACTTACAAGCTTATCAAAAAATATCCTGATTTTGGCGCCTTAAGCCCCCTTGGCATGTCAATATGGGTGGATGAGAAAAACGCTATCAACGTCTCTACTTTAAGTCTCAAGGGCATGTCGCAAGCGGCGAACGTTCCTCTTGACGACATTGATTTAAACGCTTACGACGCAATGCTGAGAAAGGCTATGTTAAGAGCCATGCCAAATGGACTTTTTACAAAATTGGAGTCTCCTTGCGATTCTAAAAAGAGCGTGCGTTTGAAAAAGTTTATAGTTAAATCAGATTTAAACATAGAAGAAATTGAGGCGCAATTTGAAGCTGAATTGGAAAAATTGGATTTCTTAGTTCCAAATTACATAAACATGCAAGAGATGATTTTTGATAAATATGATTATCACATATATGACTTTTATCACATATATTCCATTTATAAAATTGAATCAATATATCAAATCAGCAAAAAATATCCGCAAAGAGGCATATTTACCCCAATTTCGTTTTATCTTTATAAAAAAAAGAGTGAAAAAAGCGTCAATATGGGTTTTTTGTCCGTAGACGCTTCTATATATTGCGCAGACGTTAGAGATAAAAAATTGCTTATGTCGCTAGAGGAAATTCAAGGCGCTCTTGAAAACATAGTTACTCAAATCATAGAATAGGAATATACATGAGATTACTAAAAAAATATATAACTACGTTGTCCCTGTTAGCGGGTATATACTCGCCACTAAGCGCGAATGAGGCGTTTATTCCAAGTGGCAATGAAAAGTTGGCTGTTGAGTACGCTCTTAGCTCAGGCGATGCGAAAGAACTCGATGCCGACTTTTTCAAGTTTACGGACAAACCATTGGCAAAGATTAACTTTTTTCTAAACGACCCACATCACAACGTCCAAAACGTATATGTGGAACAAGTGGGAGCCACGTCTCTCTCTCAACTATCGTTTTCTTCATTGGTAAATGACAAAATTATTTTGCCACTTTTAAACAAAGACCCAAGAATTGGTGGTTTTTCTCCTTTTAATCTTGTGATATATAGAAAAAAAGAGGGCATGAAAACGGTTATCACTCATATAACGCCAGAAGCCGCGCTTGACATACTTCAAATAAGCGACGAAGACGTAAAAAAAGAGTATATAGAGATGTTCAAGCCACTAGACAAAGCTATAGAAGAAAAATACGCGGACGCTAAAAAAAGTTACACTAAAGTTCATGGTTACGCAAAAAAAAGCATGATGAATTTTGAAATTCCATTTACTGAAATTGAAGACATTGATGAGTTTTTTGATGATTTTCAGGAAAAATTTGAATCCGCGTTTGAGAAAAAAGGCTATATAATCGCTGGATTTTATAACATGAAATACAGTCTTAACTCCGAGAAGGATTTGCTTCCCTCTTACAATAATTTTGTAGTGTGGTCTCTTTGTCACATTCCATTTTCATATACGATCTTTGATGGGAAAAAACCACTTCCACAAGCGGCCATATTCGCTCCTTGTTCTATGTACGCGTACGTAAAAAAAGGTGAAAACAAGATAGTCGTCGGAATGCCGACGCTGCAAGCATGGGCGGCCGCGCTTGGAATTACAGATAAAGAAAAACTAGCAAAGATAGAGCAGCTTGATAGAGAAATGCCAGCTACCATCCATGAGTTGGGCGGCGTCGACGTTGCAAACAAAAACCCTTTAGATAAATAATCTCAAGGGGCGTTAGTTGTAGTATTTAACGACGCCATCCATTTTAGAGCCCATGTTTAGCAGTATCATGTCGGCGATTACAAGCGCCGCCATGGCTTCACAGACCACTGTTCCTCTCACCGCTACGCAAGGGTCATGTCTTCCTTTTAAAGAAAAATCAACCTCTTCATTCTCCTTTGTAATCGTATGCTGCTTTTTAAAAATGGATGGAGTTGGCTTGAAGTAGACGTTTACGACTATGTCGTCTCCATTGCTAATGCCGCCAAGTATGCCGCCGGAATGATTCGTCTCAAAACCATCTGAACGAATCGCGTCGTTATTTTGCGAGCCTAAAACTTGCGAGCTGAGGACGCCATCGCCAATCTCTACGGCCTTTACCGCGTTCAATCCCATCATGGCGTCGGCTAAAACGCCGTCAAGTTTGTAGTATAGCGGTTGACCCAAACCTATGGGCGCGCCTTTTATAAGCACTCGAGATACTCCGCCAACGGAGTCATGGTCGTTTTTTGCTTTTAAAATCGCGTCTTTTTGTTCTTGCTCTTTTGTCTCGTCAAGCGCGTAAATCAGACTGCTTTTCGCTTTTTCATAATCAAACGATTCACTCTTTATACCTGCGACTTCGCTGATGCCGCTTAAAACCGATACGTTTAGTTTGTCTAGCATAAGCTTCGCAATGGCGCCAGCGGCCACTCGAGCCGCCGTTTCTCTCGCGGAACTTCTTCCACCGCCACGATAATCTCTAATGCCGTATTTGTGAAAGTAAGTAAAATCCGCGTGCCCTGGGCGAAACACGTCTTTTATGTTTGCATAGTCGCGTGATTTTTGATTCGCGTTGTATATAATCATGGCTATCGGCGTTCCCGTGCTTAGTCCCTCAAACACACCGCTGAGCAGCTCCACTTTGTCTTCTTCTTTTCTTGCCGTCTCAAATTCGCTTTTTCCAGGTTTTCGGCGATCGAGTTCGCTTTGTATGTACTCTTCGTTTATCTCTAAGCCAGCGGGAACTCCATCGAGCAAACAACCGATTGCCGTTCCATGGGACTCGCCAAAAGTGCTAAATTTTAATTTTTGACCGAAACTATTCATTCTGAACCACCTTTAAGCAACTCCACCGCGATTTCAGCGGCTATCTGCTGCGCTATTTTTTTACTTTTTCCAACCGCTCTCGCATACTCTTTATCTTCTATGAAAACGGCTACTTCGAACTCTTTTAGATGATCGGGTCCGCGACTCGCCATAACTTTGTAGAGAGGCGTTAAGCCAAATCTAGCTTGCGTTAGCTCTTGAAGCGTTGTTTTGTAGTCGCGAAAAAGAGAATCCAACGAGATCTCGTCATGGTTGTTTTCTATAAGTCCAATGGCGATCAACTCTACCGTTTTGAGTCCCGCTTCCAAGTATATGGCGCCCATAAGGGCTTCAAAAGCGTTGGATAAAAGCGATGATTTTTCTCGACCGCCATTGTTCTCTTCGGCGTTTGAGAGCAAAATATGTTCTCCAAGTTTAAGGACTCTCGCCAACTTGTCAAAACCCGTTTCGTTTACCAAAGAGGCTCTGATTTTTGATAATTTCCCCTCATCGGATTTACTAAATTTTTTGTAGAGGTACTCGCCTACAATCAAATCCATGACGGCGTCGCCTAAAAATTCAAGTCGCTCATTATCGTAGGGCTGTTTATAGCTTTTATGCGTCAGCGCTTCGATAATGAGCTTTTTGTCTTTAAACTCATATCCAACTCTTTTTTCTAAAGTTTCTATATTATTGTTCATTGTTTCCTCATTTATTGTTTAAAAGCGACTATTGATCTCTTTTGCTTTACATTCTTGATCTCTTAGGTCACTGAAAAGAGTTGTTTTCTTCACTAAAATCCTTATAATAATTTTTAGAGAGATGCCACTCTACGCGGGCTGTGTCGATAGAGTGACATCCAGTGCAACGATTAAAGGCAAATGGAAATATATGCTTGCACTCATCGCAAACGTATTCAAAATTAAGAGTGGCGTTCACTTTAGTGTTTTTAAGGTTTATCAGTACGTCAAATTCAAAGACGGAACTGCTTTTGACCAAATCAACGTCTCCGCGAGCGCTATACAACTCTCTTAAGTAGCTGTTCTTTGCAATTATAGCTAAATCTAAATCTTTTGAATTGAGATTCCAAAGAAGGTCGGTGACTCTTTCGCTCTTGGAGCCATCAAAATTTTCCCATGCGAGTTTAGGGTTCGTTCGAAATAAATATTCAAATATTAGATAAGTAAGTTTGTGCGTCTCTCTATATATTTTTAGAAGTTCCTCCGCTTTTTCCTCATGGCCCATGGTCGCGTTGTTTAAAAGAGCCAAGGATTTCAGATACGCCTCATCATTGAGAACGTCCTTGTCTAGTTGTTCTAGCGGTTCTAACACCTCCAAAGCCGATTTATAGTCGCGCATGTATTCATACACCAACAAAAGGTAATGCAGCGCCTGCGGCGTGCGAGGAGAACTTTTTAATATCTCCAAAAAAACCGCTTTGGATCGTTCTAAAAAACCAGCTTTAAAGTAAACTTTCCCAAGCAAAAACATGGTCTCTTTTTTGTTTGAAGAGTTTGGAACCCTTAAAATTTCATGGTATATCTCAATGGCTTTCTCGTAGTTGCCGCTTTTTGAGTAAGAGCCCGCTAAAAGCAGCCAAGACTTTTTAGATATTTCTCCGCCGGAGATAAGCACCTTTAGTTCGTCTTGAGAGGGTAGGGCGCGAAATTGTTGCAAAAATTTATCTAAATGTTTGCTGTCTTCTTTGCTCGTGTATCTCCCCCACCAATATGAAAGAAACGTTATGACGAAAATAATCACGAAAAAGATGATTATGGAAAAAAGGGGGTCGCGAAACTCTATAAAAAAAGTATTCATGCGTCATACACCAAAACGCCATAATCGTTTTTGAGATTGTAAAACGTTGAGTTTGAGCCAAACTCAAGATCTTTTAACTTTGCTAAATGCACAACGGAGTTTTTTGATACCACAATCCCGTTTTCAATGAAGAATTTTTTTAAGTTGACAAATTTAACGTCTTCAACGAATTTATACTCAAACTCTTTGTGCATTTTCATTTTCTCGTAAGAGAATACATGCTCATTGACATGCAGTTGATCGGAAGCGAATTTTATGGGAAGATGACCGGAGACGTCCGTTAAAGCGTTTTCAATAAACTCATATTTCGGAGGGAGGGTTTTTTTTTGAATGAAGACGTATTTGTTGTTAAGTTTTAGATTTGGAGTATTTTTCCAGTATTTGTAAGCTGGATTTGAGACGCCGAGTTTTGAAGAGATTTCTCTCCAAAGCCAAAAAGAGTTCAGCGTATTGGGTAAATGCGACATACTAAATGGCTCCTCGTAAAATCATCGTTTATTATATAATTTTTTTTATTAAATCAGTGTGAAAGTGGCTTGTAACGTATGCGACTCGTTTTTCTGTATGATCTTAAAATCGTCGTAGGCGTTGGCGGATTCAAGGCAAACAAACTCTTTATACGCCTCTGGCTCCATAGCGCTCATTTTGGAGCATTTATCTATCCATGGATTCCAAACCACGAGGGAAGAAGAGCCGCTATTTTCTATCTTTATGGTTCTGTTTTTATCTTTTAAAATGATTGCGTCCTCTACATTTTGAAAAATAACGTCAAACTCTTGATTGAACGATATGGAGCCACTCTGTTCTCGCGTTTTGTTTGTGATGGCGTCAAAATAGGGTTTTTTATCCAAGCCCTCTATGGAGACGTCCGATATGTGAGAAACGTTAAAGTACGTGTGCAGCGCTTGCGTCAACTTCAACTCTTTCGTATCGAGATTTGTCGTTTTGAGAGTCAAGACCAATCTATCCGATAGGGTTACAATCAAGTCCAATTCAAATTTGTAGTTCCATAATTTGAGACTCTTTTCGTTATGAACCAATCGCAATAGCAATTGAGTCGTTTTTGCGTCAATCTCGGTTACGAAGACGAGTTCAAACATGGACGTTCTCGCAAAACCATGCTGGGGCAGAGCGGGGTTGGAAGATCCAAAAGAGGGCCAGCATATTGGAATGCCGCCTCTTATGGCTTTGTCATTGGAAAAATCGCTTATTTCGCTGACCCACAATAAATCTTGGAATAATTTTTTTTTGTACTCAAATACATGAGCGCCGTTGAGCGCGATTTTTGCGACGCATGAATCATTATTTACTTCAATGTATTCAAATCCATTAGGAAGTTTTTTTAGCTCGGTCATTTTACTTTAATTTTAACATGGCGAGTTCCAAACTACCACTCACGTAATTTGCAAAAAAGGTCAGAGTTTCTAAATCTTTGTCGTCAAAATCAAATCTTGACTTGTTGAGCAGTTGAATGATTCCCATGACTTTGCGTTGTGAATTAAAAATCGGCACGGTTATTATGTTCTTTGTGGTGTAACCGCTTTTTTTATCGATGGTCGCTAGAAATCTAGAATCGTCATAGGGACGGTTCACGACTTGAGGTTTCTCTTTTAAGTACGTTTCCCCAACAATTCCGGAACTAAGCGAAACAACTATGCGTCCTATGCCGTCGCTTAGTTTTGTCCAAAGAATTTTCTCCTCTTCATCGACTATGAAGATGGAACATCTATCCGCGCTTACAAGTTTTTTTGCCTCTGTGGATATGAGTTCAATTGATTGTTCCATGTCTTTTAGAACCATTAATTGTTGTCCAAATTCCGCTATTTCATAAAATTTATTCATGCATGGTACTTTTTTTTATTTGATTAATCAAATCAAGAAAGCCACTGACGTAATGAGCGAAAAATATCATAAACTTCATGTCTTCGTCGTCGTAGCCCCCCTCTTTGTTTAAGAGTTCGAGTATGCCAATAACCTTTCGATTTGAGTTAAAAATTGGCGCGGTTATAAGATTTAAGGTTTTAAAACCACTACTTTTGTCAATGTCAGGCAAAAAATGAGGGTTTTCATATGGATTATTCGCAATGATTGGTTTTTTGGTTTTAAGAGTGTAGCCTACGATGCCTTGATCGTAAGGCACCACAATTTCTTCCATTCCGTCCGATAGCGTCGTCCAAAGTTTGTTTCGCTCTTCGTCATAAATGAAGATGGAACATCTTTGCGATCCAATAACGTCTTTGGCGTATTTTGATATGAGCGGAATCCCCTCCGTTAATGATTTTTTATTGAGTAGTTCTCGTCCAAAGTCAGCTAGTTTTGAATAGGTCTTTGTATATTTCATAAAATGGGGCTCCAAAATAAAATCGATTACGTCTCATAATTATAGTGTAAAAATTCAACAAAAAAAAGTACACCGCCACTTTTTAGTAATTCTAATTGAACTATAGGCATCCTTTATAAGTAGCACACAGTTCAAGTAATATAGTTTGCGTTCTCGGTCCCTCGAACCTCAAACACTAAAATGAGATACTTTGATAGAAGATTAGAGAGATGGTCAAAACAGAAGTTTAAATCACTTAAACGCAGACAAGGCAGAGCCAATAAATGGCTTACAGCAATAGCTAGAAAATAGCCTCATCTATTTCCACATTGGCAAATGAAATATGCAAAACTGGCTAAGTAATATCACTTGATTAAACAATAAGAGCCGTGTGACGGGAGACTCTCAAGCACGGTTCTGTGAGAGCCTTAGAGGGAAGTTCTATTTGGCTACTCGACCACTTTTTTGCATTATCAAAAGTAGCGGTGGCGACTGACCCTTAAATTTATAAAAAATCGATCGAATCTATAAATGTTGGAGCCTTAATACCTGTTCCATTATTCTCAAAGTGACAGTCTGTAATTTTTATAGCCATAGGTAAATCCTTTTTTGTGCTAACGGTTGACTTGAACTAATAAATTTTCAGAGAAAATTTATTAGTTCCAAGGTTTTGTTGTACTTTTTAGTCTAGTAAAGCCATACTATTTTGAATACTCTCATCTATAAATTTAAGAAGCTCATCTTTGTTATTAATAGCTGTTAAGTATTCACTTCTATGTTCATTTTCAATAAGAGGTGGAACGATATTATTTTGAATAGCTTGAAAAGCCATTATTAATCTTCCAACCCTTCCATTGCCATCGGCAAAAGGATGCACTCTTTCAAATAGAATATGAAACTCTGCAATATTTTCTAAGCTCATTTTATTACTATTAAACCTATAAAGTAAATTTTCAATATCATTTGAAATTTTATTAGGTGCTGATAGTTTAATATCTACACCTTTAATATATCTTTCATCTAGTCTATATGCTCCAATAGGCTTTGAAACAAATTGAGGCACTACATGTAGAGCATCTTCAAACATAATTGCATGTATGTCTTTTATAAAACTACTGTCTATGATATTTTCTTTATTAGTAGCCTCACGAACTATTACATCATAAGCTTTTGCAAATCCTAAGATAACAAGTTGTTCATGTAAGGGTTTGTCTCCAGCAGTATTTCCGTGTTCAAGTAACTCTTTTGTTTCACCGAAAGAAAGAGTCGTACCTTCCATCGCGTTTGAGTGATGGGTGATTGATATACGAAGTTGTCTAAAAAGCTCTTCCCTTTGTTTTAGTGTTAATTCATTTAATTTTTTCATAATCATCTATCTCCTTGTTTGTCTTCTTAATGCAATAATGAAATGGTACACTATAAAACCAGTAATAAATTTATTAATTAGCCATATGTGGAGAAAGTTTGCATAAATAGAATCTTTACTTGGCATTTTTATGTTAACGAATATTGCTAAATCATTTAATGAACCAAATTTAAATAAGTATATGATTATGGATAATGTTAAAATAATGGATATATGTTGCATAGTATACATTGAGGGCTAAAGAGAGAAAGAGAATACCTGTTGTTTTAACAAAAGATGAAGTAAAGATAGTTATGGAAAACATAAAAGGGATTTATAACCTTATAAGATAAAAAAGATATGAGAGATGGAGTTGGTGCTGTTTATTTGCCTTATGCACTAGAAAAAAAATATAAAAATGCTAAGTTTGAAACTAAATGGCAGTATCTTTTTCCTGCTATAAATCTTTCTAATGATCCACGAGCGAAGACAATAAGAAGACATCACATACATGCAAAAACTTTAGGGAGAAACATAAAAGTAGCTGCACAAAAGAGCAACTTAAACAAGCGAGTAACTTCACATATTTTTAGACATTCCTA
>ERZ890953.467-NODE-467-length-23532-cov-5.506751_pt1 | contig 23532 bp, 25 predicted proteins | sample MGYA00521264_ERZ890953 | MGnify/ENA primary metagenome ERZ890953 (study PRJEB32303, sample SAMEA104408629) | aquatic metagenome | biome: Brackish water; feature: Chemocline; material: water | place: Baltic Sea | collected 2014-10-26T21:54:00 | depth 200 m ...
ACCGGTTTTAAGTCAAACTTAAACTCGATCCCCTCTGACACGGCCACCATACACAGTCGTTTCCTGTCTTCAAACGCTCCCAGCTCACGATCTACGATGACTTCATGAAGCTTGTACCTCCAGTCTATCAAGGTTTCTCTAATCATGTGCATAGACACAGTAGTCCGGTATTCCGGAACGTTTTCGAGCACCAGGATTGCTGGCGATAGCTCTTTAATCGCCATCAACCAGCCGATAAAAGCGGTACCGGCACTTTCATGGGCTTCAGCAAAGGCGAGTTTATTTTTGACTCGTCCTGACTTTGAAGCGCCCGTGCAAGGGCAGGCCCGCACAGACGATCAGCGGGGCCTTAAGCTCACTGGCCTCGATATCCTCGATGCGTCCCTCGATAACCTCGCACTCATAGGACCAGACAGGGTTATTGCTCCAGCTACTTTGCAGGTAGGTGTTTTCAGGCTCCACTGCCCAGATCAGGCCGCTGCGGATGTTTTCATCCTCAAGGCCTTTGTGAACGTAGTAATCCAGAATACCCGCACCGTGCGCCAGGCTAGCCATGGGGATAGGTCTGCCGTCTCGCAGCGTGTCGGCCAGGCGCGCCTCACGATTGAGTCGCATGCGGTCGAACCGGTGATACTCGATCGTGATTCGGCCCTCCTCGATGAGGACCTGAACGCGGTCGACATCCGCGAAGAGTTCCGCCAGCTGGCGATTGACCAGATCGATCAGTGGATAATACCGCTCACCAACCTTCTTTCGGCTGACGCGATGGGTACCCTCGTCCGATACGGTCAGACAGATACGGGAATGGTGGTTGTCTATGTCCATGGAATACAGGCAGCCGATGGCATAACCCGCCTCATCCAGGCGCAGGCCCTGTATCCACAGTCGTTTGCCGCTCTTGTGGTCGGCGAGTTTCAGGTAAGAGGTTTGTAATCTGCTCATGCTAGATTGCTCCAATAACATGACAGAGACACCCCGACAGGGGGTAATCCCTGTCGGGGTTGATGAAAAAGAAAAGTACTGACTTACTGATCAGGCAAATTCGAACACTTGGTGCGACACGCCGTAGCGCTTGAAATGCTTCAACAGGCAGTCAAGTTCAATGAATGTCCAGCCCTGCTCGTTGAGCAGAGCGCCGAATCTGGCGCGGTTGAAGGCGGTGTGATAATCGCTGTCCGGATCGTCGCATATACCCTGGGATGCCAGGAATGCCGCGATGCTCCCATGTTCTATCACGGTGCCTCCGCCTTCCTTGAACACATACACCTGGGCGTCGCGCAGATAGATCAGCAACTGATCGGATTCCAGCGAAACCCAGAAACTCGGATTTCGCTTGAACAGATTCAACCAGGGACTGTCCGGCGAGAACTCCTTCCAGCGTTCCCAATGCCAGATCGTATTGGTCATGTTCAGCTCGACGCCGAGTTGTTCCAGGTGTCGACAGCGCGCCGCCAGGTCCTTGAGATCGCCCTTGTTTTCCAGGTCATAGGGGCGATCGTAATGTTCCACGCACTGCCCCTTGAAGTAGATATAGCCTTCATGATCGACCGTGAGGTGCTCAATGCCCTGCAGCCAGGGCTGGCAGTAGCGGCCGTTGATCACATCCTCGTAGATCGAATCGAAGTCCTGCAAGCCCTTGTCGCTCAGAAAACCGTTTACAGCGCATTCGGTTAAATGAAGGTGCGAGGGCGACAAATCATTACCGTCATGGGTGAGGGAAATGATCGCTATGGCCTTTTCACAAATTTGTTCCAGATTGTCCATCTGATTTCTCCAGGGTAATCGACGGGGATATCTGTTCCCGATCGGGATACGAGTATCCCGTCAGGATGGTTAAAGAAACGAACACCACCTGTTGCCAGGTGCGCCGCCAGGCTGTGCTCATGGGCGGCTTGGGGCGTCCCGTCTGATCGACGGGACAAGGGTGCCTGATAACCTCAGGCGGGGAGTGATTCGGTCTTTCCTGTGCCTATTGGCATGGTCATCGACGACCCTGTGAATCGAATAGGGCAGGGGAAAGACCCCTCCGAAGAGGGGTGTGAGAACCATCGAGATCACTGCTTGTTGGCGTAGCGCGGACAAAAGCAGTGACGCATGACCCGCTCACGGCGATCGAAGTTGTGATAAATCCCCACGATGTCGTGCAGGAAATTCTCGTCATCCGCCTCAAGCAGCTCATCAAGCCGCAGGTCAAACAGCCTGTGTACACCGATGATATCGAGTACCAGGCCCGCGCGATCGATATTCGGATAGATGCCGGCCGCCCGTAGCATGCACTGATTGGCCTTTTCGATGTCTTCGTCACTGACATATTCGACCAGTGATTGACGACGCTGACCTCCCGCAACCTGCAAGGCGGCTTCATGCGCCTGCTCCAGCAATCGGTACTCGATGTTGCCGTTGCCATCCATCAGGGCCTGCACCAGCAGGCGCGCTGCTCGCATGGCCGCCTGATCGGCGCGAATCGTCTTCACGCTGACGTGGACATCAGGCCATGCTTCGTCGTCATCGAGGCTTGCCTCGCAGGTGAATCCCAGCGCTTCGCCTGAATCACCGACCTCCTCGTAGTCGTCCATCAGCAAGGGCACATCCGGGGTGTCATTCCAGATGTCGCCTGCATCGAACAGCGCTTGCGCCCGCTCGATGGCCTGTTCCGGAGAATCGGCCTCGATGCCGACCTGCACGATATGCTCGTAGGGCAAGGTGTATTGAATGACATGTTTCATAAAAAGCTCCTGTCAAAAAAAGTGACGGAGCGTCCCAACGGGGACAGCCCCGTCAGGGTGGTTAAAAAAAATCGCGTTACCGGATGGTAAACACGTCGCCTAAAGTCTCGCTGCCGGGCGTCATGTCCAGTCCGCGGATCGCCGGGACGAAGATATCGGTGTGCGTTCTCACCGTGATGGTCTGTCCCTTCGCGCCCGGTTCAGTGGACGTGGTTACCTGCTTGTCCTTGTAGGTATCGCCGCGTACGACAAAGACGCGACCGTCCTTGCCTTGCACGACACCGGATACCTGACCCGCGGCCAGCATCAGCGCCAGATGCCAGTTCGACACATCGCACAACGGTCGCTTGTGGCTGACACTGCGACCGATGTTGAAGAGCTGATCGTGCTGCTTCCACAGGCCCGGCCGGGCGCCCAGCGTGTCGGCGAGTTGAAGCCCGTCGAGCGCCACCAGTTCGAACCGGCTGGCGCCAGGCGAACCCGCATCGGCCCCAGGGACGACATACTGCACGTCGTTCCAGGTTTCCGGCAGTTCCTCCGCGGTGATGTCGCCACGTCCGATCTTCACCAGTCGCTCACGCGTACCCTTGTACTCGTCCGTCGCGGTCCACTCGGGTCGGATCTTGTGGCGAATGCCAAAGATCACGGCCTGTTTGAACTGTTGCTCCGGGGCCATGAGCGCCTTCACATCATGAAAGTGCGTGGCGATCCAGCTGCTGAATTCCTCATCGAGCACGTAGTACGGAACGATCAGCACCAGAACCCCGCCAAATTGCAGCAGGCCATTGGTGCGTCGATAGAACTCCTTCTCCAGGCGCAACCGGCCGGCCTTGGGATCGGACAGCTGTCCCCGGTCCGCCACGGCATCGCCGTAGGGCGGGTTCAGGAACAACAGGCCGTACTGGCGCGCCGAAATCATGCAGTCGCGCAGATCGCCGTGGATGCAGAAATCCAGCAGCTGCTTGGCGTGCCAGGCGCGCTCCGAGTCATATTCCACCCCGTAGGCCTCGACCTGATGTTCCGGCGAGGACGCGAGTGCGTGTTTGATCTCGGCGAGCGCCGTGCCTTCGCCGCAGCAGGGATCGAGGATCTTGCAGCGGGAGCCGGTGAAACCGAGCGCCTGCACGATGCGACCCAGCGTGTCGGCATCGGTCGGGAAATAGCCGTTCTTGATGAAATTGCGCGCGAGGCGCTGAAAGATAAGTGCCATGATGGTTTCCTCATGTCATGGGTTAACGAAATCAGGCCGCCTTCGAGGCCCGCAGTTTGTTTTGATACTCCTGTCCTCGATGCCAGGCCGTGTAGCTCAAGCCGTCATAGCGGTTCCAGTTCCAGATCCGTCGTCCGTCCATGCCATGGCTGAACGCCTTGGTCATGAGATCGAGCAGGGATTGCTGGTTGTCCAGCGAGAACATGAATCGCGTGATGGCAACCGGTTTCGACAGCCAGCGCGGTTGCTCCACCGTTTCCACAATGCCCTCGGTCGTGCACAGACGGATGATCAGATCATCGATCCCTCTGGTGAGGTTGCGCGTGTAGGTGCTTTTGGACTCGAGCAGCTTGCGCCGCCGGGTCTCCAGCTGCTCGACCAGGGAATGAAAGCTGATATCCAGGTTCGCGAACTGCAGATAGTTCGTCAGTTCCAGCGCTTCCTTGTCGACGGATTTGCGCCAGGCGGCGATATAGCCCTCCGGCTTGACCCTGCGACCATACATCTTGAGCATGCCGCCTTCGCAATCCTGGCTGATGTCGATGACGCGGCCCATGAAACTGCCGTAGTCATTGGCCTGGACCAGGCGCGTCGAGCGGCTGACCTTGCCCGCATCGTCGATGACATTGGATTCACCCAGCTCAACGAAGCCGAAATAGAATGGGCGGAAATCCGGCCCGCTTTTGATGATGTAACGATCGAATTCAATCGTGCTGCTCATACAGATATCTCCTGAAAGAAAATGACGGAGATACCGAACCCTGACGGGATACGTGTATCCCGTCAGGGTTGAAAAAGCGCCTCATCGGGTGATGGGGCACAGTGAAGTGGCGAACATTGACAAAGACCAATCGATTGATACCCTGATCCTCATGAAACTTGTCAAGTGCGATCGAGGGAAACTCGAACGATCCGTTTTACGCGTCGTGGTCGATCCCAATGCGAGCAGTGAGCAAATAGACGAAGCCATCGCCAGGCTGCTGCCCAGAGGGCGTCTGACTGCCGTCAAGGACGATTCTCCCGCAACAGAGCATTCGTCTGTACACGTACCGCGATCTCCTCATCCACCAGGCGCAGACAAAAAGTAGCGTCCGCTTTCACGTTGTCATTTGCCACGACCGCAAGAATCGTTCTGAGCTTGGCCTGACGATCCAGTAGTTCAGACCAACTGGCGGTTTCAAGAAACCGCAGAAAGCTCTTTACCTCATCTTTATCCATTGTGTATCTCCTGTAGAAAAGCGACGGAGATACCTTCCCAACCAGGATAGGAGTATCCCGTCGGGGTTGATGACGAAACGAACACCACCTGTTACCAGGTGCGCCGCCAGGCTGTGTTCATGGGCGACTTGGGGCGTCCAGTCAGATCGACCGGACAAGGGTGCCTGATAACCTCAGGCGGGGAGTGATTCGGTCTTTCCGCTGGCCACGTCTGCCACTTCCCGGCCAGTGGAAAGACCCCTCCGAAGAGGGGTAAGAGCGGTTACAGCAGGCCATGCTCCGAAAAGCAATAGGTCCCCTGGCTGCCGATGACGATATGGTCGAGCACGCGAATGCCGACGAGATCCAGTGCGTCGCGCAACCTGCGGGTGATCGCCCGGTCGGCTTCGCTCGGTTCAGGATTCCCGGACGGGTGATTATGAAAAAACACCACTGCGGCGGCGTTCCATTTAAGCCCCAACCGGATGACGGTTCGCGGGTAGACCGAAGCCGAATCCAGCGTGCCGCTGAACAAAACCTCGTCCTGCAGAATGCAGTGTCTCTGGTTAAGCCAGACCGCACCGAATACTTCGTCGTCATGCTCCGCGTACGCCAGACGCAGATGGTTCTGCATCTCGGCCGGAGAGCTGATTTTCTTGCCGGGACGATTACGTCGCTGCAGGATTTCCAGCGCAAAGTTGATGAGACTGTCCTCTTCGTCCTGATGCAGCTGATCGTCGATCACTCCTCGAATTACTTCGTCAATGCGATTGGTGGTTGCTATCGGGTTCAACATTAGTGACACCTCGTTGAAGAATAAAAGGAATGCCCCTCAACGCGGGTTGAGGGGCGAAGGGGAACAATCAATCCTCGTGAGGCAGCATGATCGTGATGACCGGTTCGCCTTCATCGCCGGGACCGATGACGATTTTCAGTGCGGTCCGTTCGGCTTCGATGGTGGTGCCGTCGCGCGGGATGACGTACAGCTCGAACAGGGTCTGCGATTCGTGCTTTTTCGCGCCACTGATGCCGTGTCGCGCCATCCAGCAGACATCCCACAGACGGCCTGCCTGATCCTGATAGGCTTGCCGATCAGTGTCGTCCTTGTCCCACTCGATGTAGCGGTTCCAGACCTCGCGCGTGACCGCAACGGGAATCTTGAAACCGGCCTCGCGCGCGGTGTCGCTGATGTCGACCAGATATCCATCATCCAGCGCCATGGCGCGGGTGTAGGAATGAATGACCGGACCAAAAAAATCGGTCAGGGATTCTTGTTGCTGCTGTGATTTTGACATGGGTCGTCTCCTGTGAAATAGGCGGAGACACCCGTGCCCACAAGCGGGAAGATGGGTATCCCGCCTGGGTTGAAATCCCTCGGATTGAGGGCTGAAAATGATGAATTGAGATGCCGGTTTGAAGTCCGTCGGGTTATTTTTCCCGGCGGTTCTCCAGAACAACGATGGCTGCGAACAATGCCCGAAACACTTTCTCCTTGAAGCCTCTAGTGAGGCGCCGATTTATTCGGATTCAATCAAGGCCATGTGATGACGCTTTATGATGCGGACAAAGCCTTGCCATTCATCACCAAGGCGATCCCATGCTTCGACTGCATCGCGATATGTGTCAGGGAGAAAATCCGCGCGATTGAGGACAAACGCGGCGGCAATCTGTTCACTTGTGCTCGCCCCGGTGGCCCCTGTGCGCTTGAGCTGTTTGGAAACTTCGATGATCTTTTCAATCTGCCATTGCATGGTAATTTCCTATTTGGACAAAGCGGGGAGACGGGATCTCCTGCCATGATTAAACGAAACGAACACCACCTGTCTCCAGGTGCGCCGCCATGCGGTGTTCATGGGCGGCTTTGGCGTCCAGTCATGATGACCGGACAAGGGTGCCTGATAACCTCAGGCGGGGAATAATTCGGTCTTTCCTGCGCCCGCTGGCAGGGTCATCGATGACCCTGTGAGTCCGAGCGGACAGGGGAAAGACCCCTCCGAAGAGGGGCTGGAATTTTAGGGCTCATATCACGCGTTAACGCGTGGGGTGATAGCGCAGGGCATCCGGGAGCAATGACTGCACGCCGATATGTCGCATCGAGCCTCTGTAATGAATACCGGATTCCGGTACCGGTTCAATGACACCGTGAATTTCAATGGTGTCGATGAATATTTCTTCGACTTCGATACCTTTGATCGAAGGCATGAGATGAGATGTATTGGGTGTATTGGACATGGCGGACTCCTGTGAAGTTGGTTGGACATTCCGTTGTGAGGTCTCGGAGAAACCGCAAAACGGAATGTCCAACCTCACCGCCATAAAAAACTCAGGGGGATGCAAAGCATCCCACCGTGAGTCAAGTTGCGTCGTCAATCACGAACGACAGATTCACTTGCCCGGTGATCGATCCAGGGTCTCGGTAATGACAACACATCACCAATCATTGGGACGACAGGCTCTTGATATGAGACCTGGGGCAAATTACCCGGAATCCATTCACCTTGAACGGTGATGGGTTCCAGGTCCTGAGGTTGACACTCCGGCGAACCAGGTACTGGAGTCGAGCGAGGCCTGTTCAGCGCGGCAATCAGTTTGGCGTGCAGATTACGGGCTTCGAGATAGACGACAGGGAACAGGAAAATGGTCGCCATCATCTGCGCGGTGCCAAAAGACACCTGGACAAACGAGGCTAAACCGATGAGAGCGATAAAGGGCATGATGTTCTCCGGAAAAACGGAGAGATATCAGCCTTGGGAAAGATTCAGGGACGGTATCATCCCCGAAGGATTAACGAAAAGAGCCGCATCCAAAGATGCTGTACCGGACTGGCTCGGCGGTACGATGGGCGCTTCCTGATGGAAGCAAGGGTGCTTGATGACCTCAAGCGGGGGATAATGATTCGATTATAGTTATCATCGCCATGTTGTAAAGTCTGAAATGAGGGTTTCGTTAAAGCGTCTGGTCAGAAATGAACGAACTTTCTCGGGATGTAGTTTTTCGGATCTAAGAAACCAGCCATTCGATGCCCGTAGTTCGAACGCTGCTAAACGACCCGAAGCGGTCATACATCAATCCATGTTTTCAAGTCCGGTCATGCGACATCACTGACATTCATGCTTCTGGAATTTGAGGGATCGGCATAGGCCGGTCTCCACCCAAACCGGCCTATGCCGGCCTTTTCATACATCGAAAGGCTAGTGAAGTTGAGCGAATACCTCCGGGTGTTGTTCCGCGATCCGAAGCAATGCAACCGCCGGGCCTTGCGGCGCCCTGCGGCCTTGCTCCCAGTCCTGGAGAGTCCGCATGCTGACGCCCAGCAACGCGGCGAACGCTGATTGAGACATTTTCAGTTTGGAGCGGATGATTTTTGGAGGGGAAGGTTCGGAAAGCTCCGTGACCTTTAACTGAACTCGCCCTTTTTTGTACTCCTTGATTTCTTTAATGCCATCCAGAATTTCAGCACCGATATCGCGCTTACTCATGATCAATTGCCTCCGCGATTTGTTTCAAGACGTGACCAGGGATAGTGGAGCGCTCCGACTTGCTGTAAATCGTTAGCATCCAGATTTCGTGATCCGGCCTTTTCCAGTAGTAGATAACCCTGATCCCGCCACTTTTACCTTTACCCTCTGGCGCCCAGCGCACTTTTCTCACACCGCCGGATCCTCTAACGAGGTCACCTGCATCGGGTTTTTGCATGAGGTAGGTCTGCAAAGCCCGGTACTCCTCGTCGGTCAGATATTTAGGGAGAAGCTTGGAAAAGGTGGTGGCTTCAATGAATATCATGCGAACTCAGTATACGGCCATGCCGTATAGAAGACAAGCATCTTGCGCCATTCGGAGTGGTTGAAAACTATGCTCGCTTGCTCTTTGCCTTACGCCACCCAACCGGTCTGCCTGCATTGTTGGGGCTCACACGCCGGCCGGTCAATTGCTCGATCTCATCCTTGAATCGATCGTTTCCCAGCGCCAAACCCTTGTTTATCCCTGATCGGATTTCACTCAGCAATTCGTCCTCCACATTCGCCTTGAATAGACTTCGGTATCTCTTCAGTCGACTTGCCTTTTCTCGACCCAAACTTAGATATTCCGGATGAGGCGTACACAATTCGGACGCTCGGCCCAGCGCATTGATCTGGTAACTTGACCAAACGTAATCCGCCGGGTCTTCAACCATTCCCCCCTCACTGGGTTCAGCTCAATATACCGGTACAACTCCAGAAGATAGCTTTCCTCCTGAACCAGGCAGGATTTGTAGCGTCCCTCCCATAGAGTCCCACTTCGACGATACTGAAAATTGAAATACCGGACATAGCGCCGCCCTACGGACTGCATCAGCATGCTGATGCCGGACGCCTCTCGGGGTGTGCAAAGCAGGTGGACATGGTTGGTCATCAGCACCCAGGCATGGATATCGACCGCAAATTCCTTCGAATAGTCCTTCAGTAGGCCGGCATACACTGCAAAATCCTCGTCAGACGCAAAACAGGCCTGCCGGTTGTTGCCCCGTTGGATCAGATGAACCGGGATTCCAATGGGAGCTATTCTCGGGAGACGAGCCAAAGAGATGGTCCTCCATTACACAGATCTGGGGAAGAGCCACATTTAATTTTCATCTGACCCAAATGGCACGCTCGATGCAACCCGCATTGAACTTGAAGACCGTATCCCCGGTAGCGCTTCCGGCAGCTCCAGCAGTGGAGAATTTGAGATCGAAGGCGTCATATCAAGCGTCACCCCCGATGGTTCTGGCGGCGGCACGGTCACCATCAATGGCATCACCATCAGCGTCAGTGACATCAGCCAGTTCCAGGCCGGGTTGCGGGTTGAAATCAAAGGCTCCGTGCTGTCCGATGGCAGCATCTCGCTGACCCGCCTGAAAGACGAGGAAGAAGACACCGTGCGCACCATCGACACCGTAGTCAGTGCTGACGGCGACAGCTTTATCACTCGCCTTGGTCTGGATATCGCCCCAACAAGCCGCAGCCGTCTTGAGGATGATACCGACACCCTGGGTGACAACCCGTCGGTTAGTGCGTTCCTCGGCGCCGTTAGCGGTGAACGCGTGGAGGCCCGAGGTTTTCCTCTGAATGGCGCCATCGCCTGGACCCGCGTCGAGATGGAAGATGACAACGACACCGATTGTCGCCTGCGTGGACCGGTAGCCAGTATCGGCGGCAACGACTTCACAATCGATGCCGGCAATATCGATGTCACGATTAATGTCGACTCGGTATCGGAAAGCAGCTTCGAAGATGCCAATGACCTGCCTATCGGGCGTCAGGCCTTCTTCAACCAGTTGTCGGTTGGCGCAATCGTGCAGGCTACCAGCAACGGCGCCAGCGGCTGTGTGACGGGCCAACTGACGGCTCGCGAGGTCGAATTTGAGCCGGAAAATGGCGTACTGTTCTCTGACGACAGCAGCAGCTCCAGCTCCAGCAGCTCTTCGAACGTCAGTGCCAGCGGTTTCGGCAACCAGATTGTCGCAGCGGTCAGCGATATTACCACCACCAGCTTCGTGATCGCCGGTGAAACCATTAGCGTCAACGCGAGCACTCTGATCGACGACTCCATTGTCGAAGACTTTCGCCAGGTTGAATTGAACAGTGGTGATTTGGCGCTGGGCACCTTGCAGGCCAATGAAACGCTGCCCAATCTGCTCAATGACGGTGGCATCTATGAAGTCATCATCGATCGCAGCGGCGCCACGCCGGTTGCCGTCAGCATTGAAGACTAGACTGCTACTGATACACCTTGACTTCAGGGCCTGATCAACCCTGAAGTCAATCTTCTCCTCCGTGATCACTTAGTGTTGACCCGCCGGACTTTGGAAAGGCGGGTTTTTTTTGTTTTCCAGTCCACACCAACGCGGCAACCCGGTTGATTAGCCTGTCGTCTGTGCGAATCAGAAAGCGCAACACCAGGGCCATCGTTTGCGTACGCATTGTGACTGTGTCGGTCATTCGGCCATTCTCCCCCGGGGTTTCTGGCCGACGCATTATGCGACGCATACCGCGAGAAACAGGCTGTGGGCCGCGAATTTCGGATCCTCCAACACATAAACAATTGATTTTGTATGGTCTTTTTCTTATGGCGCGGCCATTGCTTTCATGCACTGAGTAGATCAATCAATGAAGGCAAGCCACAAGCCGTACTGGATGCTGTGAATGCGGCCGGGTTTCGACGGTGGCGAGCTGTGAATTCAACAGATACGAACCGGGGCTGAGGTTAGGCGGCAAGGTGCAACATGGAATTGAATTGAGAGTTTGAAGGCCAATGAATCACGAGCGTAGACGTTATTTTCGTATTGAAGACAGTGTGCAGCTGAAGCTTTTGCCTGTCGATGAAGCGAGCCTTGAGACCCGGATACAACAATTCCATAATCAGCCGCCTGCAAGGCTTGGGTTGCATGAAATTGACATGCGACGCAGACAGCAGGCGGAAAAAGACCTGGAACGAATAAGTCAACAACATCCCGAGATTGGTCGTTATCTTGAATCAATGCAGCGGCAATTGGACCAGCTTGTCGAACTCGGTTGTGCTCGTACGGATGATGTTGTTGATCCATCCCCTGTGGCGGTGAACCTCAGCGCACAGGGCATTGCTTTGCTGAGCCAGAGTTGTCTGGAACCAGGCGCCATGATCGAGCTTCACCTGCGATTAAGGCCTGCTGAAGGCGGGATCGTCATTCTGGCGAGAGTGGTGCGGTGCAGGGCCGATGCGAAGGCTGCAAACGTCTACCGGGTGGCATTGGATTTTGAACATATTCTCGAGGCTGACCGCCAACGGGTGGCGCGTCATGTGTTTGACCAGCAACGCCTGGCGCTGGTCCAGGGGACAGCCGGAGATGTCGCTCGATGATTGCTCTGGCGATATGTCGCCTGCGCGCTGGGCTGCCCCGCTGCATGCATCGCTGTGTGTGACCGGTCATGCGCCAAAAAGCCTTCGCTGAATAACCGCTGCAAAAACTGACACGGAGAAAACTAAATCATGGCAAGAATACTGGTAATCGATGACGACGAACTCATCAGGGATACCCTGCGTCGCATCCTGCAGCAGGCCGGCCATCAGGTCGACATGGCCGAACACGGCGGCATCGGGCTCGAGGCTTTGCAGCGGAGACCGGTCGATCTGGTTATTTGTGATTTATTCATGCCGGATATGGAAGGGTTTGAAACCATGCGCAGTATTCGCGAGCGCCATGCTGATTTGAAGATTATAGCCATGAGTGGTGGTGCTCGCGGGCTTGACAGAGATGCGTTTCTCGACGATGCGGAAATCCTTCATGCGGATGCCACTCTGCCCAAACCCTTTAAAAATAGCGATTTAATCGGTCTGGTCGAGGAACTGCTGGCATCACCGTAGTGTGCAGCCTGGCCCGGGTGCGGGACAGGTTGTTGCTCGGTTTCATTAGACCACTACAGGGAGAGCTATAGGCATTCAGTGACGGACTGTTTTTGGTACCGGGGTGGGTGTTCCGCTGAAATGAAACATCCCATTCTCACCGTGTACAACTGAGGCAACGTCCGGACGTTTTCGTTTGAGTGGCGCATTGTGGCGTCACTCAGGCCCTGACCTGAGCGTAAATGCCAAACAAACGGGTTGAGGCGTCGCTTTTATACATTGCAAAATTCCGGAGAGATGCAACACCGTGACCAATGCTCATATGCACCTAATTCATCCCGGGGATGTACTTGAACTGCGGGTCGCCAGTCCGAGTCGCCGCGCGCTTTATCTGCCCCTGATGTTGTCTAGCCTGGTGGTGGCTGCCGGGTGCTGGTGATGTGGGCCCCGTTTGCCCTGCTGGTCGGGCCCTCCCAAACATCCGCGCACCGTATCATCCCGGCCCTGGCCTTGATCGGGTCAGGGATTGGGCTGGGGTTCATTATCTATTGGTTGCAACAGCCACTAAGTATCCACTATCGGTTGACTGATCGTTAGCTGCGTATCTTTGTCGGCGCCAGGCTGGTCAAACGTGTGGTCCGGGTAGAACTACGTTCGTTAAGCTGCCGCGGTTATGGTCCTGGCTGCTCGATGATTAACTGGGTGGCGACGCACGGGTTTTCGGGCAATCCTTCAGGGTTTACGCAGCAGACAGGGAACCGCTTGATGGGCATCCATGATGCCGGGCGGGTTTTGGACAAGCTGGCGCACTGGACTCTTGGCGATGAGTCCGAGGCTGAGCGCATTGCTGGTGAGTTCCTCGCCGATTCGAATGCGCGGGGACGCGAAATCCGCGAGCTTGGCGAGAGCTGTTGTTGTAAACACCGTGACTCGCAAAAAGTAACCGGTCGCGCGATGTTGTTGCAATTTGCGACGCAAAAACCGTGCGCGCCCATCAACTCTCACATGCGTTGCCAGTAAATTCGGCACTTGGGTGCGTTTTCTTACCTGGCGCAATAGTTGCATTACGATCATTGTGCGTGACGATGCAATTTTGGTGCATATGCACCTCGTATCTGACCTTTTTTAATTCTGACCTTTTTGAAATCGTGCATTTGTCCCGGGTTTGGGGTTGTGGTTCGCTTTCGATTGTTGAGGTATCCCGCTTGAAATTCATTTCTGACTGGTCGCTTTCGCGCAAACTCCTTACGGCGTTTTCTCTTATTCTGTTGCTCAATGTGCTGGCCCTGGGTCTGGCGTTGTGGAATGTGACGCGCCTTGCCGAGCGCCTCGATTTTATGATTGATGTGCGGGTGGAGGCCGTGAAAATCGCCGCCAGACTCAATCGGGGAGTTGTTGAGCTGAGGTCGTTTGAAAAAGACGCGTTACTTGCCGCCAATGCTGACGAGCTTGCACAATCGATTAGTGGCATCAACAAGACAGCGGTGCAGTTTGAACAACGGCTGGAATCGATCAAGGGCCTGGACCTGAGCGAGCAATCGCAACAGGTTCTGATCGGGATAGAGTCGAACTACAAGCTGTATACACATGCCTTGAATCGAGCGGTTGATCTCATCAAGCTGGGGAAAAAGGACGAGGCTGCCGCTCTGGCTCAGATTGAGGGGCGCAAGCTCAGTTTGCGGGTGCGTGATGATTCAGTGAGCTTTAACGACATTCAGGAGGCGGAGTTATCCGAAACCAGGGAGGCGGTCAGGCAGAACAGTCAGCGAATCTTTCTGATCGTGCTGCTGCTGGCGGTGGCTTCGGTATTACTGGGTATGTTTGCCGCCGTGTTTGTTGGCCGATCAATCAGCTCAGGCCTGGGCAGGCTGGTTGACTTATCCAATGCGATAGCACAGGGCAACCTGGATACGCCGGTACATGCCCAGGGTCAGGATGAAGTTGGCCAGTTGACCGGTTCGCTGGCCGCCATGCAGAGTGCGTTACTGCGGGCCAGAACAGAGGAGGCTCGTCGCGAGTGGCTGATGACCGGGTTGGCGCGTCTGAATGACGTGGTGCTCGGTGAACTGGCAACCGAAGTACTCGCGCAACGCGTGGTGTCAGAACTGTGTGAGTATACAGGCGCTAAAGTCGGTGCGCTTTATGTGGTGGAAGAGAGCGAGGGCTCCGAGGTGCTGCAGTTGTTCGGCAGCTATGCCTATACGCCGCGCAAGAATCTGTCAAACCGCTGGAAGCCGGGAGATGGCCTTGTCGGCCAGGCGTTCATTGAGCAGCGCCAGATACTTCTCGGTGAGGTTCCGGAGGACTATGTGCAGATTGTCTCAGGGCTGGGCGCTGTCTCACCTAGACATATCTGTGTGACCCCATTTCTTTACGAAGACAGGGTTCAGGGCGTCATTGAAATCGGCACGCTGCACGCGCAGGATGGCCAGATGCTCGAATATCTGAAAGATGCTGTGGGCATAGTCAGTACGGCATTTGAAATGGCCAAGAATCGAACTCAGCTCAGCCTGCAGCAGGAAGAGTTGAAATCAAGCAATCATGAGCTTCAGCAACAGGCGAAATCCCTGCAAACTGCTCAGGAAGAGCTGGAAACGCGACAAGACGAGTTGCAACGATCCAATGCGGAGTTGGAGACGCAGATGTTGCGCATCAAGGAGTCGGAAGAGCGATTGCGTGTTCAGCAGGAAGAGATGGAGGTGGTCAATGAAGAACTGCATGAGAAAAACGCCCTGCTGGAGCGACAGAAGCACGAAACTGAGGCGGCGCGCAGTGACATCGCCAGGCAGGCCGAGGAACTGGCAATCGCCAGCAAATACAAGTCTGAATTTCTTGCCAACATGTCTCACGAGTTGCGGACCCCGCTGAACAGTCTGCTGCTGCTCGCTCGCTCGCTGAAAGAAAACAGCGAGGGCAATCTGAATAGCGATCAGCTTGAATCGGCGAAGGTCATATTCGATAGCGGCAGTGACCTGTTGAATCTCATCAACGAGATCCTCGATCTGGCCAAAATCGAGGCTGGTCGCGTCGATTTGAAGCTGGAGAAACTCCCGCTGAACGAGCTTGAACAAAGCATCAAACTGCAGTTCGATCACATGGCGCGTAATCAGGGGCTGGAGTTGAAGGTGAACGTGCTGGATGGCGCTCCGCAAGAAATAGTCACCGATCCGGCCCGTTTACGCCAGGTGGTCAAGAACCTGGTCGGCAATGCCCTCAAGTTTACCGAGCAGGGCAGTGTCGAGGTAAGCCTGGCGCCGGTTCCGGCCGGGATGGACCTGTCGCGCAGTGGGCTGGACCCGGCGTCGGCATTTGCAATCATCGTCAAGGACACCGGCATCGGTATCCCGCCAGACAAGCAAAAAATTGTTTTCGAGGCATTTCAGCAGGGCGATTCCGGCGATCGTCGACGATACGGAGGCACAGGTCTGGGGCTGTCCATTAGCCGAGATCTAAGTGATCTGCTTGGTGGCGAGATACATCTGGAAAGCGAACCAGAAAAAGGTTCCATATTCACGCTGTATCTTCCAGTAGTTGCCAAAGAGGTCGATCATGAGATGAAAAAATCGACAGGCGAAGGAAAAGGGCCAGTCATAGATAAGGCCGGTACGGTACTTACTCCGAGTCAAAGCGATACCTCCGGTCAGGCCAAAATCATATCGCCCGTATCTTTCGATGATGATCGTGAAGCGATCAGTAATGTCGATCGCGTTATTCTGGTCATAGAAGATGACCAGCGATTCGCCAAAATACTGGTAGGTCATATACATAAACGCGGTTTTAAATGTCTGGTGGCACTGACAGGAGAAGAAGGTCTGCAGCTCGCCCGAAGCCGTCGACCTGACGGGGTGGTTCTCGATATTCATCTACCCAACATGGATGGCTGGTCCGTGCTCAGTGCGCTCAAGGATGATGTCAATACCCGCCATATACCTGTGCATATTGTATCGGCCGAGGAGCCGTCTAACGCGGGATTGCGCATTGGAGCAATTGGTCATGTCAACAAACCCCTGCAGAAAGAAGATATAGAAAGCGTCCTAAACCGCCTTGAGGAGGCAACGGCCAAAGCAGAAAAGCGCGTGCTGGTCGTTGAAGACGATCCCTTGATGCGCAAGGAAACCGTCAACATTATCGGTAACGGTAATGTTCATGTGGATGAAGCCGAATCGGGTGAGCAGGCCCTCAATGCATTACGTTCTGAAAAATATGCGCTGGTGGTGCTTGATCTGGGATTACCGGACATCCAGGGTCTCGATCTGCTCAAGGCGATCAGTAACGAAATCGATGATTTGCCTCCAGTGATTGTTTACACGGTGCGCAGTCTCACGGTGGATGAAGAAATGGCTCTGCGCCAGTATGCCGATTCCATCATTCTCAAGGATGTGCGTTCACAGGATCGGCTGCTGGACGAGGTCGCCCTGTTTCTGCACAGGGTGGTTAGTGACCTTCCGGAAGACAAGGGCAAGATTATCCGCAATCTGCATGAGTCAGACGACATCCTCAGCGGCAAGAACATACTGGTGGTCGAGGATGACATGCGCACCATGTTTGCGATGGTCAAGATACTCGCTGCCCACAAGGCCAAGCCGCTTAAGGCGGAAAATGGCGAAAAGGCGCTGTTGCTCTTGGATAAACAACCCGATGTCGACCTGATCCTGATGGATATGATGATGCCGGTCATGGATGGTTACGAAACCGTTCAGCGCATTCGACAACAGACTCGTTTTGCAGACTTGCCCATCATCGCGCTTACTGCAAAGGCGATGAAGGAAGACAGGCAAAAATGTATCGACTCAGGCGCATCCGACTATCTGCCTAAACCGGTTGACCAGGACCGGTTGATTGCGCTGATGCGCGTCTGGCTGTGCCGTTAATTGCGACCGGGGCGAAGTGTTTTGAAAATTGAAGATTATGACGCCGAAGTTAACGACATCGAGTTGAGTCTTTTACTGGAGGGTATCTACCAGCGTTACGGTTATGACTTTCGCGATTATGCGCGAGCCAGTGTGACGCGAAGGATGGCGCAATTCATGCAGGACAACAGTAATTCATCGCTGCTGGATATTACCGGCCGCCTGTTGCGTGACCCGGACTATTTCTATCGCCTCATCCCCTATTTTTCTGTATCCGTCACGGCATTATTTCGTGACCCGCATTTTTATGCCGCTTTGCGCGAAAAGGTTATTCCAATGCTGCGTACCTGGCCTAATTTTAAAATCTGGCACGCAGGCTGCGCGACCGGCGAGGAAGTCTATTCGATGGCAATCCTGTTGCAGGAGCAAGGCATACTGCCGCGTGCCCAACTTTATGCAACGGACATCAGTCAGGCCGCACTGGATACCGCAAAGGCGGGTATCTATTCGTTGGATACCATGCGCAAGGGTAGTGCGAACTATCACCAGGCCCATGGAGGCAACACCTTGTCTGATCACTATCATGTGCGCTACAACGCCGCGGCTATGAATGCCCAGTTGCGCCGCCGAATAACATTTGCACAGCATAATCTGGTGACCGACAAGGTATTTGGTGAGATGCAATTGGTGATATGCCGGAATGTGCTGATCTATTTCAATGAGAATTTACAGAACCGCGTTCTCGAGCTGCTCTGGGAAAGTCTCGACTATGGCGGAGTTTTGTGTCTGGGAGACAAGGAGACGTTGGCCTTCTCGCCCATTGTCGAACGCTTTCAGGTAATCGACAAGCATAATCATATCTATAAGAAAGCGGTGTAATTCCAATGCCTGTTAACAAAGTCCATGGAAAAGCAGCACTGGCTTCAGTGGGTTCGTTCGAGCACACCATTCCTCCACCTTTTCCGCACTGCAAATTGGTGATTATTGGCGCATCGGCAGGCGGTAGCGCGGTGGTTAGGGACTTGCTTGCCGATCTGACGGCGTCTTATCCGCTGCCTGTCGTGCTGGTGCAGCACCTGCATCCGGATGACAGGGGTTTGCTGGTCGAGAATCTGGACAGTGAAATGACAATGCCGGTTGTCGGCGTGCTGGACAAGATGCCGTTACGACCCGGACGTCTGCATGTGGCTCCGGCTGACTACCATTTGTTGCTTGAGAGCGATAGTCGACTGGCCCTGTCGCTGGATGCGCCTGTGCACTGGTCACGCCCATCTATCGACCTGTTCTTTGAAAGTGCCGCATTGATTTTCAAACAGGACCTGTGCGCCATTCTGCTCACGGGTGCTAATGAAGATGGGGCAGAGGGGATGCAGCTCATAAGCCGACTCGGTGGACGCACGCTGGTGCAGGACCCCGCCAGCGCGGCCTTTCCGCGCATGCCGCAGGCGGCTATCGACCAACATGCTGCGCAATGGGTATTAAGCGTAGACCGGATCGCCAAGTCGCTAAAAAATCTGGGGGCTGAGGTGAGCAATGGGTAGAGTTCCCGAGATATTACTGGTCGATGACCGGCGCGAGAATTTGTTTGCGATGGAGACCTTGCTCAAGGAAATGGACTGTGTCCTGCATAAGGCGCTGGACGGTGACATGGCCCTTGCGTTGACATTGGACCACGACTTTGCACTGGCGATCGTTGATGTTCAGATGCCGGGAATGGACGGTTATGAACTGGTCGAGTTTTTGCGCGCAAATCCCAGCACCAGCCAGATACCGGTCATCTTTGTGAGTGCCGCCTACGCAGATGAGCAGCATCTGTTCAAAGGATATGAAACCGGTGCAGTCGACTATATTGTCAAACCCTTTGAGCCATCGGTATTGTTAGGCAAGGTCAGAGTATTTCTGGAGCTGGCTCAATATCGTTTTAACCTGGAAAACATTATTCAGGAAAGAACCCAGACCATTGCCGACACCAATCGGCTGTTAAAGGCGGTGGCTGATTTTTCCACTTCGTTGCTCAGCCTGTCGGTGGAGTCCGAGTTTATAACTGACACTAACAAGGCATTAGGTCGGGTTTCCGATGTGTTGGGAGCAAGTCGCGTGTATACATTGCTGCTCAGACGCGACAAATCGTGCTTGCACATGTGTCATGAATGGCGCGCAACCGGCAAGCCGACACAGGAGGAAGGCTCGCGAGACTTTATCTGTTCTGAATTGCCCTGGATGAGTGGAATCCTAAAGACAGGGGCGAGTGTCGACGTGATTGACACTCAGCAGCAGTCGCAAGATGTACGTGATGAGTTGGAAAAACTGGGTTTTGAAAATACTCATGCATTGTTGCTGGTGCCGATGCGCGCAGGCATTGAATGGCAGGGTCTGATTGTATTTGAAGTCAATGAAAACCAGGATAGCTTTTCACCCTCTAGCCGTGAATTGCTAAAGACCGTGGGTAATGCGCTGACCGGCGCCATAAGTCGACACGAGACCATGAATGCATTAAGTGAAAGCGAAGAGCGCTTTCGTAATGTGGCAACAATGAATTGGGTCTGGGAAGCCGATGGACAGGGAAGATACAGTTATTCCTCAAGGAAGGTTCAGGATCTGTTGGGCTATTTACCAGCAGACATTATTGGTCGCAGCTACCTTGATCTGATCGAACCTTTAATGCGGACAGATTTTGAGCACGAATTGCAACGCCTGCTTGAACAAGGTTCGGCAGTGATTGAAATGGAAATCGAAAAAATTGCAATCGATGGTCAGGTGCGACAGATTCAAACCAGTTGTGTTCCCATTCGTGATGCTGACGGCAGCTTGATCGGGCTGCGTGGAACCGACAAGGACGTGACCGAGAGGCGCGCTGCCGAGCAAACTCTGATTCAGTTCAAGGCGATATTCGATAATGCCGGCTTTGGCGCCGCCATAGCCGATCTGGATGGCCGAATTACTTATTGCAACAGATGTTTTGCTGAAATGCATGGATACAATCAGGATGATCTAATAGGCGGCCTGTTATCGAACTTGCGTGATGAATTGGCGCAACCCGATTGGGATAAGGTAATTCAAGAAGTCCTTGCAAATGAGGGTTCTGCGGCCAGAGAGGTTCTGCATCAGCGTGGCGATGGCGTCACTTTTCCGGTCCTGACGGTGTGTACCCTGGTGCGTAGCAGTCGTGACGAGCCCTCCGGAATCGCCACAACCGCAATTGATCTGACCGAGCGCAAGGCATTGCAGGAACAGTTACAGCAGGCGCAGCGCATGGAGTCGATAGGACGCCTGGCAGGCGGTGTTGCGCATGATTTCAATAACATGCTGGGCGTGATTCTTGGGCAACTGGATATTGCGGAATTGCGGGTCAATCGAGGGGAAACCCCGGAAAGCAGTTTTTTCGAGATTAGAAATGCAGCCGAACGTTCGGTGGCATTGACCCGGCAATTGCTTGCGTTCGCCAGGATACAGACGGTTTCGCCTGTAAAACTCAATGTGAATCAGGCGGTTTCCGGCATGTTAAGTCTATTGCAAAGACTCATCGGAGAGAATATCACGCTTGACTGGAATCCCGGTAAAGGGATCAGTCCCGTTATGATCGATCCGGCGCAATTCGACCAGATTCTGATTAATCTGTGCATCAATGCTCGCGACGCGATACAGGGCAACGGAAGAATAGGGATCGAAGTGGATAATTGTATCGTCGATGAATCCACCTGTTCTCAACATGATGGCTGTAAAGCCGGGCCTTATGTGCGTTTAAGCATAGATGATGATGGCAGAGGAATGAATTCCGACACCTTGCAGCATGCTTTTGAGCCGTTTTTTTCAACCAAGGGCACTGGCAAGGGTACCGGTCTGGGGCTGGCCACGGTATATGGTGCGGTTCACCAGAACGGCGGCTTCATCGAGATGACGAGTCAGCCAGGTCAGGGTACGCGTTGTAATATTTATCTGCCTCACGCCAGCGCCGAGGCAATGAATGATCAGAGCATAAGCCCGGGTAATTTTTGCGCAGTGCCGGGCGGAACAGAAACCATTCTTGTTGTAGAAGACGAACCGGCCTACCTGAATACCGTGGCTGAAAAATTAGGTTTTCTTGGGTATCGGGTGTTAACCGCCGATGGAGCGGAGGAGGCCTTGCAAGTGGTCGATGCCAATGAGGGGGGCATCGACCTGCTGCTAACCGATGTGGTAATGCCTGGCATCGACGGCAAGGAACTGGTCAGGCGCCTGAGCGAGAAATACCCGGGCATCAAGAGCCTGTATATGTCGGGTTACCCGAATGACATTATCGCGGATCAGGGGGTGATCAATAGCGATGCAAAACTATTGCACAAGCCAGCAAGCACCGAGGATCTGGCGATCAGTGTACGTCAGGCACTTGGTGAATCAGTCGATATGATAGGCATCGAAATCGAATCGCCCGAGGCGAGTCTGTGCCAAAACGGCAGATTGGATACAGTGCCCGGTGAAACGCTGGAAGGTCTCAGGGAAGCTGTTCGGGACGGGGACATGATGTTATTCAAAAAGTGGCTCGTGACCTTGCAGCCCCTGGAACCTGATATGGTCCGCTATCTTGGCGAACTGGCAGACCGTTACGCCTTTGAACAAATTGAAAACTACCTGTCAACTATGGAGGCTGCTCATGAACGCCAGCACTAATGCGGTGGATAGAATCATGGTTATAGATGATCGACCGTCAAATCTCACCTTGTTAAGAGATATCTTGTACGAGAAGGGATACAAGGTGGCGACCTTTCCTCAAGCCCGGCTCGCTTTGACGGCGGCCAGGCGCAATCCCCCCGACCTGATACTGCTCGATATCGATATGCCCGATATGGATGGTTTTGAATTATGCAAAAAACTTAAACAGGATGATTGTTTGAGAGATATTCCGGTCGTCTTTGTCAGTGCGCTATCGTCAGCGCAGGATAAGGTGCAGGCGTTTTCTCTCGGGGGGATCGATTACATCACCAAGCCGTTTCTCTCCGAGGAGGTGTTTGCGCGTCTGGAGACGCACCTCAACTTGCGGCGCCTGCAGCGCGAGATGAGAAAACAAAACCTAAATCTCGAAGAGCGCGTAAACGAGCAGGTGCTGGAAATATCGGAGGCCCAGTTAGCTACCATCAATGCCTTGTCCAGAATCGCCGAATCACGTGACGAGGATACCGGAAAGCATATAGAACGCACGCAGGGATTTTGCCTAATGCTCGCGCAGCACCTGGTTGATAAAGGCCATTTTACCGACATCATCGATGCCGCATTTATCAACAATATTTACCATGCATCACCCCTGCATGATATTGGCAAGGTGGGCATACCCGATCGCATATTATTAAAACCTGGCAAGCTTTCAGCCGACGAGTTCGAGCTAATGAAAACGCATGCCACCATCGGTGCGGATACCCTTAACTCGGTATACCGTGAATACCCCAAGAATGATTTTTTGCGCATGGGAATCGATATTTCAAGGCACCATCATGAAAAATGGGACGGTAGTGGATACCCGGACGGGCTGGCTGGCGATGCCATACCGCTGTCGGCGCGTATCATGGCGTTAGCTGATGTGTATGATGCCTTACGTGCCAAGCGACCATACAAGACGCCTTTTGATCACGAGCGTACATTCAACATCATCGTCGAAGGTTCGGGATCGCATTTTGACCCTTGTGTGGTCGATGCATTCGTGGCGCAGGACAAGGATTTCGAGCATTTACATCAGCACCTAACGGATGACGATGCAGCAGATAGTCAAACACCAGCTTTTCGACAGCAGCTGAAAATGGTTAAAACCGAGCCCGTTTTCTCCGACTGATGCAAGGGCCTGATAAATCGGAGGTATTGGATGCGCCAGGATCAATTTATCGATTTTTTGCCTTGGTATTCAATGTCTGATGGCGATCAGGCGAGGCATTTTTTACAAAATGCCTGAATAAGGTTTTGCGATGTTAAAACTCAGGCAGTCGGCTTATTCTCTTATCGAATTGCTCGTCACTGTCAGCATACTCGGTGTGTTACTGGGTGTGATGCTGCCAGGCATGAACGAGTTCCTCAAAAACGAACGCCTGACAACTCAAATCAACAGCCTGCTTTCCCATCTGCAGTATGCGCGCAGCGAGGCAATTCTGCGTCTTCAGCCGGTGACGGTCTGTGCCAGCCGTGATGCCGCTAGTGTAGCGTCCTAAACTGCATTCTGAAATGCGACATTCTGACGAGCGCGGTT
>ERZ890953.470-NODE-470-length-23341-cov-7.423989_pt1 | contig 23341 bp, 19 predicted proteins | sample MGYA00521264_ERZ890953 | MGnify/ENA primary metagenome ERZ890953 (study PRJEB32303, sample SAMEA104408629) | aquatic metagenome | biome: Brackish water; feature: Chemocline; material: water | place: Baltic Sea | collected 2014-10-26T21:54:00 | depth 200 m ...
AGCGGGGTGCTCGGCCGGCGAGGGCCGAGCCGAATCAATGTCAGACGGTATCAGGTCTCGCAACGCCGTGACGAAGCGCTGGTTCTCTTCGCGGGTGCCTGGGCTGACGCGGATGGCCTGGGGCATGCCGTAGCCCCCCATGGGCCGCACGATCACCGCTCGCTTCTGCAGCTCGATGAAGAGCCACTTGGCGTCGAAGGCGGTGTCGATGAGCAGGAAGTTGGTCTGGCTGGGAGGGATGGTCACCGCCAGGTCGGACAGCTGCTCGCGCAGCCAGCCCAGCTCGCGCTGGTTGAACTCCCGGCTGCGCTGGATGTGGTCGTGGTCGTCCAGCGCGGCGATGGCCGCCACTTGGGCCGGGATGTTCATGTTGAACGGGAAGCGGCCCTGGTTGATGGCGGCGATGACCCGGGGGGGGGCGACGGCGTAGCCAGCGCGGATGCCGGCCAAGCCGTGGGCCTTGGAGAAGGTGTAGAGCACCATGATGTCCCGCCCCTTGGCCAGCCAGGCTTCGGGGTCGGGCATGTCGTCGGTGGTGCAGTAGGGGTGGTAGGCGGCGTCGTAGACCACCAACACGTCTTCGGGCACCTTCTGCATGAAGGAGTCGAACTGGGCGGCGGTGAACCAGGTGCCCGTGGGGTTGGTGGGGTTGGCCAGGAACACCAGCTTGGTGCGGGGCGTGATGGCGGCGGCCATGGCCTCGAGATCGTAGGTGTAGCCATCGGCCATGGGCACGGTGACCAGCTTGGCCCCGGCCTTCCAGGTGGCCAGGTAGTAGATGGCGAAGGTGCGCGCGGAGGTGAGGACCTCGTCACCCTCTTCGAGCAGGCAGGTGCCGCAGAGCTCGATGACCTCGACCGAGCCGGCGGCCGCAAAGATCATGTCCTCCGCGACCCCGTGGTGCTTCGCCGCGGCCTGCTTGAAGTAGTAGGAGTTGTCGTGGGGGTACATGTGCAGCTTGTCGAGCACCCCGCGGATGGCCTCGAGGGCCTTGGGGCTTGGGCCCAGCGGGTTCTCGTTCGAGGCCAGCTTGGCGATGGGGCCCTCGAGCCCAAGCTCGCGCTTGACCTCTTCGGGAGGCTTGCCGGCCACGTATGGGGTGAAGCTGCGCAGGGGTGGGCGGCGGTAGTCGCGGTCTGACATGAACGCTTCTCCGGTTCCGGGAGGCTGTTTCTATCACGGCATGGCGACCCGGCCGCCTTGCTCCGGCCCTGAGCCGTGGATAGGGAGCGCCCCGTCATGGTCAAAGCCCTCGGACACTCCCAGACCCTCTTCGATCCCCAGAACCCTGGGCGTCTGTGCCGAGGGCGTGAGCGCTGGGTCGAGAGCTTCCCCTGCGAAGAGCAGCACGGCCTCGAGCGGCTGGTCATCAGCGGCGCCGCGTTCTCAGACGACACTGCGCGGGACGCCAAGCGCGGCCTGGCCTATGCGGGCGTCAGCTGCGGCGCCGTCCTCGAGCACCTGTTCCCCGAGCAGCCCCTGCTGGCGTTCTGCGAGCAGGGCCAGATGGATCAGGTTCCCGAAGGCACGGTGGCCTTCGAGCCGCACCTCCAGCCGCGCTTCGGCGGGCGGCGCTTCGACCGCTGCGTGCGCTGGCGGGTCCCCGCGCTGGGCGCGACGGCCATCGACGCGCTGCTCGCGGGCGACTCGGCCGTCGCGGACGGCTTCCTGCCTTGGTCGGGCGATCTGAGCCCGGAGCTCGAAGAAGCCATCTTCCTGCTCACGGGGCAGGGCGAGCGGCTGGGCTACCCGATGCGCCGCTTCCAGCCCGCGGCGCTGCCTGTGCTGCTCGAGCTCGTCCCGTGGGTGGCGTTGGTCCACCTCGACAAGCACGACTCGGCCTTGGGCATCTACAGCCTCGAGCCCCTGGGGCTCCAGCAGGCCCTCATGGACGCCGGGCCCGTCCTCGGCACCCTCAGCGTGCCCTTCTCCATCCCGCCCATGCTGGCGCGGTGGGATCGCGCGCTGTACGAGCTCCGCCAAGGCTGGCCCCGGGACAGCGAGTTCCCGGTGCCGCCAGGTGAGAGCCGTCCTCCCGCCTACGAACGCGGCTCCAGGCGCAGCGGCAACGAAGAGTAGCGCCCATCCGCCAGGCACCTGGCGGCGTTGCGCTGAGCTCGTGTGCTCGCTGGCGGGCTGTCGGCCCCGGCTGCAGGGGCCACGCACCCGAACGGCGCCCCCGGGGCGCGCTGAGCAGGCTGCCTAGAGCAGGTCAGCGCAGTAGCTGAGCTCGACGACCTGAGCGCTAGGCGAGCGCTCGGCGACGATGCGGACGGCGCGCTGGGCGGCGTCGGCCAGATCGGCGCCCAGGATCATCCAGGCCTCTTCTTCGCCATCGAGGAGCACGCGCACCACATAGCCTTCCAGGCCAGGGGCCTCTTCCGGCTGGGGCTCATCCTCGGGCTGGGAGGCCTGCAGCTCGAGCAGCTCGTCGGGCTCGGGCGGCAGATCATCGATGTCCAGGTCGAGCGCTGGCTGCACCGGAGCAGGGGCCGGCTCGACGACGGCGGCTGGGGCTGGCTCGACGACGGGGGCGGGGGCGGGGGCCGCCACCGCCACGAGGGCCTCGTCGGTCTTGCGCCCGCGGGGCGCGGGGTCGATGCCGTAGCGCTTGCGGTAGCGCATGACGGCTTCGCGGGAGCAACCAGCGAGCTCGGCGATGCGGCCATCGGGGACATCGCCCATCAGGTGGCGGAACTCGTCCAGCTTGGACTTGCGGAGGCGGCGAGGCTTGGCGTCGTCGGCGCTGGGAGCGCTCTTGGAGGCGCTGCCGCGGCGGTAGGCGGGGATGTCGTTGTGGATGCGAAACACCACGACATAGCGGCGGTCCATGCCCGCGAGCTTGGCGATCTCGCCGTCCGGCCGCTTGCCCATGAGATCGCGGTAGGGCTCGAGACGCTCGGTGGCTCCAGAAGAGAGCGGGGCGTACTTGATCTTCTTCTTGGGGCTCATGACACACCTGACCTGGGCTGAGATCGTCCGTAAGGGTCGCTGTGATAACCGCAGAAAACATACACAGCAAGGGGATCAGTGACGGGTCGGCTCGCTCGCTGGGCGGGGTGTGATCCCCTGCCAGATGCTCTCGTCGATGAAGAGCTGGACGGCGTCGGGGCAGAGCTTGCCAGCTTTGGCTTCCAGCTGCAAGATCCATAGGCCGCGCTCGATGGTCATTGCGCTCCGGTAGGGCCGGTCACCTGCTGTGAGCGCATCGAAGACGTCACAGATCGCCATCAGCTTGGCGCCGGTGGGGATCTCGGCGCCGTGGAGTCCCCTGGGGTAGCCGCTTCCGTCGAGGCGTTCGTGGTGGGCCACGGCCAGGTCGGGGATGCCCTGCAGGTTGGGGGTCCAGGGGATGCGCTCGAGGAACTGCCGGGTGTGCTCGACGTGGGCGTTGATCTCCTGACGCTCGTCGTCCGACAGGGAGCCCTTGAACATGGACAGGCGCTCGAGATCTCTGGGCAGCACGACCTTGGTGCCGTCGTCGGCCAGCACCCAGTCCGTGGCCGCGCGCTGGATCAGCGCGGCGAGGGGACCCTCCATCCGGGAGCCTGGGCGGTTGAGCTGGCGCAAGGCCGCCAGGGTGGCGTTGACCTCGGCGAGCCGAGTGGCGGCTGCGGCCGGGTCGGGCTCACTGAGCCGCACCTGCATGGAGTAGAGCCGGAAGCGACCCTCGAGCACGTCCATCTCCCAGGGGTAGAGCTTCTCGGCCTTGAGCAGCACCTCCTCGCGCACGCCGACCTTGCCGAAGTCGTGCAGCAGGGCGGCGTAGTGGAGCTCGGTGAGGTCTTCCTGGGTGAAGTGTTCGCTGGCGAAGGCCGGGGCCTTGCTGGTGTTGACCGCGCGGGCCAGGGCGACGGTGAGGGCGGCGACCCGGTGGCTGTGGCCCCCGGTGGCGGGATCGCGGGCTTCGATGCCGGTCACGGCGGCCTCGACGAAGCCGTCGAAGAGCTGGCGGATGTCCTCGTACAGGCGGTGGTTCTCGAGGGCGACCGCGGCCTGGGCGGCGATGGAGCGCACCAGGGCGATGTCTCGGTGGGAGAAACGCTCCACGTCGTCGAAGTTGCTGAGGGGGACGCCGAACTGCGGCTTGCGATTGATCAGCGAGACCACGGCGATGACGCGGCCCTGGCGGTCGCGCATGGGCACGGTGAGCATGGTGCGTGTGCAGTACCCAGAGCGCTGATCGAACCCGGTGTTGAAGCTGTAGGGGGCGTTCGGCGGGAGCTCGTAGGCGTCCTCGATGACCTGGACGACACCCCGCGAGGCGACGTAGCCGGCCAGGGATCTGTCATCGATGGGCATGCTGTTGGCCACCAGCTCGAAGTCCACCGTGTCGTTCTGCGCGGCCCCGAAGTGCAGGCGACCGTCATCGGTGACCAGGTACAGGCTGCCGCCGTCGGCCTTGACCACGCGTCGGGTCTGGAAAAGGACCGCGTGGAGCAGGGCATCGCGCTCGGGGATGGCCGACAGGGCGTGGCCGATCTCGTTGAGGATGGTGATGGCCTCTTCTTCTTGCCGGACCTGATGGGACAGCTGCGCCTGGCGCGCCAGGTTGCCCAGGGCCAGGGGCAGGCGGTGGGCCAGCTCGGCGGGGGCGATGCTGTCGAAGAAGGTGGGGTCGGCGCTGTGGGCGACCTCGATCACCTCGCCCGAGTTGACCGGGACCCCGCCATGGCGCGGCAGCGCGGCGTCGGGCTGCTCGGTGCGGTCGAGGATCCAGAGCACCGGCGTCGTGACGGACTCCATCCCCAGGGGGGTGTCCTTCCAGCACAGTCCGGAGGCCTGGACCAGCTCACAGATCTGATCGCGCAGCGGTGACGCCTCGGGTGCGACCGAGACGAGGACCGCGATGTCGGGGTTGAGTGCGGCCATGGGAACCCGGCGCTAGATGAGGGCGAGGGTGGCGCGGACCGCAGCGGCGATGCCCTTGGCGACGTCGCGCAGGGGCGCGTCGAGCATGTAGGCCGGGGCGGTGACGAGCTTGTTGGCGGGGTCGACCAGGCAGTCGGTGACGGGGCGAGGGTGGTGCTCGGCCCCCATGGCCTCGAGGGCCTGGGCGGTGCCTGGATCGGACCCGATGGTCAGCTTGGGCTCGTGCTGCCCCAGGGCGCGCGCGAGCACGGCGGGCGCGATGCACACTGCCCCGATGGGCTTGCCCGCGGCGTGGAAGCCCCGCACCACCCGGAGCGTCTCGGGCTCGATGCTGCAGTCGGCGCCCTGGGTGGCGAAGCTGGTGAGGTTCTTGGCCGCGCCGAAGCCACCAGGGAAGAACAGGGCGTCGTGGTCCTGAGGCTGGATGGCGGCCAGGGGGACGATGGCACCCCGGGCGATGCGGGCGGACTCGACCAGGGTGGACCGTTGCTGCTGGGTGGGCTGCCCCGCCAGGTGGTCCACCACGGGGTGGTCCAGCTCCGGCGCGGCGCACTGCACCTCGGCGCCTTCCTGGGAGAGGGTGAGCAGGGCGATCACAGCCTCATGGATCTCGGAGCCGTCATAGACTCCGCAGCCCGAGAGGACGACCACAACCCTGGCAGCCATGCGCGACTCCTGTGCGCTGACGCAGTCAGCTCATTGAACTCGCGTCCCCTATCCCGGCTGCACCCGCTGTGTGGGCGTCGGGGGTGGGGACAGCTCCCGCAAACCTGCTATAGTCTCGGTTCGCGCCGTTGTGGACTCGGAGGTCTTCGATGCGGTATCTGGCGTTGCTCACGCTCTTGCTCGGTGGTTGTTCTTGGATCTCGGCCAGCGACGTCGACTGCCAGCTTCAGCTGGTCGACGACGATGGCGACGGCTTCCCGCTCAACGAGGTCGAGGCTGGCTACGAAGGCAGCGATCGCTGCAGTCACCTCGTGGCCGTCGACTGCGACGACGCCGACCCGGCCATCTTCCCTGGGGCCGAGGACTCCTGGTACGACGGCATCGACGGCGACTGCGCCCTCGACGACGACTACGACCAGGATCTCGACGGCTACGTGCTCGATGAGTACCAGGGACAGGCCACCCAGGGTGTGGATGGTACCGGCGAGCTGCCGGGCGGTGACTGTGACGACGACGCCGTCTCCATCTTCCCCGGCTCCAACGATCTCGCCTACGACGGCGTGGACTCGGACTGCAGCGGCGACGACGACTACGATCAGGACGCCGACGGCTACGTGGCCGACGAGTACCTGGGCTTGGCCACCACCTACGTCAGCGGCTCGGGCAGCCTCCCGGGCGGTGACTGCGACGACAGCTCCGACGGGGTCAACCCTGCCCAGGCCGACTCGTGGTACGACGGCGTCGACACCGACTGCAGCGGCAACGACGACTACGACAAGGACGCCGATGGCTACGTGGCCGACGAGAACCTCGGGTTGGCCACCACCTACGTCAGCGGCTCGGGCAGCCTCCCCGGCGGCGACTGCGACGACGCCGACCGCTTCATCTACACCGGCGCGACTGACATCTGGTACGACGGCATCGACTCGGACTGCATGGGCGACGACGACTACGACCAGGACGTCGACGGCCACCGCGACGCCATCTCTGCCAAGGATGGCGACGACTGTGACGACTTCGACGACAGCTCCTATCCCGGTGCCACCGAGGTCTTCGGCGACGGCATCGACCACGACTGTGACGGCGACGCCGACACCTTTGGTCTGGACGATCTCGACTCCCTCCAGTGGAGCGCGCCGCAGAGCCTGATCTTCCGCGGCACCGACAGCGAGGTCTTCCTCGGCGTCACCGCCGAGGAGTTCAGCGTCGGCACCAACGACTACTACGACTCGGCCATCGCCCTGATCATCGACGCCGACGATCCTGGTGCCGGCTATGGCGACTACATCACTTGGGTCCGCAACTTCTCCGATCCCGATCCCAACGTGCTGACCCCGGGCTGTGATCTCTACCCCACCGACACCATCCTCTACGGCAGCGTCGGCATCGCCACCGGCAACACCCGTCAGCTGGTGGTGCGCTACTGGGAGCGGGCCACGTCCACCGCCAACGCGGTCAACCCTCCGGTCACGGCTCCGCTGAGCTTCGACGACCTGTCCCTGGCCATGGACGGCAGCGGCAACCTCCACGCCGTGGGCTGCACCGCCACCGAAGACGACGAGTCCATGGCCTACCTGTGGGCCGAGCCTGCCACCCTGGCTGGCGGGAACTACGACGACACCTACACGCTGCCCCTCCGGGCCCGCACCTGCGATCTCGACTTCTTCTCGCCCAGCGGCGACGGCACGCTCATCCTCAGCGAGATCAGCTCCGTGGGCGGCGGTGACACCGGCGACACCGGCATCTCGCCTGCCGTCGACGAGGTCAACCTCAGCGTGTACACCTTCGGGGCCCCGGGCTCTGGCACCAGCACCTCGTTCGTGCGCCAGGCCACCATCCGCGGCTACGACCCCTCCACGGTGCAGGTCTTCGACGACGCTCCCGACCGCCTGCTGGTCATCACCGAGCCCTCCGAGAACGTCATCTCGGTGGTGCGGGTAGACGAGTCCTGGATCGCTCGGTCCCTGTACACGGTGCCCAACCGCTCCGGTGTCCTCACCAGCGCCTCCTCCGCGCTGGCCCCTGACGGCATGCTCTACGTGCTGGCCACCAACGACCGGGGCGATCTGGCCCTGTACTACGGCCTGCCTGGCGTCACGCCCACCATGCAGCAGGTGGACTTCGACCCTGGCTTCATCGTGGACGAGACCGCCGTGTGGGTCGACGCGGCCGGCTCCCACCTCTACCTGGCGGCCCGTGGATACGACGTCAGCATGGGCATCGAGCGCGTGACCTTCGGCTACGCCGCCATCTACGCGCCCTGATCAGCCCGGGTAGTCGGCGCTCTCGAAGGCGCACAGGGTGGCGTCGCCCTGCTCTGTGCCGCTGAGGGACTCGGCGTAGTACACCGGCTCGAACGCGTCGCTCCAGCACTCGGTGATGGTGGCGGTTCCGTCACCCAGGTCGCCGCCCGTCACCAGGATGTCCGCGCGGCCGGCACCGGTCGCGGCCCAACGGCTGCGGGTGGTCCAGGTCTCCTCCGCGCCGGTGCCGCTCTCGGGGTTGACGTCGGCAAGGATCATCAGGTCCATCTGGCCGTCGCCCTCGAAGGTCTGGTCGTAGGCGTACTCGGCGGTCACACTGTCGGGTCCGAAGTCGGTGAACGTCGCCGTGGCGGTGACGCCGGAAGCGTGGATGTCGTAGTCGACGGCGAACAGGCCGGTGGCGGGCTCGGTGGGGTCGAGCTCGTGGATGGTGGTGAAGTCCGCTTCGAAGTGACCGCTCGAGATCTCGCGGGTGGCGCCGGGGTCGATCTCACCCAGGATGACGGTGGAGCTGGCGCTCTGGTCGGCGTCCCGCGGCCACTGATCGAAGCCCCAGCTGTGGCTGTCGCTGGAGGGATCGTAGTTGACCCACAGCAGGGTCTCCACCGGGTCGAGGGCGGTGGCCCAGGGGCCCCAGGTGGCCTGGTTGGTGTCGTTGTCGACGTAGGTGGGGCGGTAGTCCGTGGTGATGGTGTCCACCCAGAACAACACCGAGGCGATCATGGTGTTGATGTTCTCGGTGGTCCCGGCGGTGAACAGGTACCAGGAGGACCAGTCGCGCTCGTCCTTGGCCAGCCCCTTGGCCGCGGCGTCGTCCACCGGCAGGTTGACCTGGATGCGCTCGTCGGGGAGCACGTCGGTCATCGTGTTGGCCTGGAAGCAGCCGCTGAGGGGCAGGAGCAGGGTGAGGGTGGTGATGCGCATGGGGGCTCCGGGGGTGCGGGCGGGCTCTCTTGATCTTGGACACGCCAGCGAGGAAAGATCGAAAGGCATCAGCGGGGCTGGATCTTGTACACGGCATGCCGGCCGTGCTCGAACATCAGCACTGCGTCGCGCTGCAGCGCCTCCTGAAGCTCCCGTTCCGGGCGCTCGAACTGGTCTTCGAAGGCCGCGTCGTCCAGAAAGGCGTAGCTCTTGTGGAGGAAGTTGACCCGCGACCACAGCACATGGGTGACCCCGGCATCGGCGAGCCGCTGCAGGGCGTGGTCGCCGTGCAAGGCCAGGAAGTGCCGGGTGGGGACGTGGTCTTCGACCGAGCCCAGCACCCAGGGGCGCTCGATCAGGGCGGCTTGCCAGCTGTACAGCAGCGCCACCTTGGCGTCGGCGGGGCTGTGCTGGTTGATCCAGTGGATCGCGGGCCAGGCGCTCTGTTCCCGCGCCAGGTACACCTCGGGGGCCTCGAGGCCCAGGGCCACGGGGGCCTGGCTGCGGGCCGTGGCCAGGACAGGGCGCAGGTTGGCCGGCAGCCCGAGCAGCCAGCATGCAGCCACACCCGCCATGGCCCAGCGTGGCAGGCGCGCCAGACCGGCCGCGGCCGCGAGGGCGGCGATGGGAAGCAGCGGCAGCAGGTAGCGCAGCCACTGGGTGCCGAGGGACCACAGTAGCAGGCCGCACAGGGCCACCACCACCAGCAGCCGCGCGCGGGCGTCCCGCCATGCTGCCCACAGGGCCGCGGGGGCGAGGGCCAGGAAGGCTGGGCTGATCCGCCCCAGGAAGACCATGCTGTCGTGCTCGGCATGCATGGTCAGGTTCCAGGGCAGCAGCAGGGTGGCCGCCAAGCTGTGGCCCATGCCGTACTTGTGGGGGAACTGGAAGACGAACGGCCCGGCGTCCTGCCAGCCCGCGAAGGGGAAGAGCGGGTGGAGCCCGTCGAGGAGGTTGCGTAGCCACCACGGGGCCACGATGGCCAGCGCGGCGAGGCCTGCCAGGGTGAGGGCGCCCAAGGCGCGCCCCCGCCCGGGCTGCAGGAACGCTCTGACGCCCAGCACCGCGAACAGGGGCGCCACTCCCAGCACGCCGGTGTACTTGACGGCCAGGGCGCCCCCTGCGGCTATGGCGAGGGTGGGCAGGCGCCCGGACAGGGCGGCGTCGGTGGCGATGAGCACCAGCAGGGCCGTGGGGATGTCGGCGTAGGCCAGGCCCAGGGTGCTCATGAAGCTCAGGCTGCCCAGGAGCAGCAGGGGAGCGGCCAGGCCCGCGCTGCGTCCCCACCACTGTATGGCCCGCTGGCGTATGCCCAGCAGCAGAGCCCCGGCCAGCAGCAGGTGGAAAGCTCGGGGGGCCGCGGCGCCGCCCAGGCCCATCAGCCAGGCGTAGGGCAGGTGCAGGGCCAGGGGGCGGCTGCCATTGGGCATCCAGGCTCCCCCCAGCAGCGCGCCCTGGTCCAGCATCCGAGCGGGCAGGGCCAGGTGGTAGTACAGCTCGTCGGTGTCGGTGATGGGCGAGAGCAGGGCCAGCACGGCGGGGATGGCGAGCAGCGCACCCAAGGCCAGGACTCCAGGACCGGGCCGAGGCAGCCGGACGGCTGGGCGCAGCAGCCAGCCCGCCGCGAGCAGGATGAGCAGGGCCGACCCCACCCAGGGGTGGACCCCCAGCAGCGCGGCCGCCGGCCACGAGAGCAGCCCCCAGAGCACCAGGCCGGCGCCCAGGGCTCGCAGCCAGCCCAGGTGGTCATCGAGGGCGCTAGGGTCCAGGCGGGCCAGCAGCGCGCCACCAGCGCCGGTGCAGGCCAGGGCCCCGGCGACTGCGGCCCCGAAGCCGGCGCCAGCCGCAAGCCAGGGGGCTCCCGCCGTGGTGCCGCTGGGCTCCATCCGCACGAAGCACAGCCCGACCCCCAGGGCCCAGGTCGCCATGAGCGCACCGCCGATCAGCCTGGGATGCATCACGGTGCGACCTCGCCGGCCGCATCGGCGGTCACCAGCCATGGCAGGTCACCTTGGCGGATGAGGAGCCAGGGGCCCCAGCGGCTGGGCCAGCCCTGATCCCCGGCTCCGGTCGCCTCGAGCCCGTCCGAGCAGCGCACGTCGATGTCTCCTGCGGTTCGTTCCTCCCAGCATGCCACGGATCCCCACAGGCTCGGCCCTGCGCGGAAGCCGGCGTCGGCCCGGTGCAGCCAGCGCGCGTGGCTCTGGTGGTCCTGGAGCCAGATCCCGTCGTCGTCGATCCAGGCAAGCCAGGTCTCCGAGGATGCCACGTGGCGTTGATCGCCGGGGGCGGTGACCACCGGGAACGGGGGGCCAGCCCGGTGGTTCCAGCCCCAGATGTCCAGGCCGTCGCTGGCCTGATCACGGCCGTCGACCCAGTACACGGTCGGCCACGCCAGGGCCGGCGGGAACCAGGGCAACGGGTCGGCTTCCCGGGTGAGGGCGTGGGAGTCGCGGATCAGGAAGACCGCCACGCGCCCCTCGTGCAGCGAGGCTACGCCGGGGTCCTGCAGGGCCGGCGGGGCGATCTCGCCCTGATCCATCAGCGATGAGGCGTGCCGAGGGAGGGGGTCGGGCAGGGTCCACAGCCCGTGTTCGTCGCCCTGAGCGAAGATCTGCCCCTCGCTGAGTCCGGCGGAATCGGGGGGGGAGTCCAGCTCCACGATCTGTCCGGTCTCGAGATGCTCGGCCCGGTCCAGGCGCCCTCCGGGGCCGCAGCCCACTACCCATGGACCTGCCAGGGCGGGAAAGCGGCTGTCACGGCAAGCGTGGCGGAATGCCGGCAGGGGGCGCCGGCTGCTGGCTGGTGGCGGTGGGATCACCAGGACCTGGGGCTCCGAGGCCGGGGGGGCGGGGAGGCTGTGGGCGGAGGGCAGGGGCTGGGCCGGAGAGAACGGGGCCGCGCAGCCCACGCTGAGCAACACCGCCGTGAAGCGTCCCCACGATGGGGCGTTCACGGCGGTCTCGAGCCCAGGGGCGCTTGAGCTCAGCGGGCTTCGACGCCGCAGCAGCTGACGGTGAAGGTCACGGAGTCCGTGACGGTCTCGCCCGTGCAGTCGGTGACGGCCAGCTCGAACTCGAAGAGGTTGTCTACGCAGGCCAGCTCGGTCACTTCGATGTCGCTGAGGACCACCGCGGTCTCGAGGCTGGTGGGGTCGTGGATGGTGGCGGAGCCATCGACCACGGTCCAGAGCACCGTGAAGGGGTCGGAGTCGGCATCGGACACCGAGGCGTCGTCGCCCAGCAAGGTGGAGATGTCGACACAGTCGTCGCAGTCGTAGCCGTAGCCGGCTGCGGTGCAGACCACGTCGCCGCCCTTGAACACCTTGGCGGAGCCGGCATCGACGCTGGGGCTGCTGTTGTACGAGCGCTCGGCGACCGTGAGGCTCACCAGGTCGGGAGAGGACCAGGCCTCGCCGTCGAAGACCGCGACGGACAGCGTGTAGTCGCCAGCCACGTCCGCGAAGAAGGTGGGCTCGGCGATGTCGCGGGCGCTGAAGCTGGCGACCGTGACGGTGGAGGAGGCAGGCTTGCCCTGGAGATCCCAGTAGTAGGTCAGATCGTCGCCGTCGGGGTCGACCGAGCCGCTGCCGTCCAGTGCGATGGAGGTGCAGTCCATGGCCTCGATGTCTTCGCCCGCGTTGGCCGTGGGGGCCCCGTTGTCGCCGGTGACCGTGATGACGGTGGCGTCGGGGAGCGAGCCCACCAGGCCATTCTCGACCTGGAGGTTGGCGATGAAGACGCCCTTGGTGTCGGGCACGAAGCTGGCGATGGCGGAGGTGGCGCCGGTGATGGACCCGGAGCCGAGGGTGGAGGCGTCGGGCATGTCCACGAGGGTCCAGGCATAGGCGAGGGGGCGACCCTGGGGATCGTAGGAGTCGCTTCCGTCGAGATCGGCGGTGTCGCCGAGCGCGAGCACCAGGTCGTCGCCGGCGTCGGCCACCGGGCGGCTCGCGGGCTCTTCCGCGACCACCACCACGTAGTCGGGGGCCGAGTTGGCGCCGTGGGTGTCCTGCACGAACAGCTCGATCACGTAGGTGCCGATGACGTCTGGCGTGAAGGTGGTGGTGACGGCGGTGGAGTCGTGGTTGCGAGCGAAGGGCGCTTCGTACTCTTCGAGCGTGGAGCCGTCGGGCAGGTGCTCGAAGCTCCAGTGGTAGGTGATCACGTCACCGTCGGGATCGTAGGAGCTGTGGGCGTCGAGATCCACGGCCATGTCGGCGGGCTGGCTGATGTCGGAACCCGCGTTGGCGATGGGTGCGTTGTTGAGCACCTCGGGCGCGGTGTCCGGGTTCGTGTCTTTGCCGCAGTTGGCACCGAGGAGGACGGTGGCGACCATCAGGATTGCGACGGGGAGCAGGCTGCGCATGGCGGAGTCCCGGGCGGAGGGGAGAAAGGCGGGCTAGCGGCTGTTGGCTAGTAGTCGGCTTCGCAGGTGAAGGTGACCGTGGTGCTGTCGGTGGCGGCGTACATGCAGTCGGCGGCCTCGAGGACCACCTCCCAGACGGTGGTCGAGGACGTGCCGAGGGGCACCTCGACCTCGGGAGTGCTGACCTGAGTGAAGCTGTTGTACGGCGTGTGGATGTCGAGCTCGCCGGTGGCGTCGGACCAGTAGTAGTTGATCTCGTCGCCGTCGGGATCGCTCGTGAGGGTTCCGTCCAGCTCGAAGACCTCGGGCGCGCAGGGCTCGCACTCGTGGACGCCGTAGGAGACCAGCTCGCAGATGGTCTCGGCCTCGACCGTGACGTCCTCACCGGCGTTGGCGATGGGGGTGTTGTTCTCGGAGGCTTCCGGGACGATGTAGGTGACCACGTCGGGGGCGGACCAGAAGTCGCCGTCGTGGACGCTGAGCTGGAACACGTAGGTGCCGAGCACGTCCCAGGTGAAGACCGGGGTGGCGCTGGAGGGATCGTCGAAGGCCGGCGCGCCCGCGGGGCCCGTGTCGCCCGAGTCGAGGGAGCCGTCGGCGTGGGAGCCCGGCGGGACCTCGAGGATGTCCCATGCGAACTCGAGCTCGGCACCCTCGGGGTCGTAGGAGCCGTAGCCGTTGAGCTCGATGGCGGTGTCGGCGCAGGGCGGCAGGGTGTCGCTGATGCCGGCGTCGGCCACTGGGGGCTGGTTCTCGCTGGCGGCCGTGACGGTGCAGTAGGCCGGCTCGGACCACTGCTCGCCATCGCTGACCACGAGGCTGACCAGGAACATGCCAGGCACGTCGGGGATGATGGTGGGCGCGGGGCCGCTCGCGTCGAAGACGTCGTCGCCCTCGAGGGCGGAGCCGTCGGGCCAGGAGCTGAGGGCCCAGCTGTACTCGATGGCGGCGCCTTCGGGATCGTTGGAGGCCGAGCCGTCGAGGGTGGCGCGCTCGAGCACGTCGACGTCCAGGTCTTCGCCGCAGTCGGCCACGGGGGCCTGGTTGCCGCTGGCCACCGTGACGATCACCAGATCGGGCTGTGAGTCGTCCTGGCCGTCGTTCATGACCATGGAGAGCACGTAGGTGCCGGTGGCGTCGGGGGTGAAGGTGGTCTGGCAGGCGGTGTCGGAGTTGTTGTCCGAGAGCAACGACTCGTCCAGGGCGGAGTCGACCGGCACGGACTCGAAGGTCCAGACGTAGGTGTACTCCTGCGTGGCGCAGGTCTGGGAGAAGTCCGGCGGGCAGCCGTTCATCGTGACGGCGTCACCAAAGGCGATGTCCAAGTCCTCGCCGGCGTTGGCGACCGGGTCGCACGCCGGAGGTGCGGTGTCGTCCTTGGGGTCCTCGCCGCAGGCCGTGACGGCAAGAGGGACGAGGAGCAGGAGAGAGAGCATCCTGGCTCGCGTGGACATGTCTGGACTCCCTTTTTCCTGGTAGGCCCGCAGGGGCCGTGCCGGCATCAGGATAGATCTATCCTGTCATGCCGACCACACATACGAGCTAACATGGAACCCGTACGGTCGAGCCATTGTAAAAAGACTCATGCGATGGCGTCAACGAGATCGTTGTCAAGGGGCATGTCGATGCCAGCAAGCGACCTGCTCTCGCCGCTCCTCACAGGGTTTCTCGCCGTCTTTCCCTCTTCGGCATTCGCGATGATTCCAGGGGACTTCCGGCCTCTCGATCCGGAGCCTCGCGCGCGAGGCGCCCTAAGCGTGCACCTGGAAAACGACCAGGACCTGATCCCGGCCTTTCGTGCGGGGCCACGAGACCGCTTCAGCGTCGGGTTGAGCGGACACTGGATGGCCGCGGATCGGGTCCTGCTGGACCTGGGCTGGGACGTGTCCAGCGACCGTCACCCCGACGGGCATCGCATCACGGGGCCTGGCGACATCGAGCTGGGGGCCATGGTCCGGCTTCCCATCGCCGAGGCCGCTCGCACGGCCGCCCGCCGCGCGGGTGGTCTTGGCCCCTCCTTCGGCCTCGGCTGGCGCGTCAAGCTGCCCAACGCCGCCGATGAGGGCGAGCTCGGCAGCGACGAGACGGATCTGTGCGTCCTGGCCGCCGCCGCGGCGGATCTCGGCCCCCTGCGGGTCTGGGCCGGGGGTGGCCTGGCGATCCTGGGCGATCCCACGATGCTGGCGGCTCAGGATGATGTGGGCTTCGTCCAGGCTGGGATCGGGTGGGACGCGCCGGGTCAGCTCGACCAGGGGTGGCTGCCGCGGGCCGATCTGGACCTGGGGCTGGCGCTGCCGTCGGCCTCGAATCCCCTGCGCAGCGAGCTCGGCGGCAGGCTGGCGTGGGGTCGGCGCTGGAGCGTCGGCCTGGATGGCGCGGTGGGGCTCAGCGCAGCCTCGCCCACCGTCAGGATGGGGCTCTCCCTCGAGCACCGCTTCCTGGCCGACTTCCCTGGGGACGGGACGTCGGATCGACGCTGAATTACATGGCGCCACCCAGCGCCCGGCCACAGGCCGTGGCGGGAGGTTTTATGGGCTTTCTCGACATCATCTTCGGTAGTCCCGCCAAGCAGCTCGAGCGTCAGTGCAAGCGGGTCCAGAACATCAACGCTCAACCGGAAGACCGCGAAGCGGCCGCGCTCTTCCTGGCCGAGGACGGCAGCGAGCAAGCCATCTACGGCCTGCTGGGCCGCTTCGACGTGCGCATCGAGAACGCCATGAAGGACCGCAACGAGAAGGCCTTCGTCTTCGATCTGCTCGAAGCCCTGGGCCAGCCCGCCCTCGATCCCGCCGTGATCTTCTCCAAGCGCTGCAAGAACATCGCCAACCCCCTGCGTCTCATCGAGGCCCTCGGCGGCACCGGCCCTCTGCTGGACACCGTGCTGGGGATGCTCGACGAAGAGGCGGAGAAAGAGGACTACAAGCCCGACCGCAAGCGCCACCTGCTGGTGCTGCTGGCGGATCAGCGGGACGAGCGCATCGCCGACAGCGCGGCGCGCTTCCTCGAAGACTTCGATGAGGGCGTGCGCTACTCCGCCGCCCAAGCGGTCATCGCTCAGGAGAGCGAGCGGGCCATGGACCGCTTGCTGGCGGCGCTGGCCAACCCCACCGAGGAGTCCAACCGCCTGCGGGTTCGCATCGCCGAGGTCGTGGCTGCGCGGCGCTGGGCCCTCGATCCCCACGTCGAAGCCCTGCAGGGCAACCTGCCCAACGGCTTCCAGGTGAAGGGCAGTTACCTGGTGGCGGGCTGATGCTCGGCCCTACGGTATGAAGATCCTGCTCGTTCGTCCGCCGCGCCGGGATCGACGCGACGTCAGCCTGGCTGTGCCGCCCCTTGGGCTGGCCTACTTGGCGGGAGCCCTCCGCGACGCCGGCCACCGGGTGCAGCTGCTGGACGCCCGCGCCGAGGACGTGGGCTGGGGGCAGATCGGTGGGCGCATCTCCGCTGCTGGAGCTGATCTTGTGGGGATCACCGCCACGACGCCCGTGCGGGATCTGGCGGCGCGGGCAGCGCAGGCGGCGCGTCCACACTGCCGCTGGTTGGTGCTCGGCGGCCCTCATCCCACCGCGGTGGGAGCCGCGGTGTTCGACGAGGTTCCGGGCCTGGACGTCTCGGTCCAGGGCGAGGCCGAGATCAGCGGCCCTGCCGCCGTGGCCTGGCTGGCCGACGGCAGCCGCGGGGCACCTCCTCCGGGAGTGCGCGCGCCGGGGCGAGCCTACGTGTCCTCTGCGCCCCCCCAGCAGCTGGACCGGCTGCCCGCTCCCGCTCGGGACCTGCTCCCCCGCCGCGGCTATCGCCACCTGCTGGCCACCCGGACGCCCATGGCGACGGTGATCAGCAGCCGGGGCTGTCCCCACTTCTGCACCTTCTGCGACCGGGGCGTGGGGGGCTCCAGCTGGCGCGCGCGCTCCGCCGAGCACGTGCTGGACGAGCTCGAGCAGCTCGTCGGGGCGGGGGTCCGCTTCGTACACTTCTACGACGACAACTTCACCCACGATCCTCAGCGGGTGGGCGCTATCTGTGAGGGCATCCTCTCCCGGGGGCTCGACCTGCGCTGGAACTGCGAAGCGCGGGTGGATGGTGTGGACGCCCATCTGCTGGGCGCCATGCGGCGCGCGGGCTGCTCCCTGGTGGCCTTCGGCGTCGAGAGCGCCTGGGCACCCACCCTGCAGGCGCTGGGAAAGGGCTTCGAGCGCGGCGCCGTCGAGCTGGCTTTCCAGCGGGCGCGGGCGGCAGGGCTGCGCACCCTCGCCTACGCGATCCTCGGCGCTCCGGGCGAGGGGCCGGCGCAGGTGGACGCCACCCTGCGCTTCTGCCAGCACCTGCGCGCGGACTTCGTGCAGTTCTCCACCCTGTGCGTGCTCCCCGGCTCTCAGCTGGCGGGGCAGGCTCATGAGGTCGCCGACGTGCGCTCCTTCATCGACGCCGACCTCGAGCGGGCGGTGGTGTCGGACCTCCCCCCCGAGGAGCTCGCCCGCTGGCTTCGCCGGGCCTGGGGGGGGTTCTACCTGCGCCCGTCGGCCGCCCTGCGCCTAGGGCGCGCCGCGGCCCTGAGCGGGGCCTGGCGTGAGTCGCACCGCGTGGCGGGAGCGGCGGCGGCGTGGTGGCTGGAAGCCGCGACTAGAACGTGAGCTGACGCTCCCGCTCCTCGATCAAGGGGCGCTCGGCGAAGGCCGGATCGATCTCGAGGACGGCGTGGTAGTGGTGCAGCGCGCGCTGAGGGTCCCGGCGGGGCCCGTAGTAGATGTTCCCCAGGGCGAAGTGGGCCTGGGTGTTCTGGGGGCAGTACACCAGCGTGGTCCGGAACTCGGCGGTGGCGTCTTCCCACTTGCGCTGCCGGTAGTAGAGCCAGCCCAGGTTGTTGTGGGCGCGGCAGTAGGTGGGGTGGCGCTCGAGGGTGGAGAGCCAGGTGCGCCGCGCTTCCTCGATGCGCCCCTGCTCCGCCAGGGCGATCCCGAGGTTGTTCCAGGCGTCGAGGAAGAGATCGTCAAGCTCCACCGCCCGCTGGTAGCCGAGGATGGCGCCGTCGAAGCTGCCCGAGAAGCGCTGCGCGTCGGCGTAGCCGTACCAGGCCTCGGCGGACTCGGGGTTCCCCTCGACCGCGTCCTGCCAGAGGGTGACCTCGCTCTGCCACGCCCGGTTTCGTAGGTGGGTCCCCGCGCCCAGGACCAGGCAGGCCAGCGCGGCGGCCGCGATAGCCATGCGGCGGCGCGCGGCCAGCGCGGGCGTGAGGGAGACCACCACCATGAAGCACAGGCCCCAGCCCGCCAGGTAGGCGCGGTGCTCCGCCATGGTCTCCTTGAGGGGCACGATGGAGCTGGATGGAGCCAGCAGCAGCAGGAACCAGGCGGCGCCCAGGGCCAGCCATGGCCGCTCCCGTCGCTGCCACAGCGTGAACGCGAGGCCGGCGACGAGCACGGCGGCGGAGAACAGGGCGCGCGGGTCCAGCAGGCCGGCGGCTGGTGGGTGGTCGTGGAACACGCTCTGGCCCACCGGCAGGAGCCACAGCTGCAGGTAGCGCAGCAGGACCTCGGCCTGAGTGGCGATCTGCACATCCAGGGTCCGCAGCTGCAGATCGGTGGTGAAGACCCCGTAGAGCAGCTTGCGGGCGACGGCCCCCGCCGCCAGCAAGGCCCAGAAGGGCGCCAGGCCCAGCCACCGCCTGCGCTCGCTGGGGCCCTCGCTGGGCAGCAGCAGCTCGATGGCCAGCAGGGTGGCCGGGATGGTGGCCGCCACCTCCTTGGTGGCGGCGGCCAGCAGGAAGGCGAGGAGCGCGAGCAGCAGCTGGAAGGCGTCAGCCCCCCGTCGCCAGCGCAGCCAGCAGAGGACCGCTGCCAGGTACAGGGTGGCGCAGAGGGACTCGGAGCGGCCGGTGATGTAGGTCACCGCCTCCGTGGTCATGGGGTGTAGGGCCCACAGGGCCGCGGCCGCCAGGGCCGGCGCCATGGGGCGGGTGAGGTTCATGCGACGGCCCAGCTCTTCGCCAAGCAGGAAGACCAGGCCGGCGTTGAGGGCGTGGATCAGCACGTTGACCGCGTGGTAGCCCATGGGCTCCAGGCCCCACAGGCGCCAGTCCAAGGCCCAGCTCAGGATCACCAGGGGGCGGCTGGCGTTGTAGCCGAGCACCGCGTTCCACTGCTCGAGGGTGCGGATGGTGCGATTGCCTACCACCTCGACCTTGTCGTCGTAGGTGAAGGCTCCGTCCAGCCCGTTCGCCCAGGCCAGGCCCACCAGCAGCGCCAGCAGCCCGAAGCCGAGCCAGCGTGCGCTGCGGCGTGGATCGGCGCTCACAGGGAGTCCCCGGCTTCCGCCAGCACCTGCTCGTACATGGCCCGGTGCTGCTGCGCGACCCTGGGCCAGGCGAAGTGCTGCCGGATGTAGTCCCGGCCGCGCTCCACCATGGCGTTGGCCTGGGCGCTGTCCTCGATGAGCTGGCTGATCTTCGCGCGCAGGGAAGCCACGTCGCCGTGGCGCACCAGCAGGCCCGCTCCGGCCCCATGGATCAGCTCGCCACAGCCGCAGTCGTCGCCCACCACCGCGGGGGTGCCCGAGAGCAAGCCCTCGAAGGGGACCAGGCCGAAGACCTCGGCGGTGCTCGGGTAGACCAGCACGTCGGCGTCCACCAGCAGCTGGATGCGCTCCTCGCCCTCGAGCAGCCCCACGAAGTGGACCGGCGCGTTGGGGTCGGCCACGGCCCGCGCCAGCTTGCCGCCGCCCATGTCGTTGCCGCCCACCACCAGCGCTGCGCCCGCGGGAGAGTCGTGGTTGAAGGCGGTGACCAGGTGCTCCACGCCCTTGCGGGGCGAGAGCTGGCCCAGGTAGACCACCATGGGGCGCCCGGGCTCGATGCCCAGCCGGCGGCGGAACAGGCCCCGGGGAGGCAGCGGATAGAACTCACCGAGATCCAGCCCGTTGGGGATCTCCACCAGGCGCTCCGGGGGCAGCCCGCCCTGCAGGTGCTGGCGCCACTCGGCCTGGCTGACCACCACGCAGCGGGCGGCCCGGCCGGGGATGCGGCCGGACACGAGCATGTCCCACAGCAGCTTGACCCGCTGCTTGCGCTCGTGGCGCAGCAGGGTGCCGTTCGCCGTGAGCACGGTGGGCACGAACTGGGCCCGCGCGAAGCGGTCGGCGGCGTTGTTGAGCAGGTGGCGGTGGCCGTGCAGGTGTACGATGTCGGGCCGGGGAACGCGCTGCAGCAGGGCGTGGATGTCCTGCGGCAGGAACAGCTGGTGGTCGTAGGCCAGGCGGTTGCTGATGTTGCGGCAGGTGAGCACCCGCATGCCGTCGAGGGTGCGGTCGGGCTTGACCGGGGCGCGGCTGCGAGCGTCCATGGCGTCGGTGGTCAGCACGGTGACCTGCACCCCCTGCTCGCACAGGGCCCGGCCCAGGCCGTAGACGATGCGGGGGATGCCGCCGTAGGCCCAGGTGGGAGGAAAGTAGGGGGTGACCTGGAGGACGTGCACGGCGAGCGCTCCGCGGGCCCGATGGCCCAGGCCGACACTAGCGGGGGGAAGGGTGGCAGTCAACCTGCGGTCAGGCGCGCTCGGCGCTGGTTGACCGGCCCATGCCCGTCCATTAGCATTGGCGCGCTACCAACCGCTCGGCTCCTCGAGCGCGCTGGCTCGTTCTGCTGGAGGAACGATGAGGACGGCTCTCGGACTCACCATCGCGGCTTGCGTCGCGCTGCTCGCGACCGGCTGCGGGCCCAACTGCCAGACCACCTGTGATCGGCTCTATGGCAGCACTGGTGACGCCTGCGGCATCGCCCGTCCCAACACCTCCGAGAGCGATCTCAAGTCCACCTGCATGAAGGCATGCAATGGAGCCTTGAAGTTCCCTGGCGAGCTCGAGGGCTACGACCCCGATGAGCGCCAGGGTTCCTCCGCCAGCGTCGAGATCACCAATGACAAGCAGGCCGCCGTGTGGATGGACTGCATCGCCGAGACCTCCTGTGAAGACCTCGAAAAGGGCTACTGCGCTCCTGTCTGGTAGCGCGCTGCTGCTGGCGCTGACCCTCGCGGCGGGCTGCACGCCCACCTGCAAGGAAGTCTGCGTCAAGCTGCTCGAGTGCGACGACGTCGAGTCGCCGCGCGTCTCCGAGTACGAGTGCCGCGACTCCTGCGAGCGCGAGTCCAACCTCTATGAAGAGTGGGAGGACCTCCAGGCCCTCGAGCAGCACTACGACGAGCGCGAGTGCATCATGGATCTGGAGTGCGCCGAGATCGCCGAAGGTGCCTGCTACGACGAAGAGCTGTACCTGTTCTAGGGCGGCGCCGGGGCGCCGGTGCCGGGCCTACCAGTCGTCGCCACCGGCACCGAAGAAGTTGACGCCGCCGCCGGAGTCGGCGACGTGCTCGCCGTAGGAGCGCACGTCATCGCTGGCGACGAAGTAGGTGGCATGCTCGCCGTAGCGGCGCGCGAAGTAGACCTTGCCCTCGAGGCCGGTGGAGAAGCGGAAGTCCATGCTCGCGAGGTTCTCGTCGTGGCTGGCCGTGAGCAGGTGGCTGCAGACGGGGCAGTGGAACTCCACCAGATCTCCCTGCGCCAGCGGCAGGTCGTCGGTGACGATGGCCTGGTAGTTGCCGGGCTGCGGGGAGAGCAGCACCAGGCCGCGCTTGTCGCGGCAGTATGCGGCCAGGATGACCTTGACGTTGGGGTTCAGCACCGCGTGGCACTGGGGGCAGGAGTAGGTTCGCTTCATGGGGCGCATCCTTGGCGGCGAGGCCGATGGGTCGAGGGTCGCAGTCTATCGAACCGTTTCGGGCGATGCCAGACCTTGGCTCAGCAGGCTCGGGGCTGGAGAGGCCCCCTCACGGGGAGGGCTCGAGGGGGATGCGCTCGATGTGGACCACGGCCTCGCCCTGCTCGCTGTAGTGGATGGTGGTGCGCATGGGGCGCTCGGCCAGCCACCACGGCGCGCTGGGGCGCATCTCCACCACCGGCCCGGCGTCGCCCCACCAGGCCTCGATGGTGCCGGTGCCGTGGGCCTGCTGGCCGTTGATGTCCAGGGCGAAGCGGCTGATGGCGCGGCCCTCGAAGGGGCGCCGCAGGTCAGGCAGGGCCCGATCCAGGCGCAGCTGCAGCAGGGGGAGTTCGCAGCCTGTCTGGGTGACCTCGGCGGCCTGCAGCTCGCGCAGCTCGCCGCCGCCGTCCGCCTGGGTTGGGGGCATGTCGTAGGCGAGGGTGACGATGGGATCGTGGCGGCGCACCCACTGGCCGTCGTCGCTCCAGGCTTCGTGTCCCCGCGTGGGCCAGGCGACCCCCGGCGCCGGGCGCTCGAGCTCGAAGCCGCCCGCCGCGGGGCGCTGGGTGAAGGAGGCCACGGCGAAGCCCGCCTGGTACTGATCGAGCACGAACTTCATGGGGTAGATGCCCAGCAGGCGCTGGATGCGGCGGGGCTGGCCGCCGATGTCGAGCTTCACCTGGCCGCCGTGCACCTGGCCCGCCAGATCCAGCACGGCGGCCACGGTCTGGCGGCTGTGCTCCATGGTGCTGCCGTTGCGCTTGCCAGGCGCCTTGTGGGGACGCCTGCCCCGGTAGCGGATGTCCACGGCTTCGCCCGCGGGGGTGCGCGTCTGCATGTGGAGGTCCACCCGGCCTTGGTCGCTGGCGTCTTGCACCACCACCGGCGCCGCGATGCGGGACACGGGGATCTCGGGCAGCCAGGACTCGATGTCCTCGAGCTCGGCCACCACACTCTGATCGCCGTTGACATCGGCGTCCTTGGCGATCCATAGGCTGCGGTCCGGCAGGTCGATGCGGGCGTACTCGTGCATGGTCCAGTCGGGGTGGTCGCTCACCAGCACCAGATCGATGGCGTAGTGCAGGCCCCACAGCTGCACCGGCAGCACGGGGAACTCCACCGCGGCATCACCGGTGTAGTGCACACCGGAGGGCGCGGGCTGGCCGGTGAACTCGGCCTGCTCCCGGGAGGACAGGGCGGGCCCCTCGGGGAGCAGCCGGTGGATAGAGGCGCAGGCTGAGAGGAACATGGGCAACAACATCCATGGGAGGCGGGCGGGGCGCATGGTCGGCTCGGTGGTGGAGGGTTGGCGCAGGGGCTACGGTCCTCGACTCGGCCAAACGCCGAATCGATGTCCTCGCCATTTTTCGGGGGGAAGACAGATTCTTCCCCCCCCTATCCGGGCGCGGCACGCGCCTTTCCGGGGCTGCGCTCGGGCTATGACCAACGATTCGGCCAGTCACCGGATCAGGATGGTTGAACGGTGGTTTGTTTTCCGGGG
>ERZ890953.472-NODE-472-length-23173-cov-7.395795_pt1 | contig 23173 bp, 23 predicted proteins | sample MGYA00521264_ERZ890953 | MGnify/ENA primary metagenome ERZ890953 (study PRJEB32303, sample SAMEA104408629) | aquatic metagenome | biome: Brackish water; feature: Chemocline; material: water | place: Baltic Sea | collected 2014-10-26T21:54:00 | depth 200 m ...
AATGGCTATAAGAAATATTAGCTACTTTTAGTGATTGAATTTGCAAGTGGCTCTAGGAATTATAATTGTTGGTCTTATAGGTTATTTATTAGACTTTATAATGGGGAAAATAGCAGATTATTTTGATTATACGAAAAAAGGAAATGCATAATGAATGAAAAATTTTTAAGCCTTAGTAAGATTGAAAAAAGATTTCCAATTCCAGGGAAGGATGATTATATAGCTGTAACAGATGTTGATTTAGAAATCAAAGAGAATGAAATCATTGCAATTATTGGTCATAGTGGCTGTGGGAAAAGTACACTTTTAAATATGATAGCAGGTCTTGATGCTCAAACACAAGGAATGATAAAACTAGAAGACAGAGATGTAAAAGGTCCTGGACCTGAACGTGCTGTTGTTTTTCAAAATCACTCTCTTTTACCTTGGTTGAGTGTTTATCAAAATATTGAAATGGCAGTTAAAAAAGTTATGCCTGAACTTACTCCTCAGGAGTTAAGAGAAAGAGTAGAACTGTTTATTAATATGGTAAATTTACAACAAGCCAAAGACAAACTCCCTGATGAAATTAGTGGAGGGATGAAACAACGTGTTGGTATTGCAAGAGCACTTTCCATCAAACCTAAAGTACTTCTCATGGATGAGCCTTTTGGTGCCCTAGATTCTCTTACTCGTGCAAACTTACAAGAGCACCTTATGAGAATACAACAAAATGTTAAGAATACTGTCATAATCATTACACATGATATTGATGAAGCTGTTCTACTTAGCGATAGAGTTATTATGATGACAAATGGACCAGAAGCTACAATTGGTGAGATACTAGAAGTAAATTTAGAACGTCCTCGTGATAGAGTTTCACTACAACATGACCCTGAGTATATCAGATGTCGTGAAGCAATTTTAAGCTTTTTATACGAAAAATTTGCAAAAGAAGATGAGTAGCATACCTGCTTCTCATCTTTTCTGTGAAGAATAAATAGTTGTTGAAAGTTACTTATTCAAGGCACCAATCAAGTTCTCCTGCTGAATATTTATTCAAGTATTGATTGCTCTTTGAAAAAGGCTTCGAACCAAAAAAGCCTCTATATGCTGATAATGGTGAGGGATGAGCAGATTTTAATATAAGATGCTTTTTACCATCTATGAGCTTCTCTTTTTTTTGAGATGCTCCACCCCATAAAATAAAAACAATATGCTCAAACCTACATGATAATTGTTCAATAACACTATCTGTAAAAATTTCCCATCCTCTTTGTTTATGAGAATTTGCTTTTGCCTCTTCTACAGTTAAAACACTATTAATCATTAAAACACCCTGCTCTGCCCACCCAGTCAAATTGCCATTTTTTGGTTTACTACATGATAAATCATCTACAAGTTCTTTGTAAATATTACTTAAAGACGGAGGTATCTTACAATCATCACATACAGAGAATGCCAAGCCATTAGCTTGATGCAAACCATGATAGGGGTCTTGACCTACTATAACAACTTTTACATCTTCTGGACTTAGTAAATTAAAAGCTCGAAAAATATTTTTATACTCAGGAAAAATCGTTTTTGTGGCATATTCTAACTCTATAAAACTTTCAAGCTTACAAAAATACTCTTTTTTCAACTCATTTTCTAAGAACTTAGACCAATTATCATGTAGGATTATATTCATCTAATCATTATATATAAATACAAAAAGAGAAAAATTGAATTTACAAAAACATCCAATTCAAGATAAAAAAAGCTTCTAAGTGTATAATTTCGTAACACTTTTATATGGAGATGCCTATTTGTCTAACCTGACACTTATTTTACTCGCTGCTGGTAGTTCTAGCCGTTTTGCTCAAGAAGTTAAAAAACAGTGGCTTAGAGTAGATCATAAACCTTTGTGGCAATTTGTAGCAGATAATTTTGAAAATACAGAAATGTTTGACAAAATAATTATTACTGCATCAAATGATGATATTGCATTTATGAAAAATTATGCTAATTACACTTTTGTAAAAGGTGCAGATAGCAGACAAAAATCTCTCAAGAATGCCCTAAAAGAGGTAAAAACTGAGTATGTTTTAGTAAGTGATATTGCACGAGCATGTATAGGTAAGGAATTTTTAAATACTATTTTAAACACCATAGGCAGTGCTGATTGTATTGTTCCGTTTTTAAAAGTTCAGGACACTATTGTATATAAAAATGCTACTATTGACAGAGAAAAAGTAAAAAGAATTCAAACTCCTCAGTTGTCACAAACGAGTATCTTAAAAAAAGCACTCAAAACGGATGAAGAGTTTACAGATGAGAGTAGTGCTATTGTTGCTATTGGTGGTAGTAGAGCTTTTATATTAGGTGAAGAAGATGCACATAAGATTACTTATCTACACGATTTAAATAAACTTCCTTGTTTAACACCTCCATCTAAAGACATGCTCAGCGGAACTGGTTTTGATGTACATGCTTTTAACACCAAAGGTGACATGTATCTAGGTGGTGTTTTAATAGAATCTGATTTTGGGTTTAAAGCACATAGTGATGGCGATGTTGCTATTCATGCACTTATTGATGCTCTTTTGGGAGCAAGTGGCATGGGAGACATTGGTGAAATGTTTCCAGATAGTGATGATTTATATAAAGGCATAGATTCTAAGGAACTACTCAATAGAGTTGTGACTAAAATCTACAATTTTGGTTTTATAATTGTTAATGTCGATATTACCATTGCTGCACAAAAACCCAAAATAAGTAAATATAAAAGAGAAATGAGAAGAGTACTTGCTAATCTTCTCAAACTAGATGATTCACGGGTGAACATAAAAGCAACAACTACTGAAAAACTTGGCTTTATTGGTCGAGGAGAAGGTGTTGGTGTCATTGCAAATGCAAATTTAAAATATTTTGATTGGACGAAAATTTGAAAATACTAATTATAGAAAACGAAATTTATTTGGCACAGAGCATCGCTACAAAACTTGGCGAATTAGGACATAATTGTGAAATGTGCACCTCAACTAAGGATGCTATAAAAGGCTCTAGTTATGATGTTGTACTACTCTCAACTAACATAAACGGTCAGGACTTTACTCCCGTCATAGATACATTTAAAAACTCAATTGTTATATTAATGGTTTCATATATTAGCAATGATACAGTTTCTAAACCTCTTAGTCTTGGGGCAAAAGATTACATTTTAAAACCCTTTATGATTGAAGAACTTATCCGGAAAATCAATCATTATCAAGATTACGAAAAACTAAAAAGTCGTAATATAGCTTATGAAAAGTATCTTAACCACTCTTTTTCTGGTATTGTACATGAACATAAGCACAAAGATTTAGAATTACCTATTTTTGTCTCTTCAAATTTCCAAAAATATAGTGATGCTTTTGCCTTTGAATATGCAAAAACAAAAGAGTTACCTATTCATTTTCTCTCTCTCACTAATCCAAAAACAATTAATGAGGTTGCTACACTTCCTCAAAACTGCATCATCTATGTTATAGACTATCAAACTTTGAAAAAAAGCGATCAAAAAATATTCTGTAATAATATAAAAGGCAAACAAGTTATTGTCACAAGCAATGATAAAATTGAAGATGTAGAATATCCTGTTTTAGAAATCAAAAGTGGCAATAATGTTTTTGATAAGGGCGAAATATTGCCAATTGAAGATTACGTTAAATTTATTATTCTAAATTATCAAAGTAAATATCCTGATACGGAATTATCAAAAAAGCTAGGTATTAGCCGCAAAAGTTTATGGGAAAAACGTAAAAAATATGACATCATCAAGAAAAAATAAAACAATACTAATAGACAATGAAGCTGCATCGGCTTTAGAATTACTCAAAGACTCTCTTCTTTTTCCAGTCACTAAGCTGATGAATGAAAAAGAGAGTCTTGAAATTTTAAAGACAGGTCTCATAAATGGTCAGACATTTCCTTTTCCTTTTATTTTAGCACCCTCTGGTAAAAAAAATATTAAAACTATAAAATCACTACATATAGGTGAAGAGATTACCCTTATATGTGACAATGAACCTTTTGCTACACTCATAGTCGATGAAACATTTGCAATCAATCCAAAAGAGCGTATTAAACAAATTTACGGCACAGATGACATTTCTCATCCAGGAGTAAATACAACCATCAAAAGAATTGGCTCTATTGCTATCAGTGGTGAATATACCCTCTTAAATCATCACAAAAATATAAATATACAAAAAATACAAGATGCAAAAAAAATGGTTGGTGCACAACATACATCTGCTCTAGTAATGGCAGCAAATCCTCTACATCGTGCCCATGAAAGACTTATACGTCAAACTTTAGACACTAGTGATTTACTAATTATTTTTCTTTTAAAGCCATATACTGATACTAACATTAGTTATGAAATTAGAGAAGAAGCTTTAGAATTTTTTATTAATAATTTTTTACCAAAAAGTCGAGTTATTATCGTTCCTCTTGAAAATAGCTATATTTTTGCTGGTTATAATGAGATTATCTTAGATGCAATTGTTGCAAAAAATTATGGATGCGACAGATTGACGATTGGTCGTAATCATGCAGGACTTGGGATGTTTTACGATGACAACTCTAACAAATCAATAGTTGATAAAATGGTTGGAATTGACATAGAGGTTAAAATTTCATCTGAATTTGTTTATTGTGATAAATGTACTACTCTTGTAAGTAAAAATACATGTCCACATGGTCAGCATCATCAAATTTCTTATCATGCTGATTCTATTTTAAGTCTACTAGAAATGGGTATCTTGCCACCAGCAGTTCTAATGCGTAAAGAAATTTCTTCTTTTCTTCTCTCAAAACTTTTACCAAATAGATTTAAGAATCTTGAAAAACTCTATTATGACACTTTTCCAGTTGCAGGTCTATTAGAAGACCATACAGAACAAGATTTTTACAATGAACTTATGAAACTCTATCAAACTACTTCATTAACATAAGAGGAAAAAATTAAATATGTTTAAATCACTTTCTATTACTTTATTATCTCTATTAACTGGGTTATTTGTGCTAGTTTATTTCAATGAAAAAACTCTTTTTTTAGCGACACTTCTTGTAGCAGTTATTTCTATTAGAACACAAAATAAATCTTTAGATTTTTTATATCAAACTGTTGGTATGTGGTTTGCTCTTAGTGTAGCTCCGGCTATGCATCTACCACTGGATGAATTACTAACTATAGAAAATGGATTTCTTCTCCAAGCCCTCTTCTCTTTTATCGCTTTCATTATTATTGAACAGATAAAACCTTCTCTCATTGGTAAACTCCACAGAGAAGCTAAAAGTCCCATTGCTCTAGTTGGAAGTTCCACATTAGCGGGAATTACAGCAGGTGTGGTAAGTGCTCTTATCTGGCAGATTAGTTTAAAAATTCTTACACTATTTTAAAATCGTTAATCTCAGCATAGGCTTTAGCAGTTAGTTTATCAAGCATATCATCATAGCCAATATACTGAGAGTTTAAACTCTTTGCCTTCTCTCTTAGTGCTGAAAGCTGTTTAGAGTTTTTCATATCAAAACTTATCAGTGGTAGAGTTGTAATCATATCTAAATTATTAAAATCAGAAAAATCGAGTAAAACATCAAACTCTGAGAGGTCAATACTCATTCCCTCTGCCATGCGGTTTATATCTGCATCTTCTAAATCAACTTCTTGTGTAAATTTCATCAATTCTTCAAGATTATCATTAAAATAACTTACATTAAATCCACATGCTAAAAATGAAAAAGCTTTAGCATAATGATTTGTACCAATAATAGCTACCTTTAAAACTCGTAAATCTTTTAAATACTCTGTTAAAACTCGTATGCTAAAGATATCACCTCTAAGAGTTTTACCCTCCTTGTAGATGATGTCACACATACCACTTCTTTGCACCATTGCATTTGAGTTATCTAGTAAATCTAAAACATCACTCACATATTCACTAGAAATTACAGCACCATTTACATGAGACTCTTTCATATTTGAAACTGTAAAGTATAAATCATCTGCTCTAATATTCATAGGAATCATCATAACATCATCACTATTTGCTTTAAACATTTTATTTATAACTGCTGAAAAACGGTTTACCCCCGCAAATTCACCTATATACCCAAAAAGTTTAGTCTGTTTTGAAATTTGGTTACTGTCGTTCATCATTATTCTATCCCCCAAAGAGCTTTTGCTTCTTCTTCTTCAATATTACATCTATAACAGAGTTTATCATCGCTATTTGTACTAAAAATAACATTACACTCATCACATCGTCTTACATTAAATCCTATTAGGTTTTGAACTGTAGGCTCAAAAAATTCTTTAACAGCATAAGAGCTTGAGAGTGTAATAGCATCCGGCTCACACACATCATGACAGATATGGCACTTAATACACATAAAAGGATCAAAATCTATCTTAGAGTTTTTCAAGTCACTTGTTAATGCACCTGTTGGACAAACTCTATAACACATTTGACAAGCAGTACATTTCTCTTCATCCATCAACTTTTGAGAAGTGAAACTAAGTTCATTAGCATCAACTACATGATATTGTGAAGGTTTTTCGACTCTTTTAATCGCTGTAAAGAAGATTTTTCTTCTATCTGTGATACGCTTTTTCTTCAGTAGTGCAATATCTGCTTTTTGTAGAGTATGTTGTGTAAGTTCATCTGTAGCTTTTACTACTTCATTTTCAAAATTATGTTTTACTTTTGCAATAGTTTTGAGGTTAAGTGCATCAAAAAACTTACGTCTACTTGTATCTTGTTCTGGCTCTTCATAAGAGATATTTTCAAGTCTAATAGTTGCTTCATTTTCCATAGCTTCTAAAAGATAAGTAGCTTCTTCATGGTTTTGTAGTATTTGCTTATGGCAAGTATGTGCAATCTCACACTCTTCACAATATCCCATATCAAAAACTATATCTTTTTTAAGAACAGCCATAGAAATAATATTCTCAACACTCAAAGCTGAAATACAAGGCACATTTTTTCTACATGATATTAAATTCTCTTTATCTTCTATAAAATCAAAAAAGAAATTTGTACTACTAAAATTATCTAAGCTAAGAGCTTCATTTGGACATACCGCGTCACATCCACCACAACCAACACAAGCAGAAAAGTTTATAGCAGGAAGTGGATTGTTTCCCACCACAATAGCAGATGTTGGACATATTACTTCACACTTATTACACTCACTCTCTACACTTAAAGAGCGGACACATCGACTAGCATCTAAATTGATTAAAGACATATATTTACTTTCTTGTTAATTTTATTGGATTTTAGCAAAATACTCTGAAATCATTCTTGTTTATCTTGATTTTCATTATATATGGAGAGCGAAGGAAAAGCAAACTCTAATGAATTTTTTTCAAGTATCTCCATAATTTTATACATCACATCCTCTTTAACTTCAAGCCACTCTTGCCAATTGACTGTTTTAGAAAAGCAATAAACCATGATATTAATACTAGAGCCTCCAAACTCATCCATATACACTAATAAGGTCTTTTTGACTCCTTCATAATCATCTTTTGATAATAATTTAGGAGCATGAAAAAATCTATGTTGGTGTTTTGTATTGGATGTTGCAATACCAGAATGTTTATCGAGCATCTCTCGTATTTGATTGACTGCATTTTTTATGTCTTTACTCTTAGAACCATAAGTCACCCCAATATTCATCTTAATTCGACGCCCAAGTGTTCTTCTGTTCCAGTTTTTCACATCAGAAGTTGCAAATGTACCATTTGGGATTGCAATAAGAGCATTATCAAATGTTCTTATTGTAGTTACCCTTAGACCAATTTCAACAACAACTCCCTCATCCTTACCAACTACAATCCAATCACCTTGAGAAAATACATTGCTAAATAAAATTGATAATGTTCCAAAAAAGTTAGAGATAGTATCTTTGGCTGCAAATGCAACTGCAAAACCACCGATCCCAAGACCAGATAAAACAGCAGTTAAATTAACACCAGCAAAGTAGAGTGCAATCAAAACACCAATAAGAATAATAACAAAATTCAGAATCTTAATTCCAACATTAATCATCTCATTTTTTACTCTGTTATCACTAATTTCAGATAATTTAATTGTTGCTACTGTGTTAACAACTTTATAAAGCATCAGGGTAAAGAACAAGCCATAAATGATATTAAAGAATTTTGAAATACTTTCAATACTACTAAAATCATTAAAAACATATATAACCATATTGATATTAACTACAACTACAAGTATATCAATCGGTCTATATAACTTCTCCATTATCTCTTTAGAGTAATGATTCAACATCTTTAGTGTTAAAATGTATTTTTTAAGTACAATATCTATGATTTTTCGAAAAAAGTAAACAAAAGCAATAAGAACTAATATAAAAACTATCTTTATCACTGTTAAACCGTACATCTCTAGTAATGGATTTAATGTCTCAACAACATGTAAACTATTAATAAAGATAACGATTTTTATTACATGATAATCTGTGTACTTATTAAGTCTATACATCCTATTTTCAAGTTTATAAATATTATTTATCATATCCACATTTATATCTTTGAGTGCATAAAATTCTTGTAAATTATTTTTAGCTTGAATGAATGTTTTTGAAGTCGTGATTATTTCATTTACATAAGTATAATCTTTTGAATAAATATCATGTACTTTTTCTTGGTTTTTAGAAACAATTTCATTTAAATCATCTTCAAAACTATGTATATCTTTAGCATTAAGAGAGAGTAAAATTTCCTTTATCATAAGGTTTTGATTTCGTAATACTCTATATGATTTTAATTTTATCTCATCTCGAAGAACAGCATTTGTATTTCCTGCTCTTTTATTAATAGACATAATCTTTTTAAGTGAAAATATTTCTGCATCATAGAGTTGTGGCTGTTCGATGAAACGATTTTTATTTTCCATCAACTTATTTAAAGCATTATTGTAAGATGCTTCTTGCTCATTTACTATAGTTTTAATCTCTTCTTGAGTAATATTATTTTCATTCATTGCATACACAAATTTTAATTGTGTATCAATAAAACTTGTAAAGTTAACCTCTGCATGAAGAGTGATAGAAAAAAATAAAATAATGCTAAATAAAAAAAATCTCATCTTTATAGTTTATATTCCCTCTGCAATCATTGCATCTGCTACTTTTTTAAATCCTGCAATATTAGCACCATCTACATAGTTCCCCTCTACACCATAATCTTTAGCAGTTAAAGCAACTCGTGTACAAATCTGTTGCATAGTCGCTTTGAGTGTTTCATCTACTCTTTCAAATGTCCATTTTGTCATAGAAGCATTTTGACTCATTTCAAATTCACTTACAGCAACACCACCAGCATTAGCGGCTTTTGCAGGTCCAAAACAGATTTTATGAGATAAAAACAAATCTGTTGCTTCTGGAGTTGAAGGCATATTTGCACCCTCAGTCACACTTATACATCCATTAGTTATAAGATTTTGAGCATCTCTTTCATTGAGCTCATTTTGAGTTGCACATGGGAAAGCTGCATAACATGGAATATCCCAAACAGCATGAGTACCTTCTGTATACTCTTCAACAGGAATATACTGTGCTTCAGAGTGAGATTTAATATACTCTTCAAGCGATAAACGTTTGTCAAGTTTAATATCTTTAAGTAATGCCAAATCCACACCACGAGAGTCATAAATCATCCCACGGGAGTCCGTACAAGTAACAGGAATTGCACCTATTTCTTGTAATTTTTCTATAGCATGAAGTGCTACATTTCCAGCACCACTTACTGTACAAATTTTACCTTTAAGTGTCTCTTGCCCTTCTATCTCTAGCATTTTTTCTGTAAAGTACACAGCACCATATCCGGTAGCTTCAGGACGCATAAGGGAACCACCAAACATATAAGGTTTTCCTGTTAAAACACCTTCATAAGTAGAAGTGATTTTTTTATACTCTCCAAAAAGATATCCAATCTCACGAGAACCGACACCAATATCACCAGCAGGAACATCTATACGAGGTCCAATATATTTATGAAGTTCTGTCATAAAAGCAGAACAAAATTTCATTACTTCAAAGTCACTTTTCCCCTTAGGATCAAAATCGCTCCCACCTTTAGCTCCACCAATTGGTAAACCAGTAAGTGCATTTTTAAGAATTTGCTCAAAACCTAAAAATTTCAGAATTCCTTCATTCACAGTAGGATGAAAACGAAGTCCTCCTTTGTATGGTCCTAAAGCATTGTTAAACTGCACACGATAACCAGTATTTACTTGTATTTCATTATTATCATCAAGCCAAGTTACTTTAAATTTTATAATTCTATCTGGAACTACTAATCGCTCTAAAATAGCATGTCTTCTATATTTATCATCTGATTCTAAAAGAGGTGCAATTGAGTAAATAACTTCTTCCATTGCTTGGTAAAAAACTTTATTTTCTGCACAATTACCATTTTCGAACTTTTTTATTTCCATCTCTGCTATTGACATTTAATTTCCTAGATAAATTTTATTTTGCAAGTATATCACTTTATTTTAAACTATTTTGTATCTTATTACTAATCACAACACTAGCCATAACAATCGGATAAGATGTTGGGGCTGCTGTAAGCATAGGTTGCGTTGCAATCTGCATAGACATTACTTTGTAGATATCATAATGAGATTCTATTATAAGTCCCACCAAATTTATCATCTCTCCGGCTTCTTCACCGCCAACAATTTGCCCACCAATAATCTGACCACCATGACGCATAGCAATGAGTTTCACAAACTGTTTACTTGCACCAGGAATTGTTGCAGGATGACGATTTACACCACTAAAAGTACCCACCACAATATCTATATTTGCTCTTTTTGCCTGTTCCTCAGTAACACCAGCTGAAGCAAAAGCACTTCTGTTTACCATAGTAGAAAAGATAGCAATTGTGCCACTAAAACCTTTAATATACTGAATACCATAAAGTGAACTCCCAGCAATACGTCCCTCTGCCGCCGAAGTCGATGCAAGCATCACTTTTGATGGCTCTTTAGTAATAAAATCTCGTCTTGCACTACAATCTCCAACAGCGAAGATATCATGATTAGAAGTTCTCATATATTCATCTACCCATATACCACCATAATGTCCAAGTGAAATGCCAGCTTTTTCTGCTAATTGTGTATTTGGTTTGTATCCTGTTGCTAAGATAACAATTTGTGCATCAACAACTGTTCCACTCTTAAGTTTAACACCGTTTACAATATTGTCGCCATTTTTATCAAGAATTTCTACGACTCTATCAAGTCCAATATATTTTACACCAGCTTCAAGCATCAACTCTTCTGCTTTTATACCAAGTTCGGAATCAAAAGCATTTTGCAAAATATGTTTACTTCCACCTATCACTGTTACATTCTTACCTTTTGAGGCAAACTCTACAGCCACCTCAACCCCTATAAAACCACTTCCTACAATAACTATATCTTTTTTATCTTTTGCATAATTATCAAGTTTATCAATAAAAAATTTGTTTTTTGCAATCGTAAAGACACCCTCAAGCTTTAAAGAGTGATGCAGAGAAGCATGAACAAAAGGAGTTGAACCTGTTGCAAAGATAAGTTTATCATAGCTAATTTCATTTGTACAACAGTATGCTATTTTCTGCTCTGAATCGAGACCATAAACACTTCCAACTAAAGTAGATATGCCCATATCTTCAGCCATTGCACAAGAAGCCACATCTTTATCGCTACAACCAAGAGTCTTACCAAATACATAAGGAATAGCACATGGTACAAGTTGTACTTCATGCTCGCGAATAACTAATATTTTTTTATTAGGATAGTTCATTTTAGCAGTCACAGCACTCACTCCACCAGCAGGTCCACCGCCAATTACCAAAACATCACAACTTATTTTTTTCATAAACTTTTCCTTAGATTTATTGGCAGAATTGTAACCAATCTAAATAACATTTTAGCTATAATCATTAAAAGGAGTCATTATAGAAACTTTCATAATTTATGCCATTGGTATTTTAATTACTATCTTATCACTTTATGTTATAGGTGTCTTATTAGCCCCTTATGCACCCGATAGCATCAAAAACTCACACTTTGAATGTGGTTTGCCTGCTAGTAGTGCAACTCCAAAAAAAGCAAATTTTGGCTTTTTCATGTTTGCCATAATGTTCATCATTGCAGATATGACAGGTCTCTTTTTCTCACTTTTTGTTTATGCTCAGGATACACACTCACAAACTATCGCTGCTATATTTGCTCTTATCATAGCTGTAGCTTTAGTCATCTCTATGAAGGAGTACAATCATGCTCAAAATATATGATTTTTTCGCTCATGCCAAGAGTGAGTCTCTTTGGATGGCACACTTTTGTACAGGCTGTTGTTCTCTTGAAATGGCGGCGGCTATGGGTCCTCGTTATGATTGGGAAAGATATGGTTACTTACCAACTCCCACTCCGCGTCAAGCAGATTTACTGATAATAACAGGACTTGTAACCAAAAAAATGCTTCCTGCACTTTTACGCACTTATGCTCAGATGCCCGAACCCAAATATGTCTTAGCTTTGGGAGCTTGTTCTTTTGATGGTGGACCCTACAATGACTCTTTAGCAGTTATAAAGAACCCTACAGAAATTTTACCAGCTGATATTTTTGTAGCAGGTTGTCCACCTCGTCCCGAAGCAATTATCGCTGGACTTGAAGAGATTAAAAAGAAAATGAAAAAGGGAATCCCTAGTGCTGCTAGTCAAGGTGGTTTGTGGAAAGAGATGGAGTTTTAATGCTAAAGATAAAAGAGATACTTCAAGAATTTAACACAGAGTACATAGAAGATTATAAAACAACTTGGGTGAAAGCTAAGATAAAGGATGCTACCGATATAGCCGTAGTTGCCCAAAGACTCAAGAAAAATGGTTTAAGAACCATTGCAACCATTTCACCAACTGACTTTATAGATGAAAACAAAATAGAGATGAACTACTTTTTTGAGGATCTCATTACAAAAAGAAACTGTTGGCTTAAGTGTGATATTCCAAGAGAGTTAGAGCAGTGTAAAATAGAATCGCTTACTCCATTTTTTAAAGGAGCTAATTGGCACGAGAGAGAAGCTTTTTCCATGTTTGGAGTGAAGTTTATCAACCATCCAGATTTACGACCTATTATTGTCTCACAAGATTTTTATGACAAAACACCTTTTAGAAAAGATTTTGATTGGGATGCTCATGAAGCTGATACTCTTAAAAATATTCAAACTATTGTAGACGCTTTTAAGGATGAAGAAGATGAAAACGATAAAGGTATAGGAGAAGATAGCTCTGAAACTGTACTTAATTGGGGACCAACGCACCCTGCAAGTGGACCAATTCGCCTCAAAGTTCATTGTGATGGGGAAGATGTTATAGGCATAGACCCTGACATAGGTTTTGTATGGCGTGCTTTAGAGCACCTTGTCACTAAAAAAGATTTTATTGGTGCAATTGTAGCTGTTGAGAGACTCTGTTTTATGGACAATATTAATTCAATGGTAGGATACGTTCAAGCTGTTGAAGAGATAGCAGATGTAGAGATTACAGAATTTGCAAAGTGGATGCGAGTGCTACTTGGTGAAGTCTCTCGTATCTCCTCTCATGCTATGGGTATGGGTGGTTTTTACAATGCTTTAGGACTGCATACAGTTGCTATGTGGAACATGGACATAAGAGAATTTTTCTTAGACTTTTTAGAGAGTTATAGCGGTGCTAGAATTGCTACAGCCGCCATTGAACCAGGAGGAGTAAGATATGGACTGCAAGAAAATATGCTCAAAGAACTCCAACTAGGACTCGATAAGTTTGATAATACAAAAGAGGATATAAAAGCTATTTTTATCAACAATCCAACTATGAAAATGAGAGCATCAAAGCAAGGTATTATAAGCCCTGATATGGTAGAAGATTACTCTCTTTGTGGAGTTGTAGCAAGAAGTAGTGGTGTAAAAGTTGATGTTAGAATAGATGAACCTTATGCTGCCTATGACCAAGTAAAGATGGATTATGTAGTGCAAAAAGATGGAAGTGCAAAAGATAGACTAGTCAATCTTTTTGAAGAACTTGAACAATCCATAGACATTATTAAACAAGCTAAAAAACATATAGAAGTAGGCATTGCATCTGGTAAATTCAATCCAACAAAAGATCACATGGTAAAAGTACCAAAAAAACTCCCAAAAGGTGAAGCCATTAGTCGTGTAGAGTGGTCACGTGGTGAAGTTCTAATGCATTTAGTTACACAAGAAAAAGCTACTTCACCTTACAGGCTAAAGATGAAAGCACCAAGTTTTAACCACACAATGATGCTAGACAAACTTTTAGCAGGACAAACCCTCTCAGACATCCCACTTATCTTTGGTAGTTTATACATCTGCCAAGGCGATTTGGATAGGTAAGGATAAGAAATGGAAATGATTTTTAATATAGTAGTTTTCCCTGGAATATTGTATATTCTTTTATGGACAGTTGCCCTATTTTGGTTTTTTAGAAAATTTATGGCGGCTCTGCATAAGCGTGTTGGTCCTAGTTTTAATGGTCCTGCTGGGAGTTATCAGACACTCTTTGACTTGAGTAAATTACTTACAAAAGAGAGTATTACACCTGATGGAGTAAACCCTTATCTCTTCTCGATTATGCCAATTTTAGCAGCGACAATTGCAATTGTTCCTACTGCTGTAATTCCATGGACTGAGTATGTAACAGTAGTAAAAAGTGAGTATAGTCTGCTTGCACTTGTTGTTCTCATTGGGATTGAACCTTTTTTACTCTTTTTAACTGGTTTTGGCTCAAACAACAAGTACTCATTTTTAGGGGGAATTAGAGTTTTAACTCAGATGATTTCTATGGAAACAGCATTCTTTTTATCAGCACTCTCCCCTGCTTTGCTTTTTGGGACTTTAAGTCTAACATCTATTGTTGAGCAGAGTTCTTTTGTTAGTTTTATCATTCTCTTACCAGGTTTTATGCTCTACTTTATAGCCCTTTTAGGACTGCTAGATCAACCACCTTTTAATATCCCAGATGCCGAGCAAGAGATAGTCTATGGATTTTATACCGAGTATAGTGGAACAAACTACTTTTTACTCAAACTAGCAGAATTTGCAGAGTTTATGGCTGTATTTGCGGGAGCTGCAACACTTTTTCTAGGTGGCTATAAAGGTCTTCTTTTTGATGGGTATAGCTTTTTATTTCTAAAAATGTTACTTATTGCTATGCTTATGATGGCAATTCGTGCGGCAACTCCTCGTATTACAATGAAACAGATGCTTAACTTCTCTTGGAGCTATTTAGTACCATTGTCGCTTCTTAATGCAGCATGGATAATGTTTGCCAAAATCTTTTTAATAGGAGGAGTCTCATGATACTAGAACTCATCAAAAAAGTCTATCGTGTATCTAAAGCTCTAGGAGTTAAAAGTCCAGCTCAAAAAGATGTACGACATCTCCTCATGCATCAAGCTGATAGATATAGAGGTGAACATAAAGTTGATTATGAGACTTGTATAGGATGTGATTCATGTAACAAAATTTGCCCTACAAATGCAATACTCATGAAACATCTCCCTTTTAAAAAGCAAAATATTGTTCCAGAGGTTAACCTTGGAGTCTGTATATTTTGTGGACTATGTGAAGATGTTTGTCCAACAAAACCCCAAAAATCAATCATCCTCAGTGGGGGAAGATATGATATGCTCAGTGGTGGTTGGCATGAAGATCAAGAGAATTTTTGGGTGCATGTTGATGTACCACAAGAGTATATAGATAGTCGTCTCGAAGCAGAAGAAGCGGCTCGTGTAAAAAAAGAGTTAGCACAAAAGAAAAAAGAGGCCCAGCTTGCTATGAAAGATAAAGAAGTAAAAGCACCTATTACCGGTGAACCTGATTTTAGTGGAGGTAACTTATGAGTATAGCTTTACTCTCAATCGCTCTTATTTTAGCTATCACATCTCTGAGTGTTAAACAAAGTATTTCATCACTCATTTCTTTTGCTCTTATGATGTTAGTTTTAGGACTCTATTATATTGGTTTAAATGAGAAGCTTTTAGGGCTTTTTCAAATTTTTGTTTATACTGGTGGAATTGCTGTTCTTATGCTTTTTGGTATCACCCTCATTGGAAGGGAGTTTCCAAAAACAAAACGAAGTTCTTGGAGTGCAGTTTTAGCATTTTTTATTTTTGTTTTAATGACTACTCTGTTTTTAATGTACAAACCAGACCTTACATCAGTTCTACATGATAATGTAGAACAAAAAGAACTTTTTGCTTCATCTTTTAGTGATTTGGTTATTCTTTTTGCACTTATTGGTGTGAGTTTACTCTATGGAACTATCAAAATGATAAAAGTTTTAAAACCAACAAGGAGCAAAAATGTTTGAGATTGATATGATATTTGCCTTTGCTCTTTTTAGTATTGGACTTTTTGGAATTTCGTCAAATCGAGATTTTTTAAGAATATTTTTCTCTTTAGAGATGCTTATAAATGCTGTTATTTTAATGCTAGCATCTTCAGCTCACTATCTAGGGCTTTCACAAAACATAGCCTTTGCCTACATGGTTATAATTATTGCTACTCTTGAAGCGGCTGTTGGTATTCTTATTTTTGCGGCTGCTAACAAATTTGCAAAAACAGTTATTGCAGATGATTTAGAGGAGCTAGAGTCATGAATATTGCCCTACTTTTAATTTTACCTTTTAGTGGTGCTGTGGCTACATTTATTGCTGGAAAAATAGAAAAAAAATATGCTTTTATTTTTGCTGAGATTATAGGTTTTACACTTTTTGCACTTGTTTTAGGTACTTTTTTCTCTTACTCAAAACCTATAGATTTAGCAGTTGAGTGGTTTACTTTTGGCGATACGACTCTACCTTTTGGTATCTACATCGACGAGCTATCTTTAGTAATGCTTCTTATTGCTACGGGGCTTGGAGCTTTAGATATTCACTTCTCTCACGATTATATGAAAGACGATCCCGATCAAGCTCGTTACTATGCAAAAATTTTATTTTTTATTGGTGGAATGATTCTACTTGTAAGTGCAAAAGAACTTATAGGGCTTTTTGTTGGTTGGGAGTTTATGGGTCTTGCTTCTTATCTTCTTATCTCATTTTGGCATACAACAAAAGCACCTGCTGATGCTGGTGTAGCTGCTTTTCTTTATACAAAATTTGGAGATATATTTCTCTTCGCTGCAATAGGTCTTCTTTTTTACTATACAGGAACACTTGATTTACAAAAAATAAACCTTTATGCTTCATGGCATCAAATCCCAGACAATGTCTCTTTTGTAATCGCTATTTTTATCTTTATTGCAGCCATTGGAAAGTCTGGACAATTTCCACTTTTTCCTTGGTTAATGAGAGCCATGGAAGGGCCTACTACAGTTTCAGCACTTATCCACGGTGCAACTATGGTAAATAGTGGTATCTATATTGTCGCTCGTATGTTTGACTTTTATGTAGCCTCAGAGGCTCTTATAGTTGTAGCGGCAGTGGCAAGTTTAAGTGCTTTTATTGGAGCTACAAGTGCTTTGGTTCAAAATGAGATTAAAAAAGTTTTAGCATATTCGACTATGTCGCATCTCTCTTTAGCTTTTATTGGTCTTGGTGTTGGCTCTTTAGCGGCTGGTATGACACATCTTACAAATCATGCTGTTTTTAAAGCACTACTCTTTTTGGGTGCTGGTGCGGTTATTATGTCTGCTCGTCACAACAAAGATTTATTTAGACTTGGTGGAGCTTATAAGAAGCTCACTTTAGTAGCTATTTTTATGGCTATGGGAGCTTTATCTCTAAGTGGCATTCCACCTTTTAGTGGTTTTTACTCCAAAGATGCCATTATTGCAACATCTCTTGTGAATCCTCAGACTTTTGGTCTTATCTCTAGCTTGACTATTATCGCTGGAGTTCTTTCAGTCGCTTATATTTTTAGAGTTTGGTTACTCATTTTTGCTGGAAAACCTCGTGACATGGCTCTACATGATAATATCACTACTCCATCTAAATTTTGGATATCTTTACCTCTAGGAATTATGGCGGTTGTGACTCTTGCTTTAGGTTTTTACCAAAAAGAGTTAAGCAGTTTTATCACAGGCAAAGAGGTTCATGAAGTACATATCAACTATCTTCTCCCTGCCCTATTAGCTGCTATTTTTATAGTCGCTTTTATAGTCTATAAGTTTTACAAAAGTCGTCCAGATGCTAGAAATAAACTAGCCTCTCAACCACTAATGAAATCTATCCATCAAGTGCTATACAATGGTTATTATGTAGAGCAGATGATAACTTGGTTTGTTAAAAACATTGTGGTTAATTCGGTCGCTAAAACTATCAACTGGATTGACATTCACATCGTAGATGGAGCGATTAATGCAATGCTCACCCTTACTCAAAAGATATTTATGCTTCTTAGTAAAACTGCAACTTCCAAAGTTTCAAATCAAGCAGGAATCATGATGATTGGACTCTTTAGCATCTTAGTAATTATCTTAATAGGGAGTTTAGTATGAGTTACGAATATTTAATCTTCGCACCCTTAGTTTTAGCACTTTTTATCTACATTCCAACTCGTAATCTTGGAGGAACTAAACACGTTGCATTAGCTCTTTTTCTTTATATGTTTAGTAAAACCATAGAACTTTATCAATCACTTCCAGCACACGGATATAAACTTTTAGGAGAGTTTTTAGATGTTAAAGCCTTTGATTTTGCACTTACTCTTCAAGTAGATAGACTCAGTGTTATTATGCTTTTACTCACTTCTGTTTTACTTATTTTAGTGACACTCTCCTCTTGGAGTTTAGAGAAAAAACCAGCAGCTTACTTCTCACTACTTATCTTCTTTAGCGGAGCTATTTTTGGTGTTTTTATGAGTACAAACCTCTTATGGTTTTTCATCTTTTGGGAACTCACTCTCATACCTATGCTTTTTCTTGTTGGGATTTGGGGAGCTGAGGGCAGAATCTATGCAGCTATTAAGTTCTTTTTATATACTCATGTAGCTTCTATGCTCATTTTACTCGCCTTTTTTATGATGTATAAACAGAGTGGAACTTTTGATATGAGCCTAATTAAAGAGAGTATGTTAAGCACTCCTATTTTAATTTGGTGGCTATTGTTTATAGGTTTTGCAGTAAAAATACCTCTCTTTCCTTTTCATACTTGGTTACCAGATGCTCATGTTCAAGCACCTGCACCAGTATCGGCACTGTTGGCTGGAGTTCTACTTAAAATGGGTGCTTATGGTATGATACGTTTAGTCCTACTTCTACTACCTGAAGCTTCTCAAAGATATGCTTGGGTATTAGTTACTCTTGGACTTCTAACCCTTCTCTTTGCTGGATTTATGGCTCTGTACGAGACTCATATCAAAAAGATGGTGGCTTACAGCTCTATCTCTCACATGGGTCTTATTGCAATCGCAATGGGAGCTTTGAGTTTTGATTCACTCAGTGCGGCTCTGTATGAGATGATAGGTCATGCTCTTATTATCTCACCACTCTTTTTAATTGCTGGATTTTTGCACCATAAACTCAACTCTTGGGAGATGGAAGATATGGGCGGAATTATGCAAAAAGCTCCTTACCTCTCAGCAATCTTTGTTTTAGCAGGGCTTGGAGCTTTAGGGCTTCCTGGGACTATGGGTTTTATTGGTGAAATCTCTATTCTTATCAGCTCAATTGAGAGTTTTGGGTCTTGGATGGTTGTCATTCTCATAGGTTCACTTATCTCAGCTGCTTATCTTATCTGGACTTTTCGTCGTGTTATTTATGGTGAGATTAGTACTAAAGTAGAGCAAACTGACTTTAGTATGAATAGAGTTGAGTTTTTAGCTCTTGTAATTTTTTCTATTCTAATTATCTATTTTGGACTTTTTCCTCAAACACTTTTTAGTGAGATAAATCAAGCTTTTGACTCATTTTTTAACATAGGAGGTCTTTCATGAGTGCCTTTATAACTCTTTTTGCTTTTGCTCTATTCTCTTTTGCAATTCGTAATATTTCTCTGCTAAAAGTCCTCTCCCTTATCGCTTTAGGGGCTTGTGCTTACTTCTCTTTGCATAATTATCATGTAGAGTTAAATGGTTTTGCTCTCTCTAGTGCTATGGCACTTTTTGAAGTGGTTTTGTTCATCGTTCTTGGAGCTTTTGTTTTAAATGAGACAGAGACTGTTAACATTACTCAAACTCTTTTTATAGGGACTGCTTCTGTTGCTCTTTTAGAGAGTAATACACTCATAAATTTTATTATCTCTTTTGAAGCACTGAGTATCATCTCTTTTGTACTTGTGGCAAATATTAAAAATGCACAACAAGCTGAGGGTGCTGTAAAAATGTTCATCGCAGGCTCTATTGCCACGGCACTCATTGTTTTTGGAACTGCTTTTTATCTTTTTGAGGGTCACTCACTTAACAAAACTATACAGAGTGTTGGAATGTTTGGAGCTATTGGTCTTTGGGTAATGCTTATGGGACTTTTTTACAAGCTCACTATTGTACCTATGCACACATGGGCGGCAGATAGCTACTCTCAAATAAAAGCTTCTCATGCAGCACTTCTCTCAGGAGTGGCAAAAACCGTTGCTGCTTTGGCTACCTTTAAAATATTTGCACCTTTTCTTTTGCAAAACCTTGACTTTAGTATGCCCATCTTAATTACTTTTTCTCTAATTACTATGACACTCGGAAACTTTTTAGCCCTTTTTCAAAAAAAAGTATCTAAGATTTTAGCTTACTCCTCCATCGCTCATGCTGGTTATATGCTTTTAGCTTTTGTAGCTGTTAAAAGTGGCTATGCTTCAACTGGACTTTTATACATCGCTATTGCCTACATCTTTATGCAAAGCTCACTTTTTATGCTGATTGGAAACCTACATGATAATAGCTCATACATTACTTTAGAAAACTTAAAAGGTTTGGGAAAAAAAGATAAAATAACATCACTTATCTTCAGTATTCAACTTTTCTCTTTAGCTGGAGTACCTCTTCTTGCAGGGTTTATCTCTAAAGCTGTTTTAGTCTATGCTGTTGTAGATGTCAATCTCCCTATAGTCGCTCTTATCACCCTACTAAACTCTGCTCTATCAGTTGCTTACTATGCATGGATAATTAAGCATATTTATTTTGATGATGTTAGTCTAAATTACAACTTAAAAGAGCTTGAGTTTACTCCTCTTTTAGCACAAGTTATTCTTTTGGGGGGAACACTCTATTTTGGTGTTTTTGCTTATACTGTTTTTGCAGTTTAAAAACAAACAGACAGTATCAATTAACTAGAGTATAATTCCAAAAAATTTAAGGATTATACTCAATGGAAGATAAAGAAATACTCGATACTTTTAAAAATTTTGATAAAGATAAAATGAGTTTAATTCTCTCAACTACAAGTGTAGAAAATGAACCTCTGACAAACTACTCACCTTTTGTAAAAAGTGAGGGTAATTATTACATAAGTGTAAGCTCTATGATGCCTCACTATAAAAACATGTTAGATACAAAAAAAGCTCATGTCTTAATTATTGAAGATGAAGCAGTTGCTAATCACATTTATGCAAGAAAAAGACTCTATTTTAGTGTAGATTGTGAGCTAGAAGAAGATGCAGAAACTGTTTTTAATCTTTTTGATAAGAGATATGGCGAAGCTCTCTCTTTTTTACGAGAGATGAAAGATTTTAAAATCATAAAACTTATACCAAAAGAAAAAAGCCTTGTTCTTGGATTTGGAGCAGCTTACAAAATGGATATAAATGGCAATCTAGCTCATAAAACAGTAGGACATAAATAATGTTCGAATACAAAATGTTCTACATGATAATCCCACTTTTTTTACTCCTTATAGGATGCTCAAAAGTAAGTGATGAAGACCTGAGAGTTGCACATAATGCATTTGACAAAGGTAATGCTATACTTATTGATGTAAGAACAAAAGAAGAATTTAAAGAAAAACATGCGGACCAAGCTGTCAATATTCCTGTACAACTTATGGAAAGATACTACAAATATCTTCCAAAAGATAAAGAGATTATTGTTTACTGTAGAACCGGAAGCCGTAGCCACATGGCAGCTCAGTTCCTAGAAAAACAGGGCAAAAAAGTTTATGATGTAAAAACTCAAGAGGATTGGGATAGAGAGTTACCGGCTTTAGAGAAAAAATAGATTTAAATTATTACAAATTCCCCATCGTCCCCCTCGTCCCGATGGGAATGCATACTAAACCCCAACAAACAAACTAAAATACAAAGCAAATATACACTCCCACGCAGAGAGACTGTGAAATAACCCACAGTCTCAGAGCATGGGAGCGAGAATAGATTTAAAATTATTGATTTATATCAAAGTTTTATATAATACTTTATGTATAATACAAATAAAAAGAGAATAATATGAAAAATTTACTTTTATTTCTTAGCCTGTTGGTGCTAATAACTAATACACTCTATGCTGGTGATGTAGCTACAAGAACAGATGAATTTCCACAAGAGCAAATGAAATCTCAAAATAAAATTATTGCTAAAATGTTTGTAGAAGAGATGTCAAGAAGTTTACCTCAAAAGATAGATAAATATACAAATTTTGTAAAAATCAATAATAATGACACTACAATTGTTTATACATTTGAGATAAATACGGGAAGTAAAAGCGATGATGCCGTCAGAAATGAAGATAGATCTAGGATGCATAAAGCTGTAAAGAGCGGTATATGTAAATCTTCCCTAAAATTTCTAGAAGCTGGAATTAATATCTCATACTTGTATATTAGTGCAAGTTCAAAAGCAGATCTATTTCGATTTGATATTACACAAAATGATTGTATAAAAGTAATTCATTAAATCTTTCATAATTCATATTATTAAGCAAAATAATATTTATAAGTAGAATTAACTAAAAAACACGAGAAATAAACTTAATCACACACTCTAATCTAAAAAAAGAAAATTAATTATATATCTTGACCTTAGTCAAGTTTTAAAAGCATTAATTATACTATTATGGCATATCATTTGAGTGAGGTTTATTTTTAAAATTCACTCAATAGATTCAATAAGGAGAAAAAATGTACAAAAGTTTTAACAAGCTTTCTTCAGTTATCTTGGGGTCAACACTAGCTGCTACCTTAGCATCAGCTTCTGGTGGTGAACTACAGAAGATAAT
>ERZ890953.474-NODE-474-length-23166-cov-13.515382_pt1 | contig 23166 bp, 24 predicted proteins | sample MGYA00521264_ERZ890953 | MGnify/ENA primary metagenome ERZ890953 (study PRJEB32303, sample SAMEA104408629) | aquatic metagenome | biome: Brackish water; feature: Chemocline; material: water | place: Baltic Sea | collected 2014-10-26T21:54:00 | depth 200 m ...
GGCTTGGGGAGTGCCGGGGGCTTGGGAAGTGCGGCGTCCCTGAGAAGGGGTACCAGTACACCACGCAGCCCAGGCTTTTCTTTTGCGGCTGCTGCAATACGGGCCTTCAGCAATGCCTCTTTCAATACCGTGTTCTGCGGGAGCCCTTTCAACAGTGGTGTGAGATGTCCCTGAAGATGTGTGTTTTCTACGATGAGGGATGCGAATTTTTTAAGCATTGGGAACCTCAATGCAACTGTTGTTTGGGCTGTATTGGGGGATTACCGTTTTCTCGGGACATGCCAATCCCAGGTGCCGCCATGCGAATCCATACCGCAGTTTGGTCCGCATGGCGGCCTCCTACCTAGCTTGAGGATACGGAGGTCCTGAGGTGGAATGTCAGGATCAGGTAAAGCAGCGGGAAAATAGGCGCGTAGTAGGCATTGAGGCTTGCCGATGTCGGATCCTCAGATGCCTGTGCCTTGATCCCCGTGTACGCAGCCACGATCTCACCCCGGACCAGCGCCTTGAACATCATCGCCAGCCTGCCCTCAACCTGGGACAGAATCCCCGGCAGGAACTTGATGCCGATGAAACCGGACAAAACCACCCGGGACAGCCGCTGAACCTCGTCCGCGATCATGATGACCGTGGGCACCTTGGTGAGGATCGAGGTGAGGTCCGTTGACAGGCCATGACGCACCCGCAGGAACGGGGGCTTCTCTTCCAGGATCGTGACACCATCCTGTGCGATCTGGTTTTGCTGCACCGGGTCAAGCTGACGCCCAAGCTGCACGTAGCCTGTCAACGTCTTGCCCGTCCAGGGGGTTGCCACGTCCACGTTGGGGGACACCACGGAACCCACCAGACCCGCGGCCAGCATCGGGCCGTCGATCAGGTGCTCCTTGGAGTTCCCTGCATAGTCGATCAGGTTGATGAGCGCAGTATCCGGGTACACCACCCGCATACGGGTGTTGGCCAGGGTCCGTGCCAGCGTCCTGACTTCCGCAGGGGTGGTCCCGCCTGAGACACCGATGATGGAGGTACGCTCGGACCTGTACCGGATGCTGGACATGATGCCGTTGGACTTGCTGAGAATCTGAAACAGGTCCGTCGACTCACCCCGCAGCGGCGTGATGATGTCCGGCAACACCTGACCCGGCAGCACACCCTCCAGTTCCGTGATGGCCGCGGTGTATGATGTCAACGCAGCGAAATTCGAGTCCGTAGCCCTCGGAACCTGTTTGAGGCCCAGCAACACAGCCCCGTTTTTCATGGACAGCCAGGAAGCCAGGGACAGGGGGTTGTCCGGGTGCACCTCACCATATGCCGCCTCGATGGCCGCCATCTTGGTGAAAAAGGTGGTCGTGTAATCTTGCTTCTGGAAGGTGTACGAAACGTAGTACACGTCCCCGGTGCTGGGCTCTTGCCCACCCCGCTCGTATGTGGTCACCGTGGCGGTATCGCCCACAGTGATGCCCGTGGTGTTGGATACCTTGGTTTCCACACCGTTGAGCGCAGTCATCGGGATGTTCGCATCGCAGGTAAACGTCGGGCTGACCGTGATCCTGAAAACTGCGTTGGCTCCCGTCGGGTATGCCAGCCACGGGCCATCCTCGTCCGTGGACCAGCCACGCGGCAGGATGGTGAACGTCAACCCCGTCACAGCGTCCCGGTACGTCTTGCCCACCACACCGTCCTGCCCGGTGCCATTGTTGAGCGTCGAGGTGTTGGCGGAACCGGAACCGTTGGCAGAACCTGAAATGACGAAGAAACCGTCCAGGGCTGCTTCCCCCACAGCCCCGTCAAGGTTGTTGGCATCCAGGTTGGTGCCCGGGAACATTGCGCAATCCACCCGTACCCCACCCACGCTGGTGAACCTCAGGGTAATGGCGGAACCCGCACCGACCGTCTGTGACTGCAGGTACAGATACTCGGCATTGGACGCGTCCTTGGTCACGCCCACGATGGCCTCGTCCATCAGGTAGGTGTTGGTGGATGCTGCCGGATCCTGCATGTAGCTGGCAAACGAGCTGTGCCTGTGTGCCGCCAGTGCGCTGGCCAGAACCTGTGCGTCCACCGTGGAGCGCTGTGCCGTCTGACCCTCAGTGAAACCGAGGTTGATGTTGGCAATCCCCGCACCGATGATCAGGACGGACTTAACCGTGGACAGTGCGCTGGTGATCCTGATACCAGAACCTTCCTGCCGGAGATAACCCGCAGCGATGATGGCTGCTGCGTTGCCCCACGGGGTTCCAGGGGTAGCCGCCATGGCGGCGGCAATCTGCCCCAGAACTGATGCCCCTGTTCCGATGGGACCCAGGTTGGTCGAGGTTCCGGTGTCGGTTGCGGTGAATGTCGTGGTAACCGGAACACCGTCGAGGGTGAACGTGAAGATGTTGTTGGCAGCCGTCGCTCCGGTGCCGTCATAGAACACCACCAGGGGCTCAGCCGAGGTTGCGTGCATCCCGTTGGACAGGCTAAACCGTCCCACCAGGGATGCAGGCTGGATGGTTGCGGCACGTCCAGCAAGCCCCGTGTCCCCTGTGAGCATCCCCATCTTGGTGTTGCCGGAACCTGCGGACACCTCCAAGGTGCACTGGCTCAGTGCATCGTGTGCGGACATGGATGCTGCGGCACCCCCACCAGGCAAAATCCTGTTGCGCAGGATAAGCCTGTCGTGGGGCCTGAGGCCACCCGAGGTGATGGTGTAGACGCTGGCCACAGGGCCTTGCAGCAACGCTGCCTGGCCACCCCCAGCGGCGGACGCTGTGTCCAGACCAGCCAGGACAGCGAAGTCCTCGTCAACCGAGGTGGTTGCGTCCAGGAACTGCATGTAGCCCGTGGCGTCCAGGCCCGGGAGCTGCAACTTGAACTGCAGCCTTCCATCTGCATCCGCGGTGCACTCAATGGCCAGACCATTGAGGTCGTTGTTACCTGCACCGACGAGGACCGCAATGGCTGCGGCCAGCCGGGTATCAACCTCTGCGGCCAGGAGTGCCGGGGTCGCATAGGTTCCCGCGGTGAGCAGGATTTCGGTGGTGCCTGCTGCAACATCCCCCACGTAGTTAAAGTTAAGACGGTGGAACTTCGGGACCACCGGGATGACCACAGGACCGTCGAACCGGGTAGCACCCTTGAGTGCCGCCTGTGCGTCCGGGTTGTAGATGTAATAGGGATCCAAGTTGGCAACAGCGGCACCGGCCCAGTTGGCGCTGACCGTAGCCACACCCGTGGATCCCACGTAGTCCGTGACGACGCCCACCTGGCCCGGGGTGGTGGCCTGACCCAGAAGGTAGCCGATGACCACATTCCATCCCACGTAGTAGTCATCGATGCTGCTGGCTGTTGCTGCCAGGGTGATAGTTGCGACACCACCAGCCGTTGCCACACCCTGATGTCCACCCGCTGCCTCATTGATAACCGCAGCGTAGTCGTCTGCGTCGATGGTGGCACCCGCAGCCTGCGTGGCCTCGATGGCAACCCCATCCAGTTCCAGATTCAGGGTCTCGGATGCGGTCAGCGTGAAATCCAACCCCACCGTGGAACCTGCACCGCCGGTGTAATCGATCTCAGCGCCCATCAAGTGAGCGAAAAAACCACCCCACGCGTTGACCCCATTCAGGTCGATGCCCGTCCCGCCCGTCACCAGCGCTGATCCGTCCACATCCAGTCGGAGGTGATCCGAAGCTCGGGCAACGAACTGGTAAGGGCCAGCACCCGGGACTGCATACTTGGCGGGGCCTGCCGTCCGTGCAGCGAACTGAACGGTGGCGACCTCTTCCACAGGGCCGATATAGTCGGTCCCCGACACGGGCTCCAGCCTCAGATCAGGGGTCAGCTCAGACCCGGAGGGAAACTCGATGGTGATGTTGCTCAGGGACGTGCCCTTGGTGCCCGTGTCGAACAGGGCCCCCAGCACGCTCGTTCCCGCTGTGTTCGTGACACCGTAGGTACCGGCACCCGATGCTCCCGCGGAAATCGTGGTGAACGTGTAAACCTGATCCGTCAGGTTGTTGTACCAGAAGGTCGCATAGACCGTAGCACCCACCGGAACAGACTCTGCCAGTGTGATGACAATCCCCTCAACCTTGATCACGTCAACCTGGCCACGGTTCAGTGCGTCTTGCTCGTCAAACCCCCAGTAGGCGTTGATCACGTCAGGCCGGTGAACCGGGAGGTCCGCGCGGCTGTTGGAAACGCTCTGGAACAGGCTCTGGCCCAGGGACGTGCTGCGACCGTTGCCCAGGGTGGGGAACAGGGGCAGGGTGAAGTCCACCTGGCTCGTGGTGGACACGCCACCGGAGGATGTGCTCAGGGCGGTGCAGACAGCCAGGAACTCCCGGTTGTCCACCAGGGACGTGGTGATCTGGATGTCATTGAAGTACGTGGCACCCGTGCTGTGGATCCCGCTGGCGGTTGCAACCGCGGTACCCCAGTAGATCTTGTCGTTAGCCAGGATGAAATCGGCACCCTGTGTGTAGGTGGCTGTGGCTGGTACGTCCCCACATGCGGTGACCGCGGTCACCCCGATGTTGAGGAGGTAATCCCAGGTGTCCTGCCAGGTGTTGGCGTAGTACCTGATCGTGACCGTGGCACCCGCAATCGGGGCCTGCGCCAGGACCACCTTGCGGTTGGTACCGTCCACCGAGGTCGGAATCACCTGGGTGTTGTCCACCATGACCGTGACGTGGGAGGTATCCGTGGTGGTGACACCACCATTGGAGCCGTCCACGATGGGGCCCATGAAGGTGTAGAACGTCTTGGTGCGGTTCGAACTCTGGCCGGTTTCCAGCCCCAGGAGTGCGTTGGCCACACCTTCCAGAACGATGATGTCGTTGTCAGCGGTCAGGAGCAGTGCTGAGTAGCCCTGCTCGTTGGTGAACACGCTGGCCACCAGGGTGGTTGCCGTTGCAACGCTGTTGATCGCAACAGCGATCTGCCTCATGGTGTACGCGGTGTTGGCCGGAATCGTGAAACTGTAATTCGAGCCATCGACCGTGAGGTTCAGGACGTTGTTGGCCGGGGTCACCACCACGCCGAGTGCATTGAGGATGTCCCCATGCAGGTTGATCGTGGTTGCCGGAACCGTGGGGTTCTGCGCGTTGGCATCCCCAATCCCGCTGGTGGCGTAGATCTGGGCCGGGTCCGGGTTAACCTGCTCGGACACGTCATCCGTGAACAGAGTGTCCGTCCGGTTAAAGTAGTAGCTGCACCGGACGACATCCGAGGCCGCAGGCTCTTGCGCCAACTCCACGATGCCCGTGGAACCCGTGACACTCACAACCACCACCGGGGTGTTGTTGATGGTCACCAGCACATCCCCTCGATCATTGGATGTGGTTCCGGTGCCATCACCCGTGACGATGGGGTAATGGTTGGTCTGGAGTCTCGCCAGGGATCCGTTCCAGGCTCCCCGGGTTACAACCCCGGTTGCCGAGATGGACACCACAGCCCGCCCGGTCTCATCCTCATCCACCACTTGCTGATCGATGGTTGCAGATGACCCGCGAACGACCTCGAGGTTCTCTTGGTACAGATACTCGTTGCCCTCACCAATGAAGATCGGGATCTTCAAAGACTCCAGAGCACCACTCAGGGGATGCTCAAACCGGGTCTGAGTGTAGACGTTTGGGGGAGCGTAATTTTCACCCGGGATTGTCATATCAGGTTTCTCTCCTGTCAGGCCGCTTCAGCGGAAAAGCACAAGGGGTTTGCGTTTGCATCCTGACATTCATGTGTAAAACCAGCGCAGGCGGAACAAAAGCTCAATAAATCTCTTGGGTTGTCCGTCTTGTCTGTTTGTAACCAGGTCATTTGGACCGGAAACGTCATCCCGCTTGTGCCTCACTACTTCTTTTCTTTTCTCTAGTTAGGAAATCCATAGCCTTATTATTGATGGCTTGGGCACGCCCATGAATTTCATGCTCGGTGGGGGACAGGGCATCGTACTCCCCATCGGGAGTCCGTGAGAGCAACTCCCCAGGCACACCCAACTCGTGCATGACCCCCCGTTTCTTTGCCACACGGCCCTTGATGAATTCCCATCGACGTGCTGCATCCTGACCGATGGCTCGATCTGGAACTGCGTCCACTGCGGAAACCCCTGTGTTCTGGGGTTTCGCGCCGCTCACCTCTTGATGGATGAATCCGCGGACACACGAAGGAGCTTTACGCCCGATCATTTTCCCGCAATCGGGGCACTTTTGCAGGTCATCCCGCTTTGAAACACGCAGGTAGCGTTCAAACAGGACCCCACAACCGCACAAGTATTCGTAGGTCGGCATTCTCTACTGTGCGGTTTTTATAGAAGGGCTATCGTAAAAGCTCGAAAGTATCCGTGCGTCCTGCGAAAAAAGGATCGGAAGTGGTCTCAAGGCCCAGGCTTTCCAACATTTGAATGTTGCCCGTCTGCCCGATCAATTCTGTTTCCGTCATCCCTGCAACGACTCGAGCCTCTTCCACCGACTGCGGTAATGCCATCCGCAAAAAGGATGTCAACGGAACATGCAACGACCATTCTGTCTGGACCGTCATCGACAGACTGCCCATATAAAAATAGTCATCCCCCGCCTCATCATAAACCTCCTCCGACTCCCCACCCATCGAGACCTCCATGATCTCAATGCCCTCAGTGGAAAGATGACTGCGGAGGATTCCCTCCAGGTAAATCGCGGTCCAGTCGGTCAGTTCTTGCTGTGCGTGCACGTCCCGTGCAATGACCTCTAATTCAAGGGTCAGATCCCAGCGCCCACCATACTCAAGGGCCGCCAGGCGACGGATGTCGTGCACCACAACAGCCATCCGGTCACCCTTTTCACATCTACGGCCAAACGCCAGTACCACACCAGGGATCGCAGTGTTGTTTGCCCGGTTTGGGATGATCCCGAAAGGTCCACGGGATTCCCCCGCAAAACGGTAGTCCGCTGTAAGGGTGCGCCCCCCGGTAGGTGCCTGAACCAACTCAACTTGTCCCGTGGGATTCCCGTCCCCGCCCAGGATCACTGTGTAGTTGACACCCTCATGAAGTTGGAACCCCTGAGGTTGCTCGTACAGCCTCAGCGTGTTGGTCACAAACGGATGGGATAACTGCAACGTGGTCCCTGTCAACGTCCCCTGGTCGTGGAACATGTCGTACAAAGGATCCACATAAAATTCATCATCCGCAGTCAGGTCGATGAAATACACGCCAGGCGCGGATGGGAACACCCCTCCATTGTTTTGAATTGCGATGGAGTCTTCAACGACCCATTCGATGGCCAGCCCGTTGTTGTTCTGGAACTTGGTGAGGTAGCAGTAACTCTGGACGATGCCTTTGTAGTTGTCGGCACTCAGACGAACATGATTCCCGCCAGAGGTTTTGAGGATCATCCCGTACTGCGGGCGTGTGTCAAAGGAGTACTTGCCCTGGATGTTGTTGACAATATCCCTGTAACGAGGGTGGTACGACCAGTAGCGTTGCAGTTCAAAGATGAACCGCCGTTTGAGGGATTCTGTCAGGAGGAAATACATGGGTTATACCCCAGGGTCACGCAGCACAAACACACGGGGCTCGGAACCTCTGTGCATCCGATCCATCATTTCCTCGGGCACCCGCACCACCAAAGCTGTTTTGTAATTCTGATTCGAGTCCGCATGGATATGTGCCACGGTGAGAAGTATTTCGTGACAATCCAGGACAGAGCTTTGCCGGATTTCTACCCGTGGTTCCTGAATGACCTGCGCGGCATCACTCATGTGGTTTTCCTACGAAAGTACGCAGCAGGGGAACCACAGCCCCGGTGCCCAACTCACCCCGTTCATACTGATCCATGGCGGCACCGATTTCAGGGTCCGTGTTTCTGGCGTAGTCAATCCACTGCTCCTGCTGGGCCTTCGGGAGGATGCTGTTCCAGGCATCCAGCAGGGGTTTGTAGAAATGACTCTTGAGGGGGCGCACACCATAACTCGTCACACCCTCCACTTTCCCGCTAACGACGAGTTGTGATTCGTGTGGGCCATCCTTGAACGTCGGTTGCTTACCATCCCAGTTTATCAGGTCGCCGGTACGGCTGTGGCTCAGGTGAAACTCATCAGCACCCAACTCAAACTGGATCTCGGACACCAACGGCACGTCCGTCGACTTGAAAGGCATCCTGCGGGGTGGTGTGGGATCATGCCGTGGATTCACAGCGGATTGCGCTGCGGCAACCTCTTTGCCCGGGTATTCCAGAGTGCCCGTGCCATGCACCTCGATTTTGACAACGATCCGTGAAACCTCCTGGATCTGTGCGTTCGGCTTTTCATCTATGTGTTTAGCCATCGTCATACTCCTGCATTGCTTGAACCAACAGCCCGTAGGCTACGGAATTCAGAGGATCCGAGGCATGACGGATCTCCGAGATTTCAATGGGGAACCGTCCCCGTTTCTTTTCGAACACAGCGGTGAAAAACTCCATGAACCCCTCGGCCTTTGAGGTTCCCCCGGAAACAATCAACGGGATGGCGCGAGGTAAATCAAACTTCCCCCGGATGGCGTTGAACCGTTCCTCGATCTGGTCCAGGACATATGTGATCATGGCCTCGTAGTAGAAAACGATGGCCTGTTGATCACGGCCCTTGGGATCCGTCAGGTTCACCCCTTTCTCTTTGATCGCACAGATACGAGCCTGCGTAGACCCCGTGGACTTGGCTGCACCCGTGTCGATCCAGTCCCCACCACGGGCAACGCTAAAACTCAATCCCTCAATGGTGCTGATGGACAACGCCACGTTCACCATGCCGGAACCGAACGACATCGCCAGCCCCGAGAATCCATCCTTGGATGTCTCAGAAAAGATGATTCCCATGGCCTCGTTTGCAGGTATGGGCTTGAACCCGCAAGACGCCACGATGTTTTCAAACACGCCCCGGTGATAGATGACATCCCGGTCCTGGTCGATGGGCTCCGCGGGGACAGAGAAATAACACACCTCATCGGCCACCCGAGGTTTGCCCAGCACTTTCGAGATCAGCATCTGGAGGACTTCCAAGCTGTCCATCTCGTCGGGGGATATGAGCCCTGCGGACAGGGGTCTGCGCGGGGTCTTCCCGAACACGTTTGCCAATTCCATCGCGGCGTCACCCAGCACGATGATGGCGTCCTCACGTTCCACGTAGCTCATGTCCGAGAGCTTGAGCATTTTACGTGCGCTCGTGGATACCGGGATGTCCAGAAACACATCTCGCATGCGGGTAGTCACCACACCATCGGCATCTTTGCGGGCGGCCACCAGATTCATCGTTCCGATATCCAACCCCACTCCGTTTTGCAGCACTGGCGTGGGATCAGGTTTTTTGTCAGCCATCGGGCTCCTCGCGTTTCTTTCTCAACCCCCGAAGTACAGCGGCGGCATCGCTTACAGTACCCTCGTCGGAAACTGTTTGTTTTACCGAAACAGATACGTTCCCCAACGTCCCCCCTTCCACAGTAGGGATGAACACGGGCTGCACGTCAGCAGGTCTTGCCGGGATAGGTGGTCCCGCAGTATGTGTCACATGGATGGGTTCTTGGAAATACATTGGAGTGCCCTCACGCAACGCACGCATGTCCTCAACCAAAGGCCCCAGTTGCCTGCGCAACTCAGCCTCTATAAACCGCATGATCTTTTGCGTGTTGTCCGTGGCACTTGGTGTAGGGGGTGCTGGTTTGACCCTGCGTGGAACAGGAGGAATTGCAACACCATCAGTGTCATCCCCCGGGGGGCGTTCTTCTTGACATCGTTGAACGAACTGAACTGCAACCCCGCCGGTGTTCCGTGCCCGCGCCAGATCTTGCGATTTGAATGCAGCGTTTTGCGACACATACGCAGTCTGACCGCGTTCCAATATCAGGTTTAGATCTGAAATGCGGATCTGTGGGCAGGTACAGATGATGCGAGCTTCTTTCATGCGAAAGGATTCCCATCAGCCAGGGCTTGTATAGCATCCTCCTTCAGGATCTCGGCTGCTTTTTGTCGTCCCTTTCGGATAGCCCGCTGCATGAATGTGAACTTGGCAATGCCAGGATGAATCCAAGCCTTTTCGGTAGTGAGCGGCGCAGTTCTGAAAACCACGTTTCCCGTTTTTTTGTCCTTCAACGGGACCACCAGAGGACGTTTGCCCCGACTAGCCAGGGTGCGCAATCCCCGTGGGTTCTTGGAACCCGCAGGGGGCGTGGCATCAGGTGTCTCCTCCGAGGATTCCTGTTTCAACCAGTCCATCGACCTGCTGGGGATGTCCCCGGATGTCAGTTCCTGCAAGCCGTAAAACGTGGAGTGGATTTCAATAGAACTGGCATGCACCACCACAGTAAAAGAATCCCACAGGTCCGGCCCTTTCATGGGGTCTTTGCCAGTCCATCCCCGTTTGGCAAAATCCTTTTTGGCCTCTGTGATGATGGTTTCTGCAATGACATCCCCCATACGCTGCAATGTCTCGGGGGACACAGGGATCCCGGACATTTTGGACCAGGGTTTGCCATAAACACCCCGCACCCGTTTGAATTTCAGGTCGGCCTTCATCAGTACTCGATGTTCGACCAAACAGGCGAACGCCCTCTGCGCTCCCGCTCATCCGGGATGTTCGACTTGTCCGTGGCCATGGGCGTTTCTGCGGGCAAGGTAACTGGGAACGGGGCCTCTGCAGGGAGGCTCCCGTCAACTGGCATAGAGGGGGCCTGTTCCTGGCTGTACCGTGTCTCGGGCCATGCCAGCGCACTGACACCGTCGATGGGGACGTTGTATCGAATGTCCCCCTCGTCCAGATATGCCATGTTGAAATGCTGCTGAAGGACCATCCCTCGGGCGGTAGGCCTCCGCACGGGGCCGACGCTGTACCGCTCGTTGGTCAGCTTGACGAGGAAATCTCGCTGGGTAAGGATCGGGCTCGGGCCTGTCCAGACTTCCTGGCTATGCTCTTTTGTTCGACCTCGGTCACTCTGTGAGAACCGTCGTTCAGCGTCATCCGGTGAGATGATGCCGTCAAAAGGACCCTCATAGCCCCCAACAAACCCAGTCCCGAAGCATGTCATGCATCGACCTGATGGTTGTTTGCTGTATGTCAGGGACCGTGCGTCCAGCTTACACCCGCAAGGGACACCCGAGGTGCGTTTGATAAAAAACTTGATGCGTTCCCCACCCTGCTGCCGGATCCACTGGTTCCTGTGGATGCCCTCCCGCCAGATGTAATCCAGACGTTCGGTCTCAATACTCAGCAGCGGGATGCAATAGGGGAGTGCCGTTTCCTTGTACCCTGACGGTGTGGTGCTATCCAACACCACCGTGGTTAGCCGGTAGCAAACCTTGGCACCCAGGCCAGTGCGCACGTAGTTCCGGTTGGTGTGGTAAGTGATCGACACAGGAACAGTGGCGGATGGCAACAAGGCATCGTCATACTGCTCGGTAACCGTGTTGATCGTGGCCTGGTTGATCAGGGTGACCTCACGGGAGGGGCCGAAAACATCATGGACCTGAACCACGACCCCCCCAACGGTGACCGTCACATCTGATGTCGATGTGGCGGGCGTACTTTTGGTGTAGGGGCTGGTGTCCTGTGCTTTGACGATGGGATACCGTGTCTGGAAAACCCATCGTCTATCGTTGGCGGCCGTTCCTTTCGAGATCCAGGAAGTGTCCCAGTTCACCACTTCTTGTGAAATCAGGACATTGTTTGTGTAATCCCGATAGAATGAGCCCCCAACAGGGAATTCGTTTATCCTGAAAAATGGCCCGCGGTCTGACACATCGGATCGGTAGATGTTGACCCCGACTACTGTGTAGCCGGAGTTCCCGCCCAGGATAGACGGATCATCCCAGCGTACATCCAGTACTCCGGCCATGAACGGACTCACCACCATGCCGTTGATCGGCGGTAGCGGTTGATCCGATGGTCCTGGATCCCATCCTGCGGCCATTCAAACTCCTATTCCGGTGGTGTCCCCTGATGATTCAGGTTGGGCATCAACCGGATGGTTCCATCGTCCTCGATCTGGAACGTGGTGCCATTGGGCACATTGTACTTCGCACCGATTTCCTGCATGACCTTCTGGCGGCCCTGCTTCAACTGCTGGAGGTAAGCCAGCACCCCCACTTTTCTGTCCTCCAGGTTGCCCACTTCCAAAACAGTATCCCGGATCTGGAACCTGATCTGTTCCAGAGCATTGCGCTCATCCGCTGTCACAACCCCCAGAACCGTGGGATCCTGATCCTCAGCGGGGGTTGGGGGCGAGATGTCAGGCTTGATGTCGGTTACGGGTTTGATCTCGTTATCGCTCATGGGGAATCTCCTTTGCCCCTACCCTACCCCGTCATCTGTGTCCCCTCGCGTCAGCATTTCCCCCTTACGGCGCAATCTCGCCAAAAAGGTCACCAGAAGCGTCCCAATCCGACTTTGAAGGAACAACCGGGTCGGGGGAGACACAAAAGCCTCGGTCTGGTGGAAAGACCAGTACGCATGCCCGTCGTCCGAGATGTACTCGTAAACGCGGGTTCCAGGGATCGCGGCTTCCAGGTGTTTTTTCAGGGACTCTTTACCGGGTATGCTTTGATCATTTTGCGCTGCTGGATTTTCCATGCTGTGTGTGCGCTCCTCATTTCCTGTGGGAGCCTCAACCACTCCTTGTATAGTTTCAGGTCTTTGGGATCCGTGGGAGGTTTACGTTCCCATTTCTTGTCCCGTACCATTGTACCTAGTTGGTAATATCTGCGCTTGAGCACCATGAAATAAAGCTGATCCACATCCGTGTTTATTTGAACAGTTTTTTTGGTGGTCCGTTCCACCCGGACGGTCACTGTTTGAACCTGCTGCGGCGTGATTTTGGTAGTAGGCTGTACCAGGAGTTTTACAAAACGGTCCTGGGTGGCTCTTGAATCAGGAACAGCAATATCAGGCACCCCCACATCTGGCTTTCGTGGGGGACGGGGCCTTGCCACGGGCCGAGGTCGGGGGGATGGTCGCCTCTTGTAAGCCACCCGCGGTGATGCTTTGACACGGGGGATAGGCTCAATCCCCATGTCCTCTTCCAACACATCGGGCTCGTCTGGAACACCGTCGCTGTCCACATCAGCGGGTACCGCAACAACGAATCTATCCGGGCCTGAATTTGTCTGTACCCGAGATGTGTCATCTCCCACAAAAACCATGCAAGCCACCCCTGCACATGTCCCCAGGACAGAACAGATCACACCGGCAAAAAGCCAGTTGTGATGTTTAGGGGTTAGATCTTCTGAGGACATCTTTGATTTCCAAAATCCCCGCGTTGATACCGTTGATTTTCTCTTCCATCCGGCCCAGGGAATTCGTGTTCGCAATCACCCCTGCCTGAATGGACTGTGCCTCCTTCACATCTTCTTTCAGCCGCGTGATTTCAGTCACCATCACGGCATTGTGAACCTCAAGTTTCACACCCCAACCGATCAGGGGGATGACTAAAAGGGCCAGAACTCGCCAGATCCATTCAGGGAGTTTCAGTCCCCCATTTGCTTTGTCATCCGGCATGTCAATCCTCCATAACCCTACCTGCGGGAAAATATAGGGCGACTATTATTCCAGGCTCAGACTCGGGTACTCTGTCGTAGCCCCAACAGGAGAAACCCATGATCCATCTCATCGGACTACTGCTCGTTGCGCCCCTCATCGGTGGCATCATGTTCATCGTGCTGAAAAAGTCCATCTCATGGAAAGAGTTCCTCCTCATGGAGGTCGTGGCCATCCTCATCGCCACCGGGGGTTTTTTCCTGGCACGGTATGGGGCCATGTCCGACACAGAACACTGGAACGGACGAATCACACAGAAAATCCACGACTCCGAACATTGTTGCCACTGTAGGCAAGTGTGCGACACATGCACACGGAATGTCTGTTCCGGTTCAGGCAAAGACCGTTCATGCCGAGATGAGTCCTACGACTGCAACTGCCGAGAGGTCTGCGATCACAGTCAGGATTATTACTGGGCTGTAAAGGTGTCCACAGGCGACAGCGTGATGATCGATGACTGCGAACCCAACCGTCACAGGGTGCCCGCGGCCTGGACCAACGCATACATCGGGGAACCTGCATCCGTTGCCAAATCCTACACCAACTATCTCCTGGCCGATAAGAACAGTCTGATGCGGCACGAGACCGATAACGCCTACCTGGAAAAGGTCCCCCCATTTCCCTCCATCCACGGGCACTACAAATCCAACAAGGTGCTTGCCCTCGGGGTTAGTGTGCCCCCGGAATGGGAAAAGGGCATGCGGGAGATCAACGCTGAGTTTGGGCACGCCAAGCAAGTGGACATCACTCTGGTGGTCACCCGTGGGTACCAACCGGAATTTGCGGAAGCCCTGGAGGCAAAGTGGCTCTACGGGCCGAAAAACTCGGTCACCATCATCATGGACGCCCCTGACGGGAACACGATCAAATGGGCACGGGTGGTGACCATATCGCGTGTGGCCGCACTCAAGATTGCCATCCGGGATGAGATGCCTGGGATGACACTGGACAACCCCAAGGAGGGACTGGCCCTCATTTCCAAGCTGGTCCTGACCAAATTCAAACGAACACCCATGGCGGAATGGGAATACCTGGCGAGTGCTGCCAAACCCGCCACATGGGCGCTCATTTTGCTGTACCTGTTAACGCTGGCTGCCACCATCGGGATTGGCATCTGGGCACACAAAAAAGACATCTTTGGGGACGAGGGTTCCTCACCCCGCAACCGTTTCAAACGACGGAGGTATTGAGCTATGGGCCGCATCGCACTGGTATTCGGAATCCTTTTCCTGGTTGTAGGGCTGGGCACCTGCGGAAGCGTGTGGTCCTGGCAGAGCACCGGCATTGAGCTGCAGGAGACCACCCTGGCGCAGTACCGGGACAACATGAACCGCTACGACGCGTTCTGGAAGTCGGTCAAGGAGATGGCGCAGATCCCGGACAAGTACAAGGACGATTTCAAGGATCTCCTGGTGTCCGAAACCAAGGCCAAATTCGGACCTGGCGGGTCCACCGCGGGGTTCCAGTGGTTCAAGGACCGCGAGATCAAGTTCGATGCGGGCATCTACAAGAAGATCATGAACGCCATCGAGGCAGGACGAGCTGACTTCAAACGGGGCCAGACGATGCTCCTGGACAAGCAACGCCGCGCACGCGCCCACCACAAGAAACCGTTCGGCGTGATCTGCCGCAAGTTCACGGACTGGCTGGACGACATCGACGGGAAACTGAAACCCCCCACGGACCTGGACGGCGACGGCAGGTACACCGTGTTCGATTACGACATCGTCACATCCAAGCGCACCAAGGCAGCGTTCGAGTCCGGCGAGGACGATCCTGTCAACGTGTTCGGGAAATAGCCATGATCAGAATCGTCATCAAAGGTTCCGACCTGGAATCCCGTTGCTGGGTTGCCAAGGGGAATACATCGTATGCGCTGGCCGCTGCACCAGGCGAGGTGGGGGAAAATCCAGCGGAACGGTCAAGCGCATTCTGGGCCCATGAGGACCACGCAAATGTCTGGACTTCCATGCCTGCATTGAGGCGTCTGGTCACCTATGTGAAAAACAACATCTGCAAACACAGGGGTGACGACAAATTCCTGGATGCCCTTGAGGTAGTGAAACCTGACGGCATGACCCGGATCCCACTGCGGGAATTCATCGCAAGGAGGGCTCAGATCGGTCCCGTTCGGCGTAGTTAAGATAGGGACGGAGGCTGACCATGCACATTCTATTCATCGCTGGATGCATCATATTCCTGATAGGCTTTGTCATCTACCTCATCGGCAAGGCATTGCAGGATCCCTGGAAGGGACAAACCCTGGTCATCGACGGTGAGCATGTGAAGGTGCTGCGCTCCCGTGGTAACGTCCTAACAACAGAACGAATGATTAGCGCCCCGAAAGCGGGTGCTAACTATGGTGTACTCCGCCATTAGTGTTGCGGCCTACTGTGACCTGAACACTGGAAAGGGGTCCTACTCGGATGAGTCGCTGTTCAGAGGGCAGCGTTAGCCCCTCGGGTGGAGGCAAGATGGGATGTTGCTCTGTCCAGGCCCGGTTTCCGTGGATAACGGCAGAGAGGCACCGTGGTCAAATTCCTGGCCCGAACCTGTTCAGTTGTGCGCATTTTCGAAGTATGTGTGCGTTTACCGCTGTGGGTGGCACCGTGTCCTGATGTTTTGCAGTCATCCTCTAAGAAGATGATTTCGAAACGAGTTGTTGTCTTTCTAGGGTGGCAACGTACGAAGCGCGGTGGTTTTTCCTTAGATATCCGAGGGGTACCCTCCTTTTCCTAATTCCGGCATCACCGTGGGATCCGCAACCCACGGGTGCTCTGTCCCCAGCCCCCAACACCACACTGAATCCTGGTTGGTCCACTGAAGCCGACCCAACCCCCGCTTACCCCTCTTGAGCGCACGCTCTGCCTTCATGGCTGTACTTTGACAGGTGTATGGACCGTAGAGTGCCCGTGGCTCCCAGGGCCTGTGCTTGGACGTGTACTTGCCCCCGCCCTTGATCTCACCGTTGTGCTGGCGCAACCGTCGGGGGGGCGCTGTCGTACATCCGACATAGAAAAACCCAGGGAGCTGTTTCCCCCTGCGCCCATATCGGGGCACCTGGCTTTGAATGACATAGACCCACCACACCTTCCATCATACCGGCTACTGGACTTGACTGACCCCCCGATTCTCAAACAGTTCCACATGGCATCCCCCAAATTTCGGGCTTTCGTTTTGGCACAGGGTTCGCAAACAGAACCGGGAAATGGACAAACAAGGAGAGTCCCGATGAAACGTCTGATCACAGCCCTGATGGCAATCGCATTCCTGGCAACCGCGGCCCCTGCTGAAGCACGCAAACCTGTCCCCACCAGGTCCAGCTACAAGGCACCCAAAAAGGATGGCCGATGGGCACGGGGCAAAGTGCGCTCCTACTACAAGGCCCGGGGCCTTTCCACCCGCAACATCAGGGTCACCAAGATCCGGTTCAGCAAATCCAACAAGTCATCTCAGGTGGCCGTAAGCACCAAAGCCAGCGGCAAGGTACGCCTGTTCAACGTGACACATCGCAACGGCAAGGTCTCAGCTACCCGCACGGGGCTGGTGAGCCAGAGCAAAGCACGGGGCAAAGCGAACCAGGTCCTGCGCAGGGAAAACAAACCCAACAAGGGCACATTCTCAGGCGTGAACAACAGCGGGTTGACACAGCGGGGGAATTACAAGTTCAACAGCGCAACGGATCGGAATGAGCGGGCCGTGGTCAACATCAAGACTGGCGGGCTCAGGCGCTACGACCGCTAGTTAGGAAACCCGTCCTCCCCGATCCTGTCCAGCGCTTCAAACACCTTGTCATCCCCTACCTGCACGTAAGCCAATGACTGATGTCTCTCGATGATGTCAAACCGTCGAGCCCTGATATCAGCGAGCGAGATGGTGGGGTATGATCCCACCTTCCACAACGGTTTTTTACGTCGGGCCGGAATCGCAAGAAGCCGCCCCAGGACATTGAAACGGTCAACCCATTTCCGTGTCCGCACCTGGCCTGCATGTTTTTCCAGGAACCTCTGCCACGGGGGTTCCGAGATTTCAAACAGGGGCAACTCACACGGCACCATCATGTCTTGCAACCACTGCGGCAAATCCGTGGACTTGAACGGCAGTCGTATGCCGGTGGTGTTCAGTGGATCCTTATGGTCAAGCATCCTGAGACCTCATCTTTTCTGCAATCCTATCAACTTCAGCGAAAAACTTCACATCCTCTGCATCACGAATCTGTGCCGCGGCCCAATCATACTTGCCCGTTCTGGGGACCGTGTGCACGTAGTAACGCATTTTGGGAAAAGGATTCACATACACCAACGGAGGTTGGACAAACCACATCGGCCCCCGTGCATGCATCCCTGCGGTGAACACGGACAGCATCTCACCCACCCGGTTGACCATCCGTTGCCATGGGGTAGGTAGAGGCTGGAACCACTGGATTTCAATTTTGAATGGGGGGCATTTTCGGGTCATGCCAAATCGGATTACAACAGCATCCCTAGTTGGGTCAATACCAGTCATGTTTCATTTTACCCAGATTTTCCTGTCAGAAGCCCCCCTTGGCGTGCGTCACACAGGCACAAGGAGAAACACATGAGCAAAATCGTTATCATCATCACCCACCCTGGAGACGCACACCGAGACGATTTCATTGCGTGCTCCTTGGCACTGGCCGTGAACCCCGAGGCATCCATCCGGCGCATGGACCCGGTATTCCCGGAATATCTGTCTGATCCTAACGTCCTGGTCCTGGACGTCGGACGGGTGCATGACCCGAAACAAAACTGTTTTGACCATCACCAGCTACCGGCTGATGCGGACCCCACATGTGCCCTGCACATGTACGCAGAGGAAATGGGCTGGACTGAAGCCCTGTCCCTGTCCCCCTGGTACAACTACCTGGCGATGGTCGATTCCAAGGGGCCTTTCAAAACCGCTGAACTTATCGGTCTCCCGCGGTACCCCATGGAAATGGTGGATCCGCTGGGCAACTGGCTGGTGGCTCAGTTCAAAAAGGTCAAGGTACTGCCGCGGGACAATGCGATGCTGTACGACCTGATGTCACAGTTCGGCAACAGCCTTTTGCTGGGCATGGAGCACACCGAGACGCTGCGGTCCAAGATCCAGGTCCATGAGGTACAGGGCGTGCAGATTCTGGTCGTGGAATCGGAGGACACACGGGGCCTCGGCAACATCAAGGATCGGGACTACCCAGATGCCGCGGGTGCTGTGTTCCACGCCAACCGTGGACCGGGATGGTCGCTGTACCGTTACAACGATGATCCCCGGTTGGACTTCGCCAAGCTGAACGGGCACCCTGACATCACGTTTGCCCATGTCGGCGGTTTCATTGCGGATACAAAGGTGAGGGTGCCCCTGGACCACGCACTTGAATTGGTGGGGATGGCGCGAGTTATTCAGGAATAAAAACGTGCCATTGAAACATAGCCCGGAAAAACTTGATTTTTATTGTTGACATGCGGAGAGGGTTTAACTAATGGTGGTTAAGGACGGCAAACACCTGTATGCGTCCCGTGTTAAAGTGGGGATCAAACCGTAAAAAGAAAACGAATAGGCTGAAGTGAGCTGCAGGGTTACTTCTCTGCTAAAGAAACCACACCCGATAGCGTTTTTCTCAGCCTTTTAACATCTGGGTCCGAAGCGAGACAATAGGGTTACTTCATTTCATACATGGCGAACCGGGGCACAGTCCCCGGTGGTTAACACCCTGGTCAATTTTCTCGGATCCTTTTTTGAATTGAATGCCACCAGAGTGAGCAATTGGGTTACTTCTCTCAAACGAAAAACACCCAGCCGCGATTTTCCTGGTGGATTTTTTAATAGAATGTTGCCGGAGTGAGACATAGGGATACTTCCACTTCTAATGGGCCGGTCGCGGGTTCGAGTCCCGTCACCCCAATGCCGGGGTGTAGCTCAGTTGGTTAGAGCGGCAAACGTAATGCCCTGGTCAGTTTTCCCGGTAACTTTTTGAATGTTGCTGAAGTGAGGCATAGGGATACTTCAAACACGCCGGAAGTCGCCGGTTCGAGTCCGGTCGATCCACCCCAGGTGGGTCGTAGATCAGATGGTAGATCGCCTGCCTAAGAAAAACGCCCTAGTCAATTTTCTCAGCAACTTTTTTCAACGAGGTGCAACATGGGTTTCATCAATCAGACCACGAAGGCAATTGACAAGGACATCCTGGATCCGAAGGGTCAGCCGGTCATCGCAACCCCGGAGGGAGACCAGCACCTGAACTGGATGGGTGGTCCGTCCTACGACATCAACGATCCGATCCTCCGGTTGCGTGCTGCCGCGGGGTCCAGCTTTTTCGGGGAGCCGCAGTATTACCAGCGGGACCCGAAGGACACCCGCAAGCAGCGTAAGCGTTCTGTGTCTCATCGCTCGATGCCGCTGTCCGACCATGACGTGAAGCGTTTGGGTTCCATCCTGAATGCTGTGGACCCGCAGGACTGGCGTGGCAAGTCCCCGGCTGACCGTATGGTGTGCGCTATCGATGCGGCCCTGGACCACGACCCGGTTGCCACCATGGCTCTGGCTGTGGAACTGCGCCAGACTGCCAACATCCGTGTGACCCCGCAGGTCATCATGGTCCGTGCTGCGAACCATGCGAGTGCCAAGGGCTCCGGCGTGATCGGCAAGTACGGCCCGCAGATCCTGCAGCGCCTGGACGAGGTCGTGACCCAGATGGCGTACCAGATGGGTACGTTCGGCAAGCCGATCCCGTCGAGCCTGAAGCGTGCCTGGGCATCGCGGATCAAGCGTGCGTCTGGATACGAGCTGGCCAAGTACCGGCTGGACGGTCGGCAGTTCAGTCTGGTGGACGTGGTCAACGTGTCTCACCCGAAGGGTAGCAACAACCTGAACGAACTGATGAAGGGCACCCTGAAGCTGGGCGGCGACACGCGCTCAACCTGGGAGTCCATCCGTTCCGAGGGTGGATCCTGGGAGGATGCAGCCCAGGTCATGGGACACATGGCGTTGCGTGCGAACGTGCGCAACCTGCTGGAGGCTGGTGCCATGAATCCGGGGCTGTGCAAGAAGCTGGTTGACGGTGCCCCGAAGGGGCGTCAGCTTCCGTTCCGGTACCTGTCAGCTTACCAGGCCATCAAGGACATGCAGGGCAGCGCCCCGGTCATGGATGCGCTGGAGGAGTGCCTGGAGGTGTCCCTCGGGATGCACATGCCGCACTTCCCGGGCCGGATGATGTGCCTGTCGGACAACTCGGGGTCTGCACACAACGCGTTCACCTCCAACATGGGCACCCGGTCGGTGGCTGAGATCGGCAACCTGATGTCGGTGATGACCGCCAAGCTGGCCGATGAGGGCCATGTCGGTGTGTTCGGGGACAAGCTGGAGTCGTTCGGTGTGCGCAAGAAGGAGTCCCTGTTCACCCAGGTGGACAAGGCTGGCAAGATCGCTGGACACCGGGGGAGCAAGATCGGTGCTGGGACTGAGAACGGTATCTGGCTGTTCTGGCGTGACGCAATCAAGCTGAAGCAGCACTGGGACTTCGTGTTCGTGTACTCTGACATGCAGGCCGGTCATGGTGGGTTGTACGGCACGGATCCCAGGGCGTACAGCGAGTACAGGTGGCCGGGAAGCAGGGGCGGTCAGGCGTTCATCGATGTGCCGATGCTGATCCAGGCGTATCGTCGGAAGGTGAACCCGAAGGTTCAGGTGGTGCTGGTTCAGACCGCGGGTTACCAGGACACCCTGATCCCGGAGACCTACGACCGCACGTACATCCTGGGTGGGTGGTCTTCTGAGGTCATCCGCTACGCTGCCTTCATGGCGGGGTTGCCCCTCACGCAGCAGTAACCTAGTTGACTTCCCCTTTCATCTTAAAAAGAACCTCACCTTCCACAACTGTGGATCCAAAATCATTGCTGATCGTGATTTTCACGCTGAAATCCTCAACCTCGACATAGCGTGCAGTGTCACAATCAGTCCCCCTTACTGAAGCGTATTCCAGCACTGCGACACCGGCTTCTTCTTTAGCCTTTTCCGTAGTTTTTTCTTCCGCGAAATACTCGTAGTCCGAACGGTATTCCTCTGCAGCGGCGAGCATTGCGTCGGCTATGGATGCATGCAGGTTTTCCAGGTCTTTGCGGGTGACATTGACTTTGTGTTTGCGTGCGGCCATCAGGATGGCTTTGTAAGCAGTTGACCAATCCACCTCTGCGGTGAAATACGCGGTCACCTCATCGGGGCCCTCCAACTCGACGTCGTCATACCCATCGTCGCAGTCCATTTCGCCTTCATAAAGAACCGCGTCTATATCGCCCGTGGGCTCGAAGTCATCCCATTCCGCGTTTTCAACCTGTTCGCCCAGGGCCAAGACGACATCGTGAAAGGCATCATAGAAATCATCGTTGACCTTGGCGCTATCAGCCCACCTGATGAAATCACGTCCCGTGAGCGGTTTGCCATAAGCAAACCTGACCATCATCTCGGGGTACCACGCAAAATCCGCGTCATGCCCCAGAGCCCAGCGTTTCACCAAAGGATCCTGGATCTTCAACCGGGGCAACGCTGATTGTTTCCTGAACAGGGGGACAAGGTGCTTGCGCAACGATGGGTTTTCCGCGGCGGCCCTGCGGGCCCCCTGAATCCACACAACCCCCTCAATCAACCTGTCCACCACAACGCCCGCTTTCCAGGGCAGTGGTTTCATCGAGGTGCTCTGATTGCCGATGGGCAACGGCATCCCACCACTGAGGGTGGCATCCAGGACAGGTGCATTGCTGTACTCCCCCTCGTACACCTTGATCACCACATTGGACATCGTCTGGTCGCCCACAGGAAGGGATTGTACCTTCACCAGGAAATCGTTTGCACGGGCACGACCTCCCCGCTTTTTGATTTCACTGGCAATTCCCTTGGCCAGTGCTTGTGCCTTGGGGGTGACCATCCAGTCCTCGCCGCCCTTCTTGGTAAACACTGGGGCTGGGATCAGGATAGACCGAGTCTCAGGGTGCTCTGCAGCGGTTTTGAGGATGCGTTCCCGAAAACTGTTTTTCATGACACTACCTTTGCGTAGCAGCGGGAGGAGGTACTTTTGGATTTTAGGATTCTTTGCTGCTGTGTCGATCACGGCTTTTTGTAGCTGAGGGATTCCTGAATACCCGCTCAACATCGGGAGGATGTGCTTTGCAGTCTCAGGATGTTTTATTGCTATGTTGATGAGGTCTTCACGTAATCCCATGACGGTCCTTACAAGGTAGCCGATTCAAGAATACTGATCAGCCTGTCTTCCATTCCTGCAATGGCCGGGTCGATGGTGTCCTGTTTCCAGTGTTTCCCCAGGGCCAGAACATGTTTGCAGGGGCCGATCTGCTTGCCCCGCTTGGCCCAGTCGGGGCAGGTACAGTGATGCCCTCTGCGTGGGCTGACCGTGATCCGGGTGCTGTAACTTTCCCCCGTACCTTGCACCATGGCTTTGATCGAGGACCCGTCCCACTTGAGCCCCTGGATTTTGATGGGACCGAGGCGACCCAGCCGACGACGTTCCCCTGCAGCAATCAGATCCTCCATCGTGGAAAGATGTAATGCAAGGACATCCCGCCAGTCTTTGGTGGCTTCCAAATTGCTGTCCACGCTTTGCATCCCACTTGCGACACGGTACCTGAGCGCGATTCGTTGTGC
>ERZ890953.478-NODE-478-length-22980-cov-14.574264_pt1 | contig 22980 bp, 25 predicted proteins | sample MGYA00521264_ERZ890953 | MGnify/ENA primary metagenome ERZ890953 (study PRJEB32303, sample SAMEA104408629) | aquatic metagenome | biome: Brackish water; feature: Chemocline; material: water | place: Baltic Sea | collected 2014-10-26T21:54:00 | depth 200 m ...
ATTAGCGTCTCCATCATGTGGCTCTTTACCTTGTTCTCCATCACATCGCCTCCAATATTTCCTGAGCCCGGTGCCGGTAGGTGTGGTGGGCCATGGCTTCCCGATGACCCGCCAGCGCCACCGCCGCCAGGTGTTCGGGGTCGTCCAGCAGGGACTTGATCAGGGCGATAGCTTCCGCATCATCCTGGTAGGTGAACAGGTGCTCCCCTGGCGTGAAGTATCGCCTGACCTCGGGCGTGTCCTTCGTCAACAGGGCGGTCCCGGTTCCCAATGTTTCCCAGTTCCGGGTGACAAACAGATCGTCCCCCGCCGTGGTGGTGTGGTGGACGTGAAGCTGAAGCCCCTGGACCGTTCGGGCGTATTCGTCCCCGTATGCCTGGACCATCTCCACACCAGCTTCCCTGGCGAACTCCACCCGCTTTGGGAAGGCGGTCCCGATGATCGCCGCCCCGCTTCGTGGTCCGGTCCCTGGCGGCGTCAGCGTGGGGTCCACGGCGAAGGTGGTGGTCCCCACCCGCTTCGCCCCTGGCCAGTCACGGCTGACGAAGTTCCGGTTTCCCAACAGGAACAGGTCAGGCTTCAGCCCCGCCACCAGGACGGCGGTCCCGTCCGGGTGCATAGCGGTATCCCAGTCCACCAGGACCTTCGGACAGGTCAGCTTGAACAGTTCGGTGTACTGGGGATCCGCGTCATTGCATTCCACCCACACCAGCAAGTCAGGATCAGGCGGTAGTTCACCGATCCTGTCCCGCCGCTGATACACGTTCCCGTATGGGAAGACCTGGTGACCTAGCTGGCGGAATCCACGGGCGATACTCGCCCCGATTTCCCATCCTGGGGCGTGGGGGATCCCCCGATAGCTGACGATAATCTTCATCAATAGGACTTGTGGGGCTTCGCCCTGGGGGCGTCACCCGCTTGGATGGCTTCGCCCAGGGCGGCGTCAATGGCGTCCACCAGGTTCACCCGTTGGACGTTCAGGTCACAGGCGTCCTTGAAGGTGGCCCACAGTTCTTCCAGCCCTGCGTCCGTCCCATACCGGGCTTTGAATTCCTGGACGGTCTTCATCCGGCGGATCTCGTATAGCTGTTCCTGTGCCCACCACATTTTCAGGTTCGTCACCTGTAGGCGGTCAATTAGAGCCCCAATAGTTTCAGTCATAGCTTCCTGGCTGGAACCCCAACATAGGTTCCGGGTTCAAGGATGGAACGGGTCACCACGGTCCCCGCCCCCAGGGTCACGTCATCACAGATGGACAGGTCAGGAAGGATCGTGGCGTTGCTTCCCACCGTCACATGGTTCCCCAGGGTCACGTTCCCGCTGATGTTCGCCCCAGGATGAACCGTCAGCCAGTCCCCAGCGGTGGTCCCGTGTCCCAGGGTCGCCGCCAGGTTCACCAGCCCGCCCCGCCCCACCGTCACGTCCGCTGTCAGGATGACCCCTGGACAGATGACGGTCCCCACGTCCACATGACAGCGGGGACCTGTAAAAGAATTACAGGTGAAGGTGAACCAGTTCCCGCCCTGGTCCTGAAGCCGTTGGCGGACACGCCCGTCCCCGATCCCATGGACCAGGGGCGTCCCGTCAGGGACCTGGGCCACCACAGGGACCCCGTGAATAGGCGGACCCGGTTCCCTGTCCAGCAAGGCCAGGACAAGTATCCCAGCCCGCTGAAGGTAGGCGGTGACCTCTGAAGCAAGGCCACCCGCCCCCACCACGGTGACAGTATTAGCCGTTGCCATAGGCGATGGTCTCTGCCCACTTCAGGCGGGTGGAATCCCCCCAGATAGGGGCTCGCAGGTCATGGAAGACCAGGCGGGGACCGGACAGGTCAAAGACCTGCCGCCCTTCGATCAGGCATCGGATAGAACTGTTTGGAAGGTGCAGTTCAGACGCCCGTTCCAGGATCAGCCCCAGGTGGAACAGGGGGATGCTGGGGTCATTGTTCACCACCAGGGCGTCGTCATCCCATACGTCCATCAGGGGGAAGCCCCGGTCCTTGTCGGACTGGACGAAGATGTAATTCTCCGCGTCCCCCACCAGGCGGTCAAAGGCGTCCTGCTCGGCTTCCAGGTCCCGGTCAAACCAGAACCCATCAAACCGCTGTTCATAGTCCACGCCCTGTTCCTGGTAGAAATACTCGTCAGGGCTGACGGGGTCACTGTGGTGATACGGGTCTTTGAAGCCCACCCTGATCAGGGTGGCGTTGCGTTCCTTGACCAGGGCGTCCACGGCGTAGCGTTCCCCCAGCCCACCCTTCGGAAGGGGGACCACGGTGATCCTGGGTTCGTCCCGATACATGAAGCGGACGTTGTCCAGGTTCTTCGGTTTGCAAACCAGGGACAGGGGACCGTGCTTTTCCACCAGGTGGCGGACCAGGGCGTTACAACAGATGTGATCCCCCAGACCCAGGTGGTGATGGACAATGATCGGTTTCGTGGTGGTCATGCTACGTCCTCCAGTGTGGTGGCGAAGGGGTTCGGACCATCGGGGAAGCCTTCCGCCTTCCGGCGGGCCAACAGGGTTTCACCGTGCTTCCAGTTCTCCGTCCGATAGCTTCGGCGGTAGGTTTCATCCCCGTCAGCCCCGCCCCAGGCGTGGGTGAATTTGATGTCCAGGGCTTGGGTGAAGACCCCGTCCTTCATGGCTTTGGCGGTCAGGTCATCGTCACAGAACATGCTGATGTAGCCAGGGAACCACAGCCCGCCCACCCGCTTCGCCCACGCCCTGGTCATCACGGCAATGGTCACCAGGTTGGGCTTCGTGGGGTTGACCGGGTTCCCGTCGTCCACCTGAAGCAAGGCGGGCTGGTCCAGGTCTCCCAGGCGGTCCACCAGCAAGCTGTCCCATCCCTGGGGCGGCTGGACATCATCATGGACCTGGACGATGACCTTCCCCGTAGAAGCCGCGACAGCGGCGTTGTAGGCGTCCACGTTCCCCCGGTTCAGACCCCTGACCACCTTGACCGTGTCAGGCCAGGCGGACGTGTCTTCCATGGTGGGGTCGTCGTCATCTACTGACAGGACGTATTCAAGGTTGTGGTCCCCGCTGGCTTTGGACATCCACAGGTCATGGGCCTTCAGTGCCATGTCAGGGCGTCCCCTGGTGGCGTGGACCAGGCTGATGGTGACTGGCTCAGTGCGCGGTGCTACAGCCGGGTGAGCACCTGCCCCGGGCAACTCTGCTGGAGCTGGCACGCAGTCGCCACCTTGCGGCATGGCATCGCCCACCACGGTGTATGACTTCTGCCCCCAGTGCTCCACAAGCGGCATGGTGGCCACCTCGGTCTCAAACCCCAGTTCGCGGGCCCGGTGGCAGAAGGCCCAATCCTCGGACAAGTGGAGGGTCGCGTCTTTCGGCGTTCCGCTCTGGCCCGCGTAGGGGTGCGTAACAACCATGGGGAGGAAGATGGGCGTGAACCCGGGCGGGATTTCCTTGACCCTTTCCACCTTGCCGTCGATCAACATCTCCACGCCCGCGTCTGTCACGGCCTGGATCGCCTCACGGGGGTAGCAAGTGAGCGCGGACCCTACATAGTGGACGTCTACAAATCCTTCCTGTCCAAGTTCATACTCTCCCGGGTCCTTCCACAAGCACGCCACGCCCTGGCCAACCGCCTTCTTGCTGATAATGGCCCCAACGATTTTTTTCTCTTTGTGACAGCGCCGCACCATGTGGAGGATGTCGCCCTCGTACCCGCTCGCCGTCGCCCCCTGCCATGAAAGGTCATGGTCCACCATCACCAGCACGTCCGCGTCTGTCTTGTCCAGGAACTGCTTTGCGGTGATGGCCCTGGACCTGTCAATCAGCGCGTCCTGGTGCGGCGTGTGGAGCGTGACGGGCCACAGAACGGAGTCCTTGGCCTCGATTACGCTGCCCTGGCTGGCAAGGTCCCGAACCAGGTTTGACCGGGCCGTATTGTAGGCGGCGAAGGTGCAGTCTCGGATGGTGGAAAGGAATGTTTGAGGGAAGATGTTGCCGTAAGCAAAAAGGGCAATGACGGTTTTGGGATTTGTCATGTGGAATAAATACCACCTGCCCCGCAGTGCTGTCTAGTGCTTAGTTTGGGGAATAGCACTCCTGAAATTTCAGGTCACAGAACTCGCCCCACTTCATGAGACCGGACCACGTCGCGCACGGCCTGCCCTGCAGCGTCCACCACTGCTTAAAAGACCCGCCGTCGCTGCACTTGCACATCCTGATGGTGTACTTCCCGGGCTGGCCGTAGTACTCACACGCCATTTTTCCGCTGCACTTCAGGGACGCGACCCAATCCAGCTCGCCGGAGGGGCATTTGGGGTAGGAGTCTGATTCAATCACAACCCCGGCGTCTGGCTCGAGGTCATGGCCCGTGGCGTCACCGCACCCCATGGCGAACACCAGCAGCGCGGCTATTGCAACCCGGCTACCCATACTGCGTAATCCCGACCATGGCATAAATTGTCATCGCGCAGCCGTCGGTGTGTCCGAAAAAGTCAATCTTGTTTCCGTTGTCCGTGTCGTCGTCTCGCGTCGCGCTGTTCATCAGTAGCCCCGTGCATCCGACCCAGCCAAGGGTTCCGGTTCCGTTGTATGTCAGGTCAACTGTAGCATTAGACCACTCAGTTTCAAACCTTACTTGAGCATCCCCGCTGCTCACTGCCCGCTGTCCTAGGACATAACAGGTCACAGGGACCGCCGTATTTAGTCCAAGTGCGGCGTATTGAGCGTACCCGGTGGTTCCTGGAGTTGCGCTGTTACGGGCTGAGATGGTGTGGTCTAGCAGGTTGACCCAGTTGGTGCCGTCAACCGCAGCATTTACCGCCATCCCTCGGAGGCTCCCAGGGCTGGCCCAGTCTGGATTTGCGACGCCACCCATGGAGGACCAGCAGAACACCACGGGCAGGTTGGTGCTTCTCAACTCGTGGACTGCAACGCGGACCTGCTCGGCTATGTCTGCCAGGACGAACCGGCCCGGCTTGGCCAGGGTCGGGTCTGCGTGGGTGTGGTTCAGTGCGTCATCAAGCCCAATGGCCGCATCTTCTTGAATGGCCAAGTCGACAACATGAAACCCTGCATGATTAATAATCGTCCCGAATTCTACCAGGCCGGTTGGATTGCCTATGTTAACTGCATCCGAGAACCCATAACTATCTGTGAAATAGTTGGCACTGTCCATTCCTGCCGCATATATTTGCGTGTTTGCGTGCCCGTGCAGTGCCCCTCCGTATGTCCCGCTCCAGTCCAATTCAAGGAACGAATTTACGCCGGGCGGATTTGCTATCGCGTTCACAAACTTACGGGGCATGGAAATGGTAGAAAGAGTGGCTTCCCTGCCCTGTTTATAGGTGCGGTCCCACAGAAATTCGAGCATGTCCACGCTGGCGTTCGTGTGTGCTGGCCAGTCGCATGCCCCGTTGGCGAGAAACGGAAGCGTGAACCAGAACAGAGACCGGGGGTGCGTTCCTGCGAAATTGTTAGCGGCCTGAGCCATCACGGTCCCCGCCTGGGCTCTGCACCCCTGGCGGCGGTCAATCCCATCCTGGTCCACCACCCAATTCATGGCCAGTGCTTCAATGTCGGTGTTTACCCAATATGGATTAACGTGGAATCTCATGACAGGACCGGCTTAACGTCCAATGACGTAATGTGCCCACGGGTTGACCCATTTGAATTTTGCGCGGTCAAAACCATGTGAACATCTCCACCACCTGCGATTAATGAAGCCGGAAGGTTTAGGGTTGAATGTTCCACTTCATGGGCGTCGGCTGTGCTGGTTATTGAATTAGTCCAGGCGTCGGTTGACAAATATGCGCCGTTAAAAACCTCAATCGTCCCGGTGTATCTCTTCGCAGAAGACTTTAGGCTCCACACAATGGACCCGGCGCCGGATGTCCTCTGGTGGCCAATAGTCCACAGGAGATCGGAGAACCCATCCGGAATTGAAACCGGGCTAAACACTGCTATTACGTGCTCAGAGGTGTACGCGTCCCATGATGACCACGCGGGGAAGCACACAGCAGAGCGCACCTTGTGGCAACTCGAATGGAAGTGGGCATTGTTCAGCGCGTCAGCCATCTCTGTGTAGACGCGAACGGACAGAGCATCGTCTGTGCCGGTCTCCGTGTTGCTCACTGGCTGGTATTGCCTATCGCTGTGGCTCGCCATTACCTGTACCGCTGCGCCTTTGTTGCAGAGTTCAGCAACTCACTATCTGGGTTGGCCTGCCAAGTCCCCTTGTCGTCGTCGTATTGGTCCGAATTGCAGTCGTCGAAGTCGGCAAATGTGACAACGTGTTCTATTGTGGCGTCCCATCCTGCCGGTGCGCTGTTCAACTGCATGGCCCTGTCGGCTGGCGTGTATGCGCCCACCTTGAACGGCCCGTGGATGGTTGCACTCGTTGGGTCAACCGGCGCCCGCTCGATTACCACCACATCCCATCCTGAGTATTCAGCCAGCGCCTGCCCATCTTGTTTGCGACCAGACGTTGACCATGTGTGTTGCTTCAGAATCAGGGAGTTGCTGGCCGTGTCAAACCCGCCGTTTGCTGCCGATACGTCCACCAGTGCGGAGGGGGACCACGCTGCAGCTCCAGGCCAGTCTAGTAGCATCAACCGCGCCGAACCCTTGCCGGTCTTGTGGTTCCACTTGCAATCTAGTACCACGGCGAACCCAGTCATGGTGCGACTTCCAGAGCCGAACGGGTCTTGAATCCGGCTCGATGTCACCTTGACCATGTCCCCCACGAATATTTTATTCAGCAGCGTTGGGGCAAGCGACCTATCCAAGATGGGCAGCGGGAACCTGATGAACCTACCAAGAAGCAAGGTCTTCAGTGCGGCGATGATGTTTGCCGACTTGCTACCCTTCAAGTAGACACCTGAGTGCTTTATCTTTATTTGCTTCGTGACTGTAGTCCCAATAACGCTATCAACGTCGGTTACCGTGTAGGACCCTCCAAACTTGCCTTCCGTTGGGCTGTAGTGGATGTCTAGCAGGTACTGGTTGACCACGGTTTTGACGGACTGCGTTACCTTTGGAAATTCGTTAGGATCCACCATGTTTTCATCTGTCAGGTGGACGGTCCATGTCTCGGTTGACGGCTGTAGAACTGGGCTAACTGTTAGCTTCCCAGACCTCCAGACCAGGGCATACCCGAACAACTGCCCCTCTGTTGAGACCAAATCGAGGAAGGATTCCTGCTCCACTATCGGCCACATTACCCTGTGGGCAAGGGAGTTACCCATAATGGCCTTGTCTGCAGATAGGAAACTGTCCACGTCTACAAGGTCTTGCTGTATCCCCATGCCTAACTCAAGCGGGGCCCTGTCGTATGTCCCGTTGTAACCCTGCGTCCCCGTGCTCAACAGTGGAGTTAGCAGCAACTCAAACGGGCCTTTTTTATTCTTCGACGCCTGGAGATACTTTGGAATATAGATCTGCTTTACAACTATCGCCTTGTCCCCGTACTTCGCCCCAACAAACCCATCACGGCTCACCTGCGGAGCGGGGTCCGTTGTCAGCGTCAGCGTTCTGGTTGCCTTATCCCTGGTGGTGTATCGAGCGTAATAATTACCTTCGTCAACCGTCAAATTCCAGAACGGGGCGAGTGTGGCGTCTTCGATCATGACTGCGGCCTGTGACATGCCGGGGTCGTCGCCCTGATCGGCCCAAAACCGAAGCGGCTCAGTGACCCTCATTTTGCCGCCGTTGTGGTCCTGGTGAATCGGGTGGTAACTTGTGTATATCGTGTCACCCTGGACTGACCCTCTATATCTCCCAAGATCGGACGCCGTCGACGCCTCTATGTAGGTCTTGTCCCTGGTGTCGAACCCGAGGGCACCCAGTGGGTGGCACGTCTCCCCGTTGTATGCTGGATGAATCGTAAATGATCCTGGCCCCTCGCCGTATCCCGTCTGCCCAAATATCGAGACCTTCCCAGGCTGTCCAATTGACGAGTCTATACTGCATGACATTGTCGGGTCGTACTTTGGCTTGCTGACATCAATCCAGCCATACCAGAGTTGTGAAGATATTTCGGCAACTAGTTTTTCTATCGTGTACCACCCTGGCGGTATTTGAACAAACTTGTATACCCTGAGGGCTCCATTCTTGTCGTGGAAGTAGACAACGAAGATCAGGCCCTTTGGCCCCCAGCAGTTGATTTGTTCCAATGTGCTTTCGGGGAAGTCAACCGGTATCTGCCTGTCCAACTCCTGGAGTATTGACTTACAAGACAGCGACCACACCCCCGTTCGTCCGTCCTGCTGGATCTGGTCATCAGCGCGGCCCGTCCAGATCAACTCTGATTCTGATTCGGCGCGGTATCCCTCCGCAATTGGATCCCATGTGGTCAGGTACAGCGCCACGCGCCTGCCAACGAAGCTGAATGGGACCGTTGATACATTGTAGGTGTAGCCCTTGCCGCCATCAACTGGACGGGCGTAGGTGTGCCCCCACGGCTGCGAGACGTTGACCGCACTGTACATTCCACGGGATACATTGTGGATAGTGTCGGCGTTGGCACTGGTCCAATTAATGGCCTCCTGCCCAATATATCCGGCAGACGGGCTTGTGAATCCGACGTTGGACTTGATCGGGATGCTGGTGGCGTTGGCGTCCAAATACGTCCCGTAATTCGTCGCCTCTGTCATCCTGACATGCGGGTTATTATTCCACCGCCCGGTGCTAAACAACTTCCCAAAGTAGGACGTGCCGAGGTCAGTGAGGTCTTCGATGTCCCCGAGCCGGAACGTCAACTGAGAAAGGTCTGCCCTCATCTTGCCGAGGTCCAGTCCCATAGTTGTTTCATGGGTCGGCTCAAAGCAGACCATGGTGGATCGGGACCATCCGGAGGGGACGCCCTTGCTGGACCGCTGAAACAGGTACGGCTCCAGGCCGTCGATTGCCAGATAGTAAACCCTGTGCGTCCCGTGGGCAGTCTCCAGTTGGGTTCTGACGGTCATCAGGACAGGTACTCCCACAAGAACATTTCAACCGTCCAGAGTCCATTGTAGGACCTGATATTCCTGTCCATGTAATCCGTGAATGATCCAACCGGGTCATCGTCAAGGCTGCCGAACGTGGCGACCTTGATGTCACCGGACCCGTTAAGCGTCCTGTCAGGGAAGCACCTGAACGGCTCGCCTGCGTGGATCACGTCCGTCCAGAACTCCTGGAACGTCTCCCACACCGTGTCGGACACCGATATTACATCGGCTTTAGGAAGGTGGCTGTACTTGAATTTTCCCTCTTTTATGAGCGTTCCCTGGGTTGAGTACGTGACCCCGTCCGGGCTGCGGTATCCGTAACTCGTTGACCTCTTCGCCCACCACTCCGTCAGGTCCCCGGGGTATTCAACCAGGCCCCTGGATGGAAACCAGCAGTATCGAGCCTTGTTTGTCGCGGTGTAACTTGCTGCCCCGGAAAGGTTCGCCGTGAACCCTAGCAGATCGCGCAGGGCGGTGTGAGTCCAGTCTATGGCGGTCACCGCGCCGAGTACGGCGATTGTAACCAGCCCCGTGGTGCTCGACAGGGTAACAGTTGTGGAGCCATACGGGGCGCCAATTGCGCGGATCTCCGTCTGCATGTGCTCGCACAGTTGGAGCGTTGATTCCCCCGTGTAACCGGCCATATAATACCGGCCCTCGGTCAGTGCAACGGACGACACCCCACCCACGACAAAATCTGTTGCCGAAGATGAAAGCGTGAACCGTCCGAGATATTTTTGCAGCGTCATCTAGGCCACCATTGCCCGCACTTGTTTCTCCAGAAGAAGGACGGTCCCCGGGTCTGTTGGGTCTCCGAGGTAGACATTAACATTGATGTCCTTTTCGTCGCTGATCTTCGTTCCATATGTGGGCGTTGCCGTCGAAGTGGTGGACGACGAAGCCGAGGCGGACCCGCTGGACCCGGTTGAGCTAGAAATTCCAGCCGATACCGCTAGCCCTCCAGCTCCTGCCAGCACGGCTACAGCTGCATACATTCCAGCTGCGGTGAAGTGGGCTGCGGCGCTTGCCGGGTTAAGCGAACCGAGGGCGGCAAACCCCTCGGCCAGGCTAAAGATAGCTTTGACCGTGGCCTGGGTTGCCACTCCCAACAGGACTGACTTGACCATTTTGGCAATGGACATCCCGATTGTCTCGGACCCGGTGATGGCTGCGTCTGCAGCTGCCCAAAGCCCGCTTGTAAAACTGGACAGGGCACCGGTAGCCATGTCCGACAGCCCACTAGACGCATCGGCAAGGACGGATTGGTACTCCACCAACTTTGACGCGGATGCCGACAGAGCCTCGGACTGGGCATCAATGGCGGCGATTGCTTCGTAGTGCGCCGAGGTTCCTTGATCTCCACGCGCCAAGATGGCATTCAACCGTTCCTGTGCCTCGATCAACAGGTCGAGTTCTGCCCGGGTCTCTGCTATAGCTGCGGCCTCGCCTGCCCACTTGCTGGACGGTCCAGCGGCTAGCAACTTGCCAGCCTTTGACGCCTCGGCGGCTGCGGCTGCGGCTTTGGCGTCCAGGTCCGATGTGTCCTTGTTTGGTGCCGAAACGATCCCGCCGATGTTGCCGAGCCACCCAGATATAGCGCTGCCCGCCTTACCTAGTGTTGTGTGCGGAAACAGGGACTCTGTTGCCGCTTGCATCTTCTGGCCAAGTTCGTCCAGTCCGGACATGATCGGGTCAAACGCCTTCGTGTATTCTTTGGCGAATGCTTGGCCTGATGACTTGCCTGCTTTTTTCGCGGCAACGGTTGCTACGTTCTTTATTTCCTCACCCTTGAATGCCCCTGTAGCGTCAAAACTAAACAGTGGGGACCCGAATGCAGACGCTGCTTCCGATGCTGCTTTTTTATTTCTTTCGGTCCACTCTGCGTCCCGCGCACGCAACGCCTTAAGCCTTTTGTCTGCATCTTTTAGCCCTTTATCTGCCTCCTGAAGCGCAAGCCTACTTGCTAGAAGGTGCCTGCCAAATGGGGTTTGCTCAATTACGAGACCGATGACCTCCATTATCTTCCCGAAGTTTTTGGCGACGTCCGTTAGGTTTTTAAGCGCTGTTTGGAGGATGCCGGTCTGAAGGATAGCAACGCCCATCTCTGCCGACGCCTTCTCCCAGGCATTCTTCATCTTGTCAATTTCTTCGTTGGTGTTCTCTGCCTTGATGGTCGTGTCACCAAACCGCTCTGTAATCAGCTTCAGCGCCAGCGCGGTCTTGTCCGTGGACTTGCCCAACAGGTCGACGTTAAAGCCCAACTCCTTCATGGCCTTGGCGGAACCGGTTTTGATGGACTTCGTAACCTGGTCAAGCGACGTGCTAAAGCTAGTTTTGTTGATCCTGGTCAGGTGAATAGCTGCTTTGGCCACCGCCTGGAGTTGTTCCTCCTGGAGTTTGTAGTCTCCAGTGGTCAACCGGGTCCGCGCTTTGGCCAGGTCCAGGTCTGAAATCAGGCCAGCCGTTGCCGTCCTCATCCCATCAATAGCTGCGGTGTCCTTGCCTATCCAGTCCTCAAAGTCTAGCGCTGTCTGAATCGTCCCCTTCATCGCGCTGGCAAGCCTGGCCATGCCTGCGGCCATGACAATCCCGCCCGCTACCTTCATCGCCCCGTGGAGCTTGCTGGTAGCCTTCGTCAGCATATTTGTCTGATGTACGGCCTTGCCTGTGGTGTCATCCAACTTCTTGCGAACAAAGTTTAGGTTTTTCTCTTCGCGCTCCTGACGACGATACGCCGCCGCAACCTTCTGCAGCTCACCCTTGTGCTGCTCTGCGTCCAGCAGCCACTCGGTAACGGTCTTTTCGGTGGGGATCATGGCGTCATCTTATCAGTTTGAAGTCGCTGATGAAACTGTCGATTAGTTGCCCGCTCGCCTCGAGGATGGGTTTATCTCCCCACCTAGCTTTCTTCTCTGCGGCGTATCTGGTCTTTAATTTGCGCAGTTTTCCACGAATGTGCCGCCCCTCTTCAATGTGGCGCTTGATTAGCACCAAGAGGTGTTGCCCGATATCGCGGGCCTTTCGATTCAGCGCTAACTTGTTTCCCCTCATGTAACTATTAATGGCCGAGGTCCACATTTTTTGAATCTCTGCGCTTTCGGACTTATCGGTAAAAACAGGGTTCCGTCCGCGCTTCTTCTGTGTCCTCAAAACAATCAGGTTCCACGTTGAATCACGACTTGGGGACATAACCGACCCACGATAATCTCGGACGGTTTTCCCCTCCATGTCCGTCCAGACAGCAAAACCACTGCCGCTCCGCTTACCCTGAGTCCCCTTTACACCCACCTGAGCGGATATCGTCCGGGTCCCGAACTGGCGCTGCATCTTCTTGATCAGCGCGTCCCTGCCCTTGACCTTTGATGTCCGCGTCTCGCCCTTCACTTTTTTGCGTCCTTTTGGACCTCTTCCTGAATCCTCGCCTCTTGCTCGGCCTTCCATTTGGCCTTTTCCGAATCGGCCACGCGCAACAATTCCAGGTATGGGGCCTCCATGTCGTTCACGTCGCCCATGCTTCCTCGCCGGTAGTCCTCCACGTCTGCAAGGACCCGCTGCACCCACTCCAAGGACCAGAAGAATTGAGGGCATGTGCGGCTGAAGGGTTCGTCCAGCCCTTCCATCCGCTGCATCCCCTGGCCCTCAAATCCGTCATGTCCGCAACCCCATCTCCTCCGCTCCTCTTCATCGTCCGGGCAGTCCTCACAATAGCAGACCGGAAACGGTGCTACTTTTGTTCCGTACTTTCCGTCTCGTCTGACCTCGTGGGCTCGGACGGCGCATCGGACTTGCGAGCCAAAGGGTCCCCTGCCTCGCTGATGACGCGGATCATGAGTGCCAGGGCGTGCAGAAGCTCTTCCGGCATGTCCAGTTTATCCACCCATGAATCCTGAGACATGATGCCAAGGGACCCATTTTGTTTTCGCTTCGGCTGCGAGACCTCGCTAATGGTCCCGTCTGGCTCCATGATCTGGTAGCCCTCAACTTTACTGACAGAGCACCGGATATAGAACGACGCCCGCTCCCTTGCCTTCATCCCCTCCGCTGCGTCCTTCTGTCGACGCGTGAGCGGGTTTATGGTCCACCATGTAGGTTGGTCGCCCTCCACGAATGAAAGGTGCTTAGGGTCCCACAGGCTGTCTCTGTATGCCTTCAAATCGCTGACCTCCGGGTCTACCGCTGGGTCCATCAACGGGACGTTCGTTATGCCCCCATCATCTCCGGACACAGGTATAGAAGCCGCAATCACGACCCGCCTGGGTCCGGTGCGGAAGCGTGTAATCATTTTGGTGCTCCTTGGTTTTGGTCCTAGAAGAAGTGGAAGCGGATGGGGCTGGAGGCAAGCTCAGAGCTTGCGGTATAGTTGTCGTCTGCCTCAAATCCGATCTTGACGCCCGACAGCCCGTTCAGTGCGCCCGCCTCGGGTAGCTTCGTCAGATGGACATTGGGCATGTCGATGGCTGCGCACAGATAGATTTCGTGCCCGAACTGGAGGAGCAGCGATTTTTCTACCTGGTCCTCGAAGTCGTCCACCATGCCCGGCATATCGGCAGAGTCGTGGATGACGGTCATCTCTGCAGTGGCTGCACCTGGCATCCGGCAGAATCCGCCCACGCCGTTGGGGCCGAGGGGGTCGGGGATTTCCTCGATTACCAGGCCTGGGTTGATGGTGATTTCCCCGGCAGAGTAGACGGCCCGCGCCGTGTCCCCGCTGGTGTTCCAAATCTGGAGCATGCCCGTCCCTCGCTGGTATGCAGGGTCAGATCCGTCCGGGCTTGTCGCGTGGACAAAACTCGTCTGCTCATCTGTCGGAACCCACCTGTGGTCGGACACCATCAGGTCAACGTCGATCTTGGGGATCTCCCCGATGCCGGTCCCGCTGATTCCGAAGGTCCCAGCCGCGCCGATTGTCTGGCGTTGATCGTTGCCGTTGTGCCCCACTGACAGGGTGTCAATGTAGGCCATGGCTGCGGTCTCATCACAGTAGACTGTGGTCCCGAACACCAGTGCGTCAGCAGCTGCAGGTGCAGCTCGGCATGCGCTGGTAAACTGGATTCCGCCAGCATCCACGCTGGAGACGATCTTAACCTCGCCGGATCCGCGCGCATCTCCGCGCGTCCCGACGAGCACCGCTGCTCCCACCGCCGTGTACGTGTTCGCGCTGGCCAGGGCCACGTTGGTTGTGGACATGGTCCCGGCGCCGACTACCGCCCCGGCCGCGTTCGTCGGGGTCCAAATTGCCCCGGTGAATTGCTGGATCAGCGTGGCCTGCGGCGGCGTGGTGTTGCTCGCCCTACCGGGGAGATGAACGCTGAACTTCATGGATCCCTTACGAAGCCCCGCAAACGGAGCAGGCTTGCCCCTGAGCCGCGTTTGCAGCGTCTCATCAGGTAAGCCCTCTTGGGTCAGCCCGGAGTCGTCAAACGCCACCACGCGCAACTTGACGGTGTCATCCGTGCCGGGAACCCAGTTGGCGTGAGCGGCGTTTAAAAACACCTCGGACTGACTCGCGCCCTTGGCTTTGTATCGAAATTCCCTCAGTGCAGACGGTGATCCTGTGGTCGTCATTTTTAAACCTCGTCCTCTCGACAGGTACAGACCCACGTCTGGCGCAAATACCAGGTATGTGTGCCACCCCTGTCAATTTCATCACGCGCCCGCCTACGAGCCCAAAGCCCCGTGCTGACGGTTGGGTTATCGTTGCCTGTTCCCTTGTAGCCCGACGGGATACGGAGGGCCTTTATTAGATCATTCCGGTCTGACAGAAAAATCCTGTTTAGAACATCAACCGGGAAACTAGTGCTGTATGCAATCTCGATGGTGAAAGTGTGGTCGGCCACCCGCTCCGACATGTCTGTCGGTTCAAGGTCGGGGTCTGATCCCTCCCAATAGACGGTAAACGTCCTGGCCACCCCCTCGGCCTCGTCCGGGTCGAAATCTCTCGGGGATATAAACCTGAATCCCTTGTCCACAACGGTGTCCGTAGGCAACACATTTTGTGTCCTAAAAACGAAGTTGCGGTATACATCAGGGAGTGACATCAACTCGGCCTCAAGCGGACGGTTCGAGGCGTCACCCGCTCATCCGCCGAGATTGCGCCGTCCTGGTTTCGGTCACCGGGGGCCGTACCACAAAAAACCTCCACTTCGCTGGACAATTCCTTGCGATATCGCTCATAGAGCTGCGTAGCCTCTTCGCTGGAGTTTCGCCGGTAGAATGCCATCAGGGTTGCGTAGATGGTGGCATCCACTATCTCGCGGCTTCCTGAGTACACCCTCGCCCGAAGGTCTGGGTCAGCCTTGGCTAGACGCTTTAAGACCTCTTCAAGCCCCTTGTCTAGTGCCCGCTCCCAGTCCTGCTCACGCATCGAAAGGTGGTACAGCGACGGCTGCTCGTCAAACATGTCCTGCACCGTCGCCATACGCTCCAGCGGGTACTTGGTACACTCCACGGCCGTGTAAACGATGGAGTCACCGCCGTTGATGTTGGCCTCGATTCGCCCATCCCAGAATGTAGCGTTTGCTTCAGACGCGGCGACAGAATAAGACAACCTTGTCCCGTGTACGTCCGCCCCGGCTGCGTGGCTTTTTGTCAGGGGGCGACGAAGGGCAATAACCGTACCCACCTTTGCCGCCACCAACACCTCTTCCGGGTCGTCAGAAATCCAACACTTGATGGAGTTGTCAAGCCCGGTGGCGTTCGCCACGTTCAACTGATATCCGCCCTTCCAGACCGCCGTGTTTAGCGTTGTATCTACGCTGCTCACCGTGGCGTTGACAGGGCCAAATAGCAGGGTTCCGTCGCCCTTGATCACCTTGAACGTGGCATTGTCTGCACGCGTTCTCAGGTCAACGACAATGGTCCCGCCCGTGTTGTAGGGTATGTGCTGCGGGAGCGCCACTAGACGGCCTTTTTTGTCCTTCTCATTCCACGGGCACCGTCGGACGGCTTCTCTTCGCCACCGTTGAACACGTCGTCATAACCTTCCGGCTTCAATTCCTCCACCTTCCAGTTCAGCGCGCGGCTCTTGGCGCTTGGAGCATGTTTGCAGTGCTTCCCTTGCTGTCGTAAACACTGCCACGCCATGGCCACGCCAAGAGACTCCTGGGCATCCTCGGACTCCCAGAAGTAATCCTCGTGAAGGCTGTGCTTCTCTTTGATGGAATCTCCGCCGTAGGCCCTGGTCGGCTCGCGCCCGCCTTTCCACTTCAAGGGCTTGCCGTCCAGCGTCTTGATGGTGACGGAGTACGTGGACAGGTGGTGGGGAAGTGGCTCAGATACCATCTGGCCGTCAGCAGAGTCGCTGATTTTCACGCCGTGGATCACATCGTTGGCGAGTGCAATCAGATTTCTCGGCTGATTAGCCATGTCCGTCAAGAACAAGGCGCGGCGGCTGGCAAGCTCATCTAAGCGAGCTGCTACATAAGCCCGCTTTTCGGAATAGCCGCTGTACCTGCTCTCTTCTGGAAACAGGTCAGGCGCGGTGTAATCACCGATGAACTTTTTTGAGTGGGAAGTTTTGATGAGGCCCATTGACTACGCTCCTATATTCGGTCGCTGCCGGAAGTATAGCCCTGTGCCTCCGGGGGTGTCTACTGCTAATCCCTAGGACGCGGGGGCAACCGCGATGAAGTCCACGGTAGCGCCGAGCGCGGTCCCGTTGGCGACCTGAGACAGCCCACCAACGGAAGCGTTGATGTTGCCGACGTACAGGGCAGCCACGGTGCCAGCAGCCACGGTGCCGCCGCTGTGGACGAAGGTGTACCCGCTGGCCGAAGACGAGATCACAACGGTCGGGACCTCTGAACTCTTGAGGTAGTTGCTGATGTTCATCAGCGGGTTCGCGGCCTGGTCGTAGGTGGCGAAGGTGACCCGCCCTCGGATCTCCTTCTCGCCGTTGCCCTTCAGGTTCTCGCTCAGGACGTTGAGCACACATGCAGTCGAAGCCATTTTTTTATCCTTTTCAAGCCCCGACCCACGTTTGTGAGCCGGGGGTTATCTGCTTAATTACGTGGTCAGACCGGTGAGCTTGCCCTGCTTCTTGGGGTTCCGGCACACGAACGCATACGCCATGATCATGTCGTACACATCGGAGTCGCCAGAGCGGCCACGGAAGTAAACCTCGAGCATGCGGTGGGCCTTGAACTCAAAGTTGCGCCCGGTCCTGTCCAGCATCAGCAGCACGGAGCTGGTGAGGTCGGGCATCATGAGAACGGGCACGCCGTTGAACATCTGGTTAGACATCTGAGAAGCCGGGTCACCGGGGGCAAACATCTTCATGCCGGGCTGGCCGCTGATGTTGTAGTGCTTCTGCCCCTGGGTCGGGGACGTGATGACGATGTCGGGCTTGGCCGCGATCTCGGCGTCGATCATATCGAAATACATCGTCGACATGGCGTCGAAGCTCAGGTCTGCGTTAACGGCAGTCTCGCTGCTGTCAAACCAGTCGCCGCCACGGGTCACGCCCGCATATGCGCTGGTGGAGTCCACGGCGGTGAGCAGGCCGGTGGAGCCGGTCAGCGCGGTGGTGGTGGCCAGGTCAACGAGGTCAGCCTGAAGACCGTCGCTCTCAAGGGCCACATGATCGCCGTAGCCGCTGTTTTTCAGGGCGGCGCGGGCCGAGCCGGTGATCTTCATGGTGCCGACGAGGTTTGTCCAACTCACGGCGGCACGCTGGACAGCCTGGTAACCGGCATCCGGAAAGGCGTCGTGCTCGTTGAACGTCTTTACGCTGTCGTTTGGGGCGCTGATGACATTCCACCGGTAGGCGGTGTCACCGTCAGACTCGCCGCCGTCCAGGAAGTGCTGGAACAGCCGGTTATTGCGGAAAACCGCATCGTTCATGGTAGGGGCGACGATCGTGCGGATGTTGTTCGCTGCCCGGGTAGTATCAAGACCGCTCATTTATTCTTTCCTTTAACGCGTGTGCTGGATTACCATTCCACGGCCTTGAGCGCGGCGTTTCTTCCTTCACGCGTGCCAAGGTCTGGTCCGGTCTGTCGCCGTCCGCCGGTTCCATTCGGGCGGGCTCCCCCACCTTCGTCTCCGGTTGCCTTCTTTAAGAACGGCTTTCTCTCCAGCAGTTCGGTGATCAAGTCACCAATTTCGCTCCCGTGGGCAGGACTCCCGTCATCGCCAAGAACGGTAACCGTGTAATCATCCTCGGTCTTCAACCGGCCTCGGATGTGTAAATACACGGACTCAGGATCAACAGACAGTTCAGCGGCCTTTGAAAGGACCGCAGACCTGGTCAGGCTGTCAACGAGTTTCCCATGCGCCAAATCAAACTTCGACTTCAGTGACTCATGCGCCTTTTCCAGCTCGCTTTTTTCCCTGGCAATCTTCTTCAGATCGGCGTGTGTTTTATCCTCGCCTTCCAACTTCTGGAGAATATCGTCAGTCAGCCCATTCTGTTCCCGCCACGTTGAAACGGCGTCCTCGCGTGCCTGCTCGAGCTTTTTTTCACTCGAAACCCGGTCGCGCTGAAGCCGATCCGCAACGAAGCGGTTTACTTCATCCTGTGTGTACGTTTTGACTCTGGGGGTCTGCTTTTCCCCACCCGCGCTAGCATCCGGCGCGTTCCCGTCCTGATTTTCCGCATCAGTAAGCGTGGTTTCATCGGGCATGGGCTAAAGGTAGCCCGTAGCACTCGCCCTATACAATTTGTTTTGTACTGCTTACTTTTGGTCAAAAAAGAGTTTATCTGACCCGCGCGTCTTTCGGAGGTTATGGTATCGCTTGTCTTCACGCTCTGCAGACCGCTCTTTAAATCCAGCGGCCTTTGTTTCGTGAATTACGCTTCCATCTACGGAGCTGGTGACGGCTGGGCCGTCTGGCGTGTCAAGGTGGGCTTCAGGTGCTCCGAACTCAATTTGACCACGGTAATATTCCGGATTGGTCGGCCAGTCGAAGATCCTACACCTGGTGCGGAGGCCCCCGTTACATGCTGCGGTGTGCGCTGTTTTTTTCTTGCAGGCCGAACATAGAAGGATCGCCTTCATCGTGTTCAGGCTGTCCACCCACACGTCTGGTTTCAGCGTCCCGCACTGTTTGCAAACCATGTCTCTGATGGCTGGCATTATCCGGCCTCTGGAACTTCAGTTGCAACGGTCTCGGTTTCCCTGACTTCTGGAGCGGCCCGCTCTGACTTCGCCGTCTCAATAGCCCGCTGGATCTCCGCGTCCATTCCGCGCAACGTGGCATCAACTATCTTTTGGTCCACACCCTTTTCCTTGAGCATGTTCGCAACAATGGGCTTTGCCAGGGTGATCATGGACGCCTGCGGAACGGCACCATCAACGCTACCGAGCTGGAGCAGTTCGTTGATCTGTGCGCTGGTCCCCTTCGTATCGAAGTTGCGCGGATAGTTGACGGCAGGCGGTTCTCCCATGGATTTGCCTTCCAAGGCCGCCACCATATCAAGGCATGCCTGGTCAAACTCCTCGGTGGACTGGGACAGGACGGACAACATGGTCAGTTTGTCCTCAGACTCGCGCATGATGGCATCGGCGCTGCGCTCCTCCTTGGAATATTCGGCCCTGCCTCGCCCGATTCCCATCTGCTGGCGGGCCAGGTGGATGCGCTTTTCAATTCGGTCCCATTTGGCGTTGACCAGGTCGGAACCTGGGGAGACGTAGACAGGAGCACCGCCAGGGGGGCCCTGGAAGGCCACGTCTGCCCCGATATCAATTGGGCCCATGCCCCCGCCCTCTTCCACGGGCAAGTAAAGCAGGGCGAACGCCTGGACGTCCTCGAGCACCCCAAGCTGGGAATACAGGTTGAAGATTTCTCGGTCCAGGTCAATGGCATCACCAATCGGGCTTTCACACTCCCAGATGTGCTCTCGGCTTGACCAGTGGGTGGCCAACTGGACGCGGCCATAGTTGCGCTCCCTTCCAGCATCAATCGTCCAATTTTGCTTCTTCTCGTCTCCGAGGTTGCGCCAAAGTTCCCATCCGTCCCGGCGAAGGACTCTGTATTGTACCTTGGGATTTGTCGGGTATGGGTCAGTTGGCCCGCGCATGTCGTCGTCGGGTTCTGTGATGCGGACCCACTCCAGGGCACCGTGGTAATCCACCTCCCAATCTTCAATACACAGGGGTGAGACCGGAACCAAATATGCCCGCTCCCCGCGCTGGGTCTGCTCGTATCTGCTGACTGCTTTTGAATCGAAGTAGGGTCGATCTGCCATGGCATGGTAGCGGCCAAAGTTTAGGGACCGAGCCAACGTCTCGCGAATGAAGGCGTCATAGTTGGTCCCTGCCATGTCCACGTCTTTCATCCACGCTGCCCACTCCTCGGACATCTCGCCGCGAGTGGGGCCCACCCTGAGCACGCCAGCTGCTAGGATGTTGTTGATCGGGCGGTATACCGGGATGTGGACTGCCTTGAGTCGCCGGGTCAGGTAGTGCGACGGCTCCTCCCTTTCATTCTTCCACAGGTACGACTTTTCAGAGGACGTCGTTTTGTATGTCTGGTTGATCCCTGACGCTGCGTCGTCGGAACCCACGGCCAACTTTGGAGGCTCAACCGTTACCGTGAATTGTGTTTTGTACCTATCGGGAGAGATGACGTTTTGACCGCCGCGCCAGAAGTCCTCGGACATAACCCAGCGCCAATACATGCGTTCATAGGACGGGTGGACGTGGTCAAATGTAACCTGTGTTTCGCTCATCGCAGTGAATATCCTGTTGGTCCAGACGTTATCCTAGCAGCCGGGTAAAAATAACTTACCACATACCGCAACGCGTCCACAACATGGTCAATTCCCATGGACTTATCTATCTTCTTGCCGTTCTTCATCCAGAAGCACGCCTGCAGACCGTCTGAAAGTTCCTCACATTCCGGCATCCTCACGAACAACGACGGCTCACCCTCTGTCGGCGCCAGCTTCGTCAGCACGTCCGTTACACTGTCGGTTTGCCACGGGTTGCGCTTCGGATGAAACACGCGCATTCCCTCGGCCCGCATCTTCCCCCGTGGGCCCTTTCCGCTGGCCGCGTCGATTATGATGCAGGAGTTACCATATCCTCGCTCCTTCAACTCGCTGGCCAACTTCCCGCTGTGACCCTTGGCCTGGACAATATCCCACGCGACCATCACCTCTCGCGTCCCGCCGACGGCTCTCTTAACAGGGCCATCCCTGGTGACGCGTCCAGCAGTTCCACCTGTGTTGACCGGGATCCTGAACACCTTGCAGACCACGGCATAATTAGGCCAGTCATAGTTGGGATCAACGCCGATAATGTATGGCATGGAGAGGTTCAGCCGCTTTTTGACCACGTCCGCCGTGACGTCCACGGCATCGGGAATGGGCCAGGTTATCCCGTGGATGTCCGGATCGAACTCAGGGAACACCAGCGGGATATCATCACGCGGGACGAACTCGGCAAGAACCTCCTGACGGTAGCGGCGGCTGTCCATCTGGCTCCGCATCGCCGCCCACGTTTTTGGGTCAATGAATGGATTTTCATCTGACGGGAAGGAGTGGAGTCCAATGGTAATTTCACAATCCGGGTCGTTGGCCTGGGTTTCAAGCCGCTCCCACCGCTCTTGAAATTCCCCCTGTTCCGGAGTGCCAACCCCAAAGAGTTGCTGGTCTCGCTCTGGCCCCACCCGCAGCGACCCCCATGCGATGTCGATGGCTTCGTCTGTCTGATCCTTCTCTTCGTCCAGGGCAATCCATGCGCAATCGTAGGACCGCAGCGAATCGGGTTTAATGGCGGACCTAAAGCGGACGGTCGAGCCCATCATGAACCGCAATTCGCGGTCGCTCTTTTTGATTCCGTCCAGTCCAGGTAGCAGCCAGGAAAGGGGGATTTTTGATAGCAACTTATGCCAGACGGTCCAATATTGATCACTAATGGGGGCCACCACCTGACCGGGAAGGCCGGGACTGTCGATTAACTTACTTATGATTTTCTCAACAAGTCCTTCTGATTTTCCTCCACCTCGCCCGCCCTTGCCGCCAACCCGCTTTGACCGGTCCTGAATAAATGCGGCCTGCCTCTCGCTACACGGAAGTATCAAAACCTCGGACGGCTCATCGCGAGTGTATCCACCCAGCCATGTATCCCAGACACCGCCATAAATCCCAAACTTGTTTTTTTCTGATCCGAAGCGCCGCCCGGTCGGGCCGGACATGTCGTGGATTTCAAACTGGAGGGCGATTTCCCTAAAGCGGTTGTCAGGGGAAATTAGAGACTCAACGCTCCTCAGTCGTCCCCTGAGTCCCAGTGCCATGCTTCCTCGCGGAAAGAATTTCCTTCAGAACATCCTCGGCCTGGCCAAGTCGCTCCTCCAGGTCCGTGGTGTCGTGGAGGTTCTTGATTGATGTTGCCGCGCTGGCCACGGCCTTAAGAGCTGCGCGGAGGTCCTGATCCATTGGGTTGATATAGACCTCGAGCGTCATTTTGGCTACAAGGCCTTCCACCCACTGGAGCGTTCCATCCCACTCCGGATAGTCCCTACCCTCGCGCTCTGCCACCGTGGCTTCCTCAATATCAAAATCAATCTCGGCCTTTAATCGGTCTGCCTCCTCGGGGCTGGGCTTCGTTACCGTACGCCGACTCCCGTCTGTGTGCTCTATTACAATTTGATAGCGGTCTTTCTTGGGGCCACGCATGATTTTAGGGCCCCAGGCCTTGCGCGGCGTTTTCCCTTTATAGTCCAAATCTTATATTCTCGTTAACTTTTGGTAAGGAAGAGTACGAAAATTGGGTTCGCGTGGAAAGAAAGGACCCCCGACGATGGTTTCGATTCCCGACCCCCCCCTGCTTTATTTGGCCTGCTGTCGGTCATGGCTGCATTGTGGGGCAGGCTTGTAGGTGGTGTCAAGGCGTCTCATCCCACACCCCCTCCCGCAACACACTCCCATCACGGCGCACGCCAATGATCGGCCTACTCATCTGCCACTCAACCGCCTTGACCTCTCGGAGCAGTACCCTGCACCTCCGCAGCGCCTCAAGCTCGTTAGGTGGCCTCGTGTCGTCCTTGCCCGTGTCCACTCCCCCCC
>ERZ890953.480-NODE-480-length-22906-cov-5.811518_pt1 | contig 22906 bp, 23 predicted proteins | sample MGYA00521264_ERZ890953 | MGnify/ENA primary metagenome ERZ890953 (study PRJEB32303, sample SAMEA104408629) | aquatic metagenome | biome: Brackish water; feature: Chemocline; material: water | place: Baltic Sea | collected 2014-10-26T21:54:00 | depth 200 m ...
AGGCAATTCAACAAGGACGCGGCAAAAAACGCCGCGCATGTTAATTGCGACGTTACCTGAATTAAAGTGTTCAATATATTGTACAAGTAAGATTAATTGAATATACTTGTCTTATTTAATGTACATGTTGAGGTGTTTATGAGAGTTGTATCCTTTACTGAAGCTCGCAATGGTTTAAAAGCAGTTTTAGATTCCGTGGTTAATGATGCCGACACAACCGTGATCACTCGTCGTGATTCGGAAGATGCAGTTGTAATGTCATTAGATTACTACAATAGTTTAATGGAGACCGTCTATTTATTAAGATCTCCTGCCAATGCAGGGCATTTAGCAAAATCTATTGAGCAATTTAAAAAAGGCAACGTGACCCCAAGAGACATAATTGATGAGTAGTAGATTACTCGTATGGACTGATGAAGCTTGGAGTGACTATGTATATTGGCAAGGTCAGGATAAAAAAACACTAAAGCGTATTAACAAACTTATAAGTGATTCCAAAAGAACACCGTTTGAAGGTTTTGGTAAACCGGAGCCTTTAAAAGAGAATCTCTCAGGTTTTTGGTCACGTCGAATAGACGACACAAATAGACTAGTTTATGCAGTAGACAACACTTCATTAACTATTATCTCTTGTAGGTATCATTACTAGTGCAAAATACAGCTAACAAAGCGTTCAACTCGGACTCCGTAATGCTGTCACCTGTTTTGCAAAAACACGCAAAACAGCCGCCATCAGCACTACGCCGGTTAACGCGGCGTTAAGCCATAAAAACATCTTGTATAGCATGAGTACCGTGCTATCATGTTAAAATGATTGTATCGTTTAAAGATCAAGCGACTGAAGACATTTTTAATGGTGTAAATTCTAAGGTAGCTCGTAAGGCTTGTCCTCAAACACTTTGGCGAATAGCATCAAGAAAACTTGATCAAATTGATTCTGTTCGAGAGTTAGATGAACTGAAAGTACCACCTGGAAACCGTCTTGAAAGGTTATCTGGAGACAGAAATTGTGAGTGTAGTATTCGCATTAATGAACAGTATCGTATTTGTTTTATTTGGGGTGATGCGGGTCCCTCAAATGTTGAAATTACCGATTACCACTAGAGGTATACCATGGTTCGAATACCAACAAATAGGCAGCCTACTCATCCGGGTGAAATGCTAAAAGAGGAATTCCTTGTGCCAATGAATATAAGTCAACGTGAACTTGCAGACGCAATTCATGTTCCATATCAACGAATCAATGAACTTGTAAATCAAAAGCGTGGGGTTACACCTAGTACAGCACTTCGTTTAGCAAAGTTTTTTGGTCTTTCAGCTGATTTTTGGCTTAATATACAAATTCGTTGTGACTTATTCAAAGCACAGGCAGCAGAAAAAAAAGCACTTGAAACAATTCATAGCTTTCGAAATTTGGCATAACAATAAAAGTGCACTCGGAAACAGCAAAATTGGCATGCCATTTTGCTGCCGCAAAAGCCCCACCAATTTCACTGTTCCTGTGATTTAGGCGTTATTTGCGACACGAAGTCCCATAAATATACGTTGTAACGTAAAGAATGAATACTCTTTATAGCGCAACCTGGAGTTCTACCTCCAGTATCTTACCAGACCATGCGACACGGAAGTGGTATGAAGCGTCTGGGACAATGTACCCTGTTAAGAGAAACCCGTGAGGGCCATATCGGAACTGCTAGTGTTAAGCGGTCGGGGGCTAAGATGGAGTGACATGGTAAATGTAATGTGAATCTTTGATGATGTTCCGTTATCAAAAGAGCAGCCAAAAACACTGACAGGCTGTTACCAAAAGGTAAGCGTTCCCGGTATGACTTTTATAACGTGGGTCATACGTAGACACTGCAGCGCCGGAATACAGAAGGTACCTAACTCACTCGCTAAGATATTTATGTGGAACGTGGCAATGTCGTAGAACTCTTCAGGATGGAGAAAGCTGCCCGTAAGGGATGCTGATAGTTCTGCGTCGATGAGAAGATGGAAAAAGCAAATGGCACTCTGTAGTGGGGTGTATACGGGTTTAAACTTTGCCCGGCACGAAAGTGAGCAGACGTCTATCAGGTGTTTTGTTGCGAGAGAAGTTGAACCAAACGATTTTATAAAGAAAAGCAAATGACAGCCCTGGTAGCTGGTGCAGCTTCAAACATTGCTATGAATTGGGACCAGCTAGACTGGCCCCAAATTCGTCGCCATGTGTATCGTATTCAGTTGCGTATCGCAAAGGCCGTGCAGGCAAATCGTTGGGGAAAAGTGAAAGCTCTACAACGACTGTTAGCCTGCTCGAAATCGGCAAAATTATTAGCCGTTAAAACGGTTATGAGTAACAAAGGGGCCAAAACGCCCGGCATTGACGGAGTAAAGTGGACAAGCTCCGGTCAATACTGGCGTGCCGCCCAAGACCTGAGAGTTAAAAGCTACAAAGCCCAACCACTGCGGCGACTATATATACCAAAATCTAATGGACAGAAAAGGCCGTTAGGCAGTCCCACCTTAAAAGATAGAGCCATGCAAGCCCTGTATGCACTGGCATTAAAACCAGTCGTAGAAACCATTACACATTTATATCAGAAGGTTAAGGGAGGGCATCCCCCTGGGCATTGTTACAGCATCAGGTGTATTTAGGCAGTGAAGACTTTATAGAAAAAATTCAATCACTGATTGAAGATGAAAAAGAATTAAGTGAGATTCCATCTTCTCAAAGAAGGCCTAAAGCAAAAGAACTGGCATATTATGATGCATCAAGCCAGAACAGAAACGAAGGCATAGTTAAAGCTTACCGTAGTGGTGGTTATACCCTAAAAGAAATTGGTAATTATTTAGGAGTGCATTATTCTACGGTGAGTGGAATTATTAAAAATCATAAATCAAAGTCCTGACCATAGAGCTCTCTTGCTAATTCACTTGAAAATTGAGTTAATACTTTTAATAAGTGTCTCGTATTAAAATTCTTCTTCCTGGTGCAGTCATTGAAATTAAATATTCAATGACTATAGTTTTATTCCCTTAAGCCTTAAAGCATTACTGACTACCGTAACTGAGCTCATGCTCATAGCTGCTGCAGCAATTATTGGACTGAGCAGAATACCCGCAAAAGGAAACAGAACACCTGCGGCAATGGGTATGCCGAGAGTGTTATAAATAAATGCACCGAATAAATTCTGTTTGATATTTTTCATGGTGGCACGGGATAGTGCAATAGCATCCGCTACTCCGTTCAGAGAATTTCGCATCAAGGCTATATCGGCTGATTCAATCGCGATATCAGTGCCACTTCCAATGGCGATCCCTACATTGGCCTGAGCTAACGCTGGTGCATCGTTAATACCGTCACCAACCATCGCCACCGTGAAGCCCTGCTGTTGTAAAGCGGTTACTTTGGAAGACTTATCCTGCGGTAGTACTTCGGCCAGGACTTCGCTTATACCAACACTTTGCGCAATTGCTTCAGCCGTTTTTTTATTATCCCCGGTTAGCATAATGACATTTAAACCCATCGTTTGCAGGCGTTTGATTGCCTGCATCGAGTCACTCCGAATCGGATCAGAAATACCCATTAATGCGAGTAGTTTTTTACCTTCTGATAGAAAGATGGGAGTTTCGGAATTTACAACCAGATTTTCTACCTGGTCAATAGCCTGGGTAATATCCACCTCATTTTCCTGCATAAAACGTTTACTACCGAGCAATAATTTTTGATCTGCTATTTGACCCTGAATACCGTAGCCAGTCAGTGCCTGAAATTTATTGACAGTTTCGAGGGTCAGATTTTTCTCTCTGGCAGCATTAATAATTGATACGGCCAGTGGGTGTTCAGAATTCATTTCCAGTGCAGCCGCTATTTGCAGTACCTGATTCTCATCCAGATTATTAAAGGGTATGCAGGTGGTTAAGGTAGGCTTACCTTCGGTAATAGTGCCCGTTTTATCAATAACAATGGTATCCAGAAGACTGGCACTTTGCAGTGCTTCCCCATTGCGAATCAAGATCCCCAGCTCAGCGGCTCTGCCAACACCGACCATGATAGAAATTGGTGTTGCTAGACCAAGAGCACAGGGGCAGGCTATCACTAATACCGTCATAGCAGAGACGATGGCATAAGCTATTTTAGGTTCTGGTCCCACGATGAACCAGACCATAAAACTGATTAACGAAATCGCCACAACCACCGGTACAAAGATCGCGGCCACCTTGTCGACCAGTCTGCCAATTTGTGGTTTGCTGGATTGTGCTTTTCTGACCAGTTCAATAATATGTGCCAGCATGGTGTCTTCACCAATACTACTGGCTGTCATCAGAAAACTTCCCTGAGTATTCAAAGTACCACCAAAAACTTCATCTTTGATATTTTTAGATATGGGCATAGGTTCACCCGTGAGCATGGATTCATCAACATAAGATGAGCCCTCTATAATCACTCCATCAACAGGAATGCGCTCACCGGGACGAATACGGATGGTTTCTTCGAGTCCAATGTCCTGTACTGGAACATCCAGCTCTTTTCCATTTCGTATAATGCGAGCCGTTGAGGGCTGTAATCCAATAAGACGTTTTATAGCTTCAGATGTTTTTCCTCTGGCTTTGGTTTCTAAAGCCGAACCCAGGGATACCAGAGCAACAATGATGACCGCTGCTTCAAAATAAGCATGTAAAGCCTGAGCTGGAACACTATCTGGAAATAGAATGATGATAGTTGAGTATAACCATGCTGTACCCGTGCCAAGGGCCACCAGAGTATCCATATTTCCCCTTCCAGCTTTTAGCGAGCTCCATGCGCCCGAAAAAAAGTGTCCGCCGACAAATATCAGAACCAGTAATGTCACTACGCTCATCAACAGCCAGATCAGCTGTCCCTCAATAATTCCCGGTAAAAAGCCTCCCATACCGAGGATAAACATGATTAGCCCAATCACACCAGCACTGATGGCTCGAACCCATAAGCGCCGATATTCCACAAGTTCCAGATTTTCTTTTTCACTCTCATCACCCAGGCTCTTCAATTCAGCAGCATCATAACCGGCTTTTTTAACTGCTGAAATTAATGTTTCAGGCGCCGCTGTGCCCGCAACAGTTGCGGTTCGCTCACCCAGATTGACTACTGCTTCTACAACACCTGGTACGTCTGTAAGGCTATTTTCAACAGCCGAAACACATCCGGCACAGGACATGCCTGCAATCGATAAACGTGTAGTGTGGCTCATGACTTATGTTCCTGTGGTGACATATAGATATTTGACCAATGTGAGTTGTAAAAATTTTATTTATTCAAAACCATAGGGATAAGTTTTTCAGAAGGTACATAGCCTTTAATCTGCTCACCATTAGTTTTGAAAATGGCCGGAGTGCCAACGACACCAACTTTTTTACCCAGAGCATATCCCTTATCAACCAGTTTCGCGTTATTACACTCGCCTGTCGGTAAGTTACCCTGTTTAAGTCCTTTACCAATGGATAAAGCTTCGGCTTTATCTTCAGCACACCAAACTTGTTTGAGTGTCTGATAGCCGGGTCCTTGCAGGCCTGTATCGGGAAAAGGCAGGTATCGAACAGAGATTCCAGCTTGCTGTAATTCTGGAACTTCCTTAAACAATTTCCTGCATGTTGAACAGGATGTATCAGTGAAGATATCTACCACGGCTTTTTCTACTCCAATGGCTGGAAATATGGCTTTGTCTGAAATAGAAAACTGTGCCATTTCAATCTTTACTACCTGTCGTTTGGCAAGACTTGTCAAATTTAAACCACGCTCAAGATCCACCAGGTTGGCCATGAAAACATAACGTCCATCCTCCGTTAAATAAGCAAAATTATCACCAAATTGCACCTGGTAAATGCTATCTATGGCTGTTTTAACCGGCTCTGACACGTTATTACTACCAAGGCTTGCCTTGAACATATCAGTCATTTCAGATTTTTCAGAACTTTCTTTAATTGTTGGTATAAATACTTTAGTGGCAGGGACTGGTGTCTTTGTTCTGGCCAGGTTAGTTAGATTTTGGCCTCTTTCCAGGTCTATTAAATTACCCATGAAAACATAACGCCCATTTTCAGTTAAATAAGCAAATTTAGAACTAAACTGGGTGAGGTAAATACCATCAACCGGTGTTTCAACAGGCTCTGATACCTTGTCACTGCGAAGTCTTAACTTCAAAAATCTGGTTATTTTGTTTTTATCCACTAAGGTATTTTGTACATTATTCTGATTAGATCCAATGGATGGAATCGTATCGTTCAGAAATCGATTCTCCCATTTCTGATAAAGCTCCTCGGGCCACTTTGACTGGAAATAGGAGATTGCTGCCTCAATATCACTGCCGGATAACTTATCCTTAAAAGCCGGCATAGTGCCACCCAGTCTTACACCTCCTTCCCGTATAGTGTAAGTTAACGTTTCTTTATCATGGTGCCAGGCATGTGCTGTCCCGTTAAGAGGTGGTGGCGGTAATTTTCCCTGGTTATCAGTTGTTTTCCAGTTCAGAGTTCCTTCGGCATTGGCTTTATGACAGCTGGCGCAGTTTAGCTGAAATACAGTGGAACCTTTATTTAAAGTAGCCTGATCATACCATCGGCTTTGAGCGGGAGGCATAGTGATGCTTAAGATAATCGAAGCTCCCACTAATAATTTCCATTTCATATTCATAATTCTATTACCTCTTAATGCTTTGATATAAAAACTGATCTCCAATAAAGGAAATATAATCAGATACCAACGGTATCATGCCAGTTAACCTTTCATGCAGGCTTAGTGGTTAGCAAATACTGTATTACGACCATTTTTGTCTACCGCATAAACCTGGTAGGCCACGGCTTTGGTGCCGGGGTAATCCATACCGGGTGAACCGGAAGGCATTCCAGGTACAGCAAGTCCTCTTATTGCAGGTCGTTCTGTTAGCAAGCGTTTAACATCACTAGCCGGTACATGACCCTCGATGAAATAACCGTCTACCACGGCTGTATGGCAGGACTGCAATTTCTCAGGAACGCCGTAAAGCATTTTTTCAGCGTTCAGGTTACTCCTGTTTTTAACGGTCACATCGTATCCTGCTTCCTGCATATGTTCGACCCACTTGCCACAACAACCACAACTAGGGTTTTTATACACAACGATATCGGCAGCATTTGTTTTAGAGCTATTAAGCAGAGTGCCTGCAACCAGAACACTTGTCAGGCAGACACCGAATAACCAACTTTTAATATTTTTTTGCGAGTTCTTCATGTTTTTTATCCTCATTGTTTTGTGTTATTGAATACCAGGCCAGACGATACAGCGATGATCTGTAGAATTATTAGAGATTTTAAAGCTAGCCTTTTCATCAATAAACTCTATCGCTTAGGGGTTTTGTTACAACAGGCTGGAGGCGGTGCTAATGCATTTTCTCTGGCTGTGGTATCAAGATAGTCATACCAATTAGAGCATAATTTAAAACCAAACCTTTTTTTAAAACTAACACCCAGATCAGACAGGATCGCTAACAAACCTGTGTAATTAATTAAAAGCTGGTCATACTCAATTGAAATGCTTTTATCACTGCTATTATAAGACACCTTGTTTATCGCTGGATTATCTCTCAGCAAAGACATATTCTTTTTTATAGGTTCGTTTGAACCGATAAAAGATAAAGCAATTTTTCGCTTCACAAAAATAGAATGTGTCATGACTCAATTCATCTCAATCTTCAGTTAAATCTTTTTTAATCTTTCGATATTCTTCAGAATCAATCTCACCTTTAGCGTATCTTTTTTTAAGAATTTCAAGATCGCTTTCAGGTTTTCTATCACCATTACGTTTGTTAAAAAATAATTTAATAAGGGCATAGGTTGAAAATCCAACTAACACCCAAACCGCAAACATATATACCGAGCCAAACCCCATTGAATAACCATTCATAATCATTTCACCTCAATTATTCGACCATTCTTAGAAGAAAAACACTCACCCTGATTACTAAAATAATTAAAAAATGGGTGCCTCTAAGCCATCAATATCAGGCACCCGAATTACTACTCTACGGGTGATACGAAAACTGTTTATTTATTCTTCCTTTGCTGCTCGACTAACTCCGATAAAAGGGATTCAATATGGCTCAGTCTTTGATCCATTTGATCCATTTTATCCATATGTTGCTGCCTCATCTGCATCATGTTTTGCATCATTTGAGGATCCATTTTGCCACCGTGCATTCCCTGTCCCATCATTTTCTGATGTTTTTCCATCATGTTTCTTCTCATCACCGGATCCATCATCATTTCCTGATTGCCACCACCCATCATTGGCATATTTCCACCCTGGCCCACTTGTTGCTGGCGCATTCTCATCATGTTTTGCATCATCACTGGATCCATCATATTGTTATTGTTGCCTCCGCCCATCATGGGCATACCGCGTTGTGAATTCTGCTGCATTTGCTGTTGACGCATGCGCATCATGTTTTGCATCATTACCGGATCCATCGGAGCACCGTCCGGCATAGATCCCGGTATGTAAGATGGTCCAGAATCCTGAACGCCGGTCTGCGCCCATACTGATGATGAAATTAACAGGGCTACAGTGGTAGTAGTTAGTTTGTTTAAAAGTTTCATTTATCTTTCCTCTTTAATATTATCCAGCCCTAATTAACTGGATAATTCTGTTTACTCAATGTGAAACAAATCGCTTCATCAATACATATTAATATTGCCAGTTACGAGCCATGCTGATGGTTAGTAGAGTGTTCATGGTCTGAACTTTCTTCCTGGGTAGCAACTGGTTGCTTTTCCAATGCCTGAATGAAGTTCACCAGATGCCATACCTGATGTTCGTTTAGTGTGCTCCCCCAGGCAGGCATAGAACCTCGCCCGACCTTAATTTTGTAGGCAAAATCACCATCTGGATGCAGGCCAGACATGGCCACCAGATTTGCTGGCGTTGTATCTAACATCTTCCCTGCCATGCCGCTGCCATCTGCATTGGATCCATGACATGAAACACAGTTTTGTTGAAACAGTTCAGCCCCTTTTGCGATAGAGTCTTTGCTACGCTGTATAGGATTGACTTTGGCAGCTTCTGCAGGTGGAGCCATCCAGTGTGCTGCCATTGGCATACTATGGTCACCACCATGACCACCTGCATGCATACCCGATGCAAATGCCGTTGAACTGGCTGATATTAATAAGAAGAGAGTTAGCTGTTGTTGTTTTTTCATACGGGTTACCTTTTTATTGTGTTTAAATTATTGATCATTAGAACCAGAAACTCACACCGGCAACAAGCTGTGACTCGCTCGATTCTTGGACGATTGAATTACCAAATTTCTTTTCAAAATTAATGCCGATATAAGGCGAAAACTCACGTTTTATTTCATAGTGCAGACGTAATCCAAGTTCAGCCGATTCAAGACCGGAAACGATGCCTCTGGCATTGTCGTCATCACTGTAAATGCTCATTCCAAGATTAGGCACTAATACCAGTTTTTGAGTGAACATATATTCATATTCTGCATCTATTCGAGTATTAATAACGCCGTCTTCATTGATAAAAACATTAGCGTCAACCTCAAACAGGTATGGTGCAACACCCATAAAACCTATACCGACCCAGTCCACAGATGGCTCAGGTTTAAACTCGTGTCGTAAACCAAACTGGACATCCCAGAATGGAGCAATGGCTCTACTATAAAGTAGATCGACTTCATTGCTCTCGACTGCACCGTCGACACTTTCTCCTGTTAACTTAAGCCAGAATTTATTTAAGTCCTTACCCATCCAGGCATCAACTTCCCACACCAGTAAAGTGCCTTCATCCGAATCACGAAATTCCAGTTTATCGACTTTCACCATAGTCAGTAGTGGGTCATCAGACATCTCACCTGCAAAAGAAGTAAAGGGAGTCATAGCCATTAATCCGGCTAAAGCTATTTTTTTAAAATTCATCTAAATTCTCCCCCTAACTGACGATGACTGTGCGGAACATGCCCGGCATGTGGTACAACAGATGGCAGTGATAAGCCCAGCCTCCCTCAGCATCCACCGAGACCCGGTAACTGATACGCGATCCGGGCTGAACGATTACGGTATGTTTTCTGGGTAGAAAATTATTGTCACCAGTTTCCAGATCTGACCACATTCCATGCAGGTGCATCGGGTGATTCATCATGGTGTCGTTGACAAAGGTGATGCGTAGACGCTCACCGATTTTCCAACGTAAGGGTTCTGCATCACTGTGTTTGACACCATTAATAGACCACATATAACGTCCCATATTACCCGTCAGATGCAGCACAATCTCACGGTCTGGATCCCGCTCATTGATCGTCGTACGAAGATTCTTCAAATCCGCATAGGTGAGTACTTTACGGCCATTGCCACGCAAACCCACACCGGGGTCGTTGAGTCGATAATCAGCTGCTTCTGCTCGCATATCCACATGAGGCCCGAATTCGGTTTTGGCATGAACCAGTTTAGAAGTGCTGAAGTCTGAAGGATTGCTTTTCATTGCTGGTGTTGTTGCCATACCGGGTATGGTATGTCTCATCGCCGCATGATCCATTGCGCTCATATCCATTGGGGGTGACCCCATATTCATCTTCGAATGGTCCATGCCTGACATATCCATTTCCCCCATGTCCATTTTAGAATGATCCATACCGCTCATATCCATTGAACTCATGTCCATCGCCATATCACCGTGTGATAAATCAGCGACTTTATCGAGCTCAGGAACTTCAGCTGATAAGGATGCATCCGCAGTAAGCGTGCCTCGTGCATAACCGGAACGGTCGATAGATTGTGCAAAAATAGTGTAGGCCATGTCGTCATTCGGTTCGACAATCACATCATAGGTTTCTGCCACACCCATGCGAATTTCCTCGACCGTGACCGGTTCAATATTCTGGCCATCAGCGGCAACCACTTTCATCGTCAACCCGGGAATGCGTACATCAAAAAAAGTCATTGCCGAGCCATTAACGAAGCGTAAACGGACCTTTTCTCCTTTATTAAATAGCCCTGACCAGCCGTCATTCGGGGTCACACCATTCATTAAATAGGTATAGGTATAACCGGTAACATCAGACAGATCGCGTTGGCTCATGCGCATTTCACTCCACATAGAGCGTTCGGCCCAGGTTGCTGAAAAACCTTTCTTTTTTATATCTGCCATCAAGTCCTGATGGGTACGCTCCTTGATGTTGTAATAGTGACTGAGTTTTTTTAGCTTGCTATAAACATCGGTTGGGTTTTCATCGGTCCAGTCAGACAACATCACAATGTACTCCCGATCAAACTCGACAGGATCAGGTTCTGCTGGCTCAACAATGATGGAGCCATATAAGCCTGTCTGTTCCTGAAATCCTGAATGACTGTGGTACCAGTAAGTGCCGCTTTGTACCAGCTTGAACTGATACACAAAAGTATCTCCGGGCGCGATACCATTAAAGTTATTGGCAATGCCCGGTACACCATCCATCGCGCTGGGTAAAATCAGTCCATGCCAGTGAATAGAACTGGTTTCTTTCAGGTTATTAGTGACACGTAGGGTTACCGTATCACCTTCTTTAAAACGTAAGGTGGGAGCAGGTAGTGAACCATTCACTGTGGTCGCGATGCCACTGGTTCCGGTGAAGTTAACCGTTTGCTCGCCAATCGACAGGTCAAACACTTTACCGCTTAACATTGGTTGACCAGTTTGTGCCTGGCGAACTGCGGCAGACAAACTATCAGGTTTAAAACCCAGTCCTGCTAGCAGGGTGGCAGCGGATACTCCCAGCACAAAACGACGGCGCGATAGATCTTCGGGCTCGGAGAGAGTCTGTATAATACAACTTGAGTTTTCACTCATTGATAAATCCTCATACTCCAGACGTAAAAATGCCTGGGTAAACATAAACAACTTTATAAGTCTGTCAGTGCCTGAAAGACTCAGGCTAAGAGAGGATTAAGATTTTGGGGGACGTTTTACTAATTCAGGGTAATGAGCTTGTAAGCTCTCATCATTTATAGTGAATTTAAATGCTATTTCATTCCTGACTGTAACCAGGGATTGATTCGAAATTTGAAAGAATGAAGTAGAATGGCCGACACAGGAAACGTGATTCTGGCAATGTTCATTATGATTCATGGCGCAATCTTTATCCATGTTTAAATGATCTGAACTGCTGGATTCCATCATTGAATTTTGACAGTTTATTCCATGGCTATCCTGTTCAAAATCAACGGCCATGCTCACCTGAACAGAACTGATAGCCATCATCAGTACTAATATCCAGGAGAAAATTTTTTTGTTCAAAAAGTACATAACCCTAATAAATCATAAATTCCTAATTTTTACAAGCAGCTAATTTTCAGTTTTTAACAAATTTATAATAACCCTTATGTTTAAGGACTGTTAGCTGGACTTATAGTTCAATTAAAAACTCACATGTGAGTAGACATTATTTTTTGATTGAAATTTGTTAATGCCACCGGTAATTGCATTTAAGTTAGCCTGAATGCTTCCTAAATGATTGATGAAATAATTAAAATGGACTCAACCTGTATTAAGGTTGTTTTAACTGGTAGTGAAATTGAATGGGGTCCAATCAAGCTACAGCCCGTAAGGAGCGTCAGTAACAGGTCGTTAGAAATATTTTAAGTTCAGTAGTTAGAACTTCCGCAGGATTCGTTTAACGAGTGGATCGATATTCGTATTGAACAGAAAAAAGATATCAGGTAAATACATGCCTTTTCCGCAGTAGATTCATCCTGATTCCGATAGGCTCCTAGGAACTAAATTTTATTTTCCTGTTTTCATAATAATCGGTGAGCCCCTGCATACTGGGTTGATCATATTCTCTTAATCCACTTAATACCATGCGTTTGCAGCCTCTTCCAACTTTTGATCCTTCACTGAGTAAATCATATTCCAGCGTTAGCCCGCCACGCTTACCGGTTACCTGTAAGCTCTTTTTGCTGAGTTCAAGGTCGACGCTGTCTATATCCAGTGAGCTTAGTTCGAGGCTCATACTTTCATAAATGATCAGAGGTCGATCCGGGTTGATCATGACATTTTGTTCGGACATCAGGGGTACAATGATATGTGGAAATGCCTGACTGGAAAATTCAACATAATGCTTGGTCAGGGAAACGATCAAATCTTTATTGGTGGTAGAGTTACCGGAACATTCCATGGCCAGGTATTTTTTTTCTTTATCATCCATTAAAGCGAGATGTTCAGAGTCACTGTCTTTTTCGGGCAGGATTAATTCCACCTGATCGCCAACCATGCCGGAGAAATTAAAGATCATATTCTGGCGTAAACCATAGTGATGAATAATCACCGAAAACAATAAATCACCGGGGACGCAAAATCTTTTAGAATCAACATCGTGGATTGGGTTAAAATCCCCAGCCACATTTTTAGCAAAATCACTGGCTTGCTGTCGTGTGAATGACAGCTTTGACCCTTCAGTCTTGTAGTACTCTTCGATATTCATGGGTTCGAGATGGCTAGAAAACTGGTAATAATACCATGAAATTTGATTAATTTTGAATATCATCCACTTTTTTTCTGTAAAAGGTTACTGTTTAAAACTATGTTGAAACTCGAAAAACTGGCCCTGCGCAGAGGTGCTTTATTGCTGTTTAATGATGTCTCATTAAATATCTCTGGTGGAATGAAGCTGGGTTTAACCGGCGCTAATGGTTGTGGTAAATCTTCATTGCTAAGCCTGATACTGGGTGATTTACAGCCCGATGAAGGTGACTTTTCTATCACACCCGGTTGGGTAGTTGCACATGTGGCGCAGGAAACAGATTGTTCTGATCGTCCTGCCATCGAAGTGGTAATGGATGGAGACACTGAGCTGCGTGATTTGCAACAACGATTGCAAGTTGCCGAACAAAAGGCGGATGGACACGAGATTTCAGCCTGCCATGTCAGGCTTGAGGAGATTGATGGTTATCAGGCATATAGCCGTGCTGCAAAACTATTGACGGGGTTAAGTTTTAGTGAGGATGACCTGCAACGCCCGATGAATGATTTTTCAGGTGGCTGGCGCATGCGTCTTAACCTGGCAAGTGCATTGATGTGTCGTTCAGATTTATTGTTACTGGACGAACCAACAAACCATCTTGACCTGGATGCGGTAATCTGGCTGGAGCAATGGCTGAGCAGGTATCAGGGTACGCTGATCATGATATCGCATGACCGGGATTTTCTGGATTCTGTGGTAACCAGCATTGCTCATGTAGAGCAGCAGTCGATTATTTTGTATAAAGGTAATTATAGTGCTTTTGAAAAACTGCGAGCCGAGCGTTTATCGCAGCAGCAAAGTAACTATGTAAAACAACAGAAAACCATACAGCACATGCAGTCGTTTGTGGATCGCTTTAAGGCCAAGGCGACCAAGGCTAAACAGGCACAGAGTCGGGTAAAGGCACTGGAAAGAATGGCATTAATTGCGCCGGCGCATATCGACTCACCGTTTAATTTTGAATTTGCCGAACCCGATGTGTTACCAGGTTTTTTAATGCGTATCGATAACGTATCCGCAGGTTATGAAGACAAAATTATTCTAAACAAGGTCAATCATACCTTATTACCTGGAGAGAGAATTGGATTGCTCGGATTAAACGGAGCCGGTAAGTCGACGTTGATTAAACTAATCGCCGGCGAAATACAGCCAAAGACCGGTGTGATTGAAAAAGCCAAAGATTTAAAAGTCGGTTATTTTGCGCAGCACCAACTGGAACAACTTGATAAAGACGCATCGCCATTATTGCATTTGCAGCGTATTGATGAGAAAGCTAGCGAAAAAGCAATGCGTTCATTTCTGGGTGGTTTTAATTTTCAGGGTGACAAGGTGATGGATCCTGTCGGGCCATTTTCCGGTGGGGAAAAGGCTCGCCTGGTGCTGGCATTATTAATCTGGCAAAAACCTAATCTACTGTTACTGGATGAGCCGACCAACCACCTCGACCTGGAAATGCGTCTCGCGCTTAACAATGCTATACAGAGTTTTGTCGGCACCGTCATCCTGGTATCGCATGACCGTCACCTGTTACGTACCGTGTGTGATGACCTGTTGCTGGTCGACTCTGGCAGAGTAATAAGCTTTAATCAGGAAGTTGATGATTATCCACGCTGGCTGGCGGAAAGAAAAAATCAGAAAGTAGAAATATCATCGACCTCGGTAAAACCGGCGCTGGATAAGAAAGAAAGAAAGAAAAGGGATGCCGAATTTCGTAAAACTATTCAGCCACAGATAAGTAGACAAACGCGGCTGGAAAGAAGCATTGGAAAAATCGAAAAGAAGCAGACTGAAGTAGAAGCTTGCCTGGCTGACTCTGCTACCTATGATGATTCACAAAAAGAAAAACTGAAAGAATTACTTTTCAGGCAGGCGGATAATAAAAGACAGCTGGATGAGCTGGAAATGGAATGGTTCGAAATTAGTGAAGAAATAGAACAGTTAAGAGCTGATTATGATCAAGTTTAAAGTCATTTATTGGGGGTCTGTAAATCCCCGGCTTTAGCCGGCAAATCGTCATACCGGGCCTGACCCGGTATCCATCGGGAAATTGGTACGATTGCAACTATTAGGCTTCGATAGCAATGGATTCCCGCCTGCGCGGGAATGACGAAGAGGCTTTAAGACCGAATGTCCGGCTTTCAGCCGTACTACTAAGCCACCGGCTTGTAGCCGGTGGAGTATTTACTTATAAGAACTGCAAAATCGGGTACTGACTTAAATACAAGGCTAATAGAAAAAATGATAGTTGCAGGGCTTGTCTCTTAAGATTAGTATTATTTACAATGTAAATGCCTGTTTACGCGTAATTATCTAACCCTGTATTTTATATGCAGCACTTCTTTTGTTGATGATTAGCCTGTTTGCAGGTAATTTTAAAATTCTAACTGGAATAGATAATTACATGAACATGAGGAGTAAACCGTCATTGCTGGAGAAGCTGGGAGCGAATGTTTTTACCCGTTCGATGACGCAGACCACGCATTTAGCGGTTAATAAACTGGCACCAGAATGGTCTTATCGCAAAGCACATAAACTATTACTGAAGCCTAAATCTAAAAAGGTCAATCTTGATCAACTGCCGTATGGCATTAACACCCAGAGAGTCGTCAGTTCTGAGGGCACTTTACAGGCATATCACGTTGGCAATGGACCCGCCGTACTGCTGATTCATAGCTGGAATGGCGGCGCCTATCAGTATTTTGCGCTGATGCGCGGTCTGGCCGAATGCGGATTCAAGGCGATTTCGTTCGATCATTTTGGCCATGGAAACAGCAGCGGCGGTAACTCTGCTCTGCATCGTTTTATTAACGGTGTAAATATCATGCTGAAATTCACGCTCTCTAATTCACCCGCCGGTATGGCTGGTATTGTCGCCCATTCGATGGGCACTGTCGCGTTGGTGAATGCAAAACCTGATTTCATAGGTGATACTCCTATAATGCTGGTTTCGCCAATTTTTCGTTTCAGAGATTATTTTTCCCTGTTAGTCAATGTGCCGGGGCTACACCCTCAACTGTGCAATCAATACCTGGCTCGTTTTGAAAAAAGCACCAGGATCGTTCCTGACAGGATAGGGCTAATAGAACAATTACCGCAGTACGCTAGCCAGACTCTGCTGATTCATGATAAAAATGACCAAATCAGTTCATTTCGTGACAGCCTGAAATTTATTTCAGACAACCCTTCGGCACGCCTGTATCCAATGCAGAACCTGGGCCATGATCGAATTATTCAATCGGAATCGGTGTGGCTACAATTAAAGGCTTTGCTGAATTACCGCGAAATTCATCAGCTATCCGCTGACCCAACTAAAAGCTGAAGCTGTTTGTATGTTCGAATTTGATGAGTTATATGTAAATAGTGCCTGATCGAAAAGCAGGTTCTACTACGACTTTCCGTTCAGGCACTAATTAAGATACTTTTTTAACAAGATGAGGATACATAATGATAACAAATTATTTTGTTCAGCATGGTATCGCAAATGAGAAGGAAGTCGATGCGGGCAGGTCTCTATCGACTCAAGGAAAAGAGGAGGTGCAAAAAGTAGCTGAAAATTTAAAGATTCAGGGTGTTATTATCCGTAAAATATTTCACAGCGGAAAACTGAGAGCCCGACAGACAGCCGATATATTTGCGCAAATTCTGGACGTTGATAGCATTTTGGAATCGAGTGTTATGAATCCCAATGACGACCCTCAGGAATTAATAAGGCAAATAACACAAGATGCGGTAATGTATATCGGGCATTTACCCAATATGCAGAGAGTTGTGGCAAAATTAATAACTGGTGATGCAAGTTTAGACGTTGTTAAATATCAAAACTCAGCAGTAGCCTGTGTTGAAATTGACGCAGGAGCCGGTCGACTTAAGTGGTTTATTACCCCTGACATATGTTAGTGGCTGCTTTTTTATAATTTTCTAATTTCAAGAAAATCATCCAGATTATCCAGCATGATATCAGTAAGTAGAGGATCAAAATGTTTCCCTCTCTGGTCATGGAAAAATTCAAGAATTTTATTTAGTGGCCAGGCCTTTTTATAACAACGGTCACTACCCAGGGCATCGAAAACATCAGCTATTGCGGTTATTCTGCCATAGATATGAATACCTTCGGCTGATTTTCCATGCGGGTATCCACTACCATCCCATTTCTCCTGATGCTCGAACGCAATAGTAGCGGCTGTTTTTAAAATGGGCCTGTTTGATTTTTTCAACATGTCATATCCAATTTGACAATGCGTTTTCATGATTTCAAATTCTGCGTCGGTGAGTTTCCCGGGCTTGTGTAAAATACTGTCTGGAATGCCTATTTTGCCGATATCGTGCATCGGAGATGCAAGTTGAATTAGCTTGGCCTCGATGCTATCCATACCTGACTTTAATGCCAGTAACTCAGAGTATCTGGCAACCCGGTTAACATGCTCACTGGTTTCTTTTGAGCGAAACTCTGCAATGGTGCCAAGCGTGAGGATGACTTCATGCTGGGTGTCTTCTATCTCCTGATACAGCGAAACATTATCATAAGCAATTGATATATTGGTCGTAAATAACTTCATCAGTCGCTTATTTAACGGGTCAATCTGTAAACAGCCTGACAGGAAAATGACGCCATAGCTTCCCTGTTTGTTTTCAAAGTAAAAGACACACTGTCCCTTCTTTGAAATAACTGTTTTTTGCTGTATGGCTTTCTCAATCAGAGCAACATCCTCATCTCTGAGCACCTGGTTAATGTATTTACCATTAAAGCCCTTGAAGCGTCCTGTGCCGGTAATTATTTGCGGGTTTTTTTCTACCTGAAGTTGCTCGCATCCCGCCAGAAAGCTGGATGCGCCGGCAAATAGTGCATCTTTATTGAGATTCATAACAGAGGCTATCTGTAATAACAGGCCTGATACAAATTGATCGAGTTCATAAGTTTTAAATAAATCTGAAGTTGATGCAATGACTCTTTCCAGCCCAGTACGGTTTTGCTCTATGGCCATAATGTCACGATATGAGCGCAACGAGGCATACATTACGGTATTCAGCTTTTGAACGGTTAATTCAGTTTTATCCTTGTAATCATTAATATCGTAATCTTGAATCACCTGTGTTTCCGGCGCGCTGCCGGGTTGACCGGTGCGTAACACGACTCGAACAAACTTATTTTTTAACTGTTCACGGATGTAACGCACAGTTTTTAATCCGGCATCGTCGGTTTCCATTACCACATCTAATAAAATAAGTGCCGTGTCGGGGTGTTGCTGAATAAGCTGGCAGGCCTGCTCACCGCTGAAGGCATGCAAAAATTGTATACCTTTACCCTGGAACTGGAATTTTCTCAAGGCTAAAACTGTGACATCATGAATACCCTGTTCATCATCCACCAGCATGATTTTCCAGGCATCTTCACGCCTCCGTTCAATATCTTTATTAACCGGTTGAGTCTTATTGTTTGAAAAGAGCGGGTTTTCCTGGGGCATCTGATAATTCATTACATAAAACAGTCCTTTACTTATAACCCATAGATGAAGATTTTCAAGAAAAACTAAGGTAAAAACAGGCTACACTCTTTTTTAATAGTAAAAAGACCTATTTTAATAGATAAGGAATTATTTTTGTACAGTAGTTTACGCTCAAGATCCATTTTAGGTGCAGTGATAGTATTGTTATTGATGTTATCAATAGCACTGTATGGGCATTTTCTTTTTGAGCGAGCAACAGGCTATGGTCAGGAGATTAGCCTGGAGCACAACGAGTTAAGCCGAATCGTTAATGCCTTAAAGTCGCCGGTACTGGATCTGGAATCAAACCTTTACCTTTACACCCTCGTGTTAAGTGATAGTCAGCAACAGAAAACCAGGTTATTTATGGATGAAATGTTGTTTCAGCTTGACGACCTGAAAAAAAATAACCTGGTAAAAAAAAATATTCAGCTCAAAAAAGATGTTGCAGCGCTTAATACAATTGCTTTAAGTATAGAGTCTAACGCCAGCACACTATTTGAGATGACACGGCGCGATCGTTACCCGGCTTTAACCATCCTGTCGGATTACCTTGGGCCGAATAATGAAAATTTTTTAGCAGCATTTCAAATAGCCGATTATGAAGCTGAAGAGTTAATCAATGAACCTGCACAGTTTCAAATTAAAAATATATTAAATAACCTGAAGTATGCATGGGGACAAATGATCAGTTCGACACGAATACTGATTTCGGCTCGAACGGGTATTTTTGGTAACCCGGATGCTACGATGGCTCTAGTAGGTGGAAATCTGGCTACTTACTCTCGGCTGGTTGATGAGTTAATTACTGAACTTGAAAAATTTCAACAACAGGGTTTGCTGGGTTTGCAGCAAGCAAGTGTGCTGGGGGAAATTCGTAGCGTTCAGAAATTTAGAGCACGTTCTACGCAAGAGTTGATTAAAATTTTAAATGCCGAAGTCTGGCGTCAGGATGTTCCATTAATACTGAATCAGCTAAAGCCGCTGTTTGAGAAGGCTCAAGCTGAATTAATTCTGATAGAACGCCATCTGGAAACGCTGACCGCATACAATCTAAAGCAAACAGCAGTGGCCACCAGAACACTTTCAAATTTTTTATGGCTGTTTAGCGGATTTGTTGTTTTTATTTTTATACTGATGTACCTGGTTTTTGAATTTTGGTTAAGACGACCAATCGTTAAAATAGCCCGCGCTATTGATACAGTAGGTCAGGGCCGAATCAAGGTAAAGTTAAAAAACACCGGCATACAGGAAATTGATGATCTGGTGTCGGCTTTTAGTTTCATGCAACAGCAAATTGCCAGCAGGCAGCAACGTTTAACTTCCATTTTAGAAAATGCAGGGGAAAGTATAATTACGACTGATGATTTGGGACTAGTCGAATCATTTAATACCGCAGCTGAAGATTTATTTGGTTACCAGGAAAAAGAAATTGTAGGTAAAAATATAAAATTATTAATGCCTCAACCTTATCAGGATAAGCATGATGGTTACCTCAAGCGATATCGTGACAGTGGAGGGAGTAGTTCGGTGATGGGAGTCGCTCGTGAGCTTGAAGGGCAAAGAAAGGATGGTACTGTGTTTCCACTGGATTTAACGACTTCAGTTATTTTCGTGGGTGAACAACGTAAATTTATAGGCGTCATTCAGGATATGACGGCCCATAAACATGATGAAATGAAATTGAAGAAGGCAAAAGAAAAGGCGGAATTGGCACATGCTATTATTACCCGCAAAAACCAGGAAATTCAGTTATCCATTGACCAGTTAAAAGAAACCCAGAGTCAACTGGTTGAGGCAGAAAAAATGGCTTCTCTGGGGGAGCTGGTAGCCGGAGTGGCACATGAGATTAATACGCCTATCGGTATAGGTGTTACGGCAACATCGCACATGATAGAAGAGTTGAAATTGATGAAGGTTTTGTTAGATAAAGGTGAATTAACGCAAACGAATCTGGAACAATTTTATGAAGAAGCAATTGATGCCTCGACAATTTTAATGAATAACCTGAATCGTGCAGCAGATTTGGTGCGCAGTTTTAAACAGGTCGCTGTTGATCAGAGCAGCGAAGAAAAAAGGTTATTTAATGTGGCAGAATATGTGCGCGAAATATTATTAAACCTACGTCCGCAGTTGAAAAAAACCAGGCATATTATACAGATTGATTGTGCCCAGGATCTGTCTATCCAGAGTATGCCGGGGGCTATTTCACAAATACTCACCAATCTCATCATGAATTCGTTGATTCATGCATTTGATGAAAACGAACAGGGTAAAATTATAATTAAGTTTGTGGTTGAATCCGGCAAATTATGTTGGAATTACAGTGATAATGGCAAGGGTATGTCCCCGGAGATAGTGAAACAAATTTTTAATCCATTTTTTACAACTCGGCGCAAGGATGGGGGCAGTGGGTTAGGTTTGCACATCGTTTATAACCTGGTTACTCAGACCCTGCATGGAAAGGTAGGCTGTGACAGTAAGCCTGGATCGGGTACCGATTTCAATATTGAAATTCCACTTGATTGAGATTTTTACCGGTAATTATAACCAGGTTTCCAGCTTTTTGACGAGTTGCTGACGTGAAACAGGCTTGGTCATAAAGTCATTCATGCCAGCCTGTAAACACAGATGGCGGTCGGATTCCATCGTATTGGCAGTCATGGCGAGAATAATTACCTGTGGGTTGATGACACCTGAATCCGCCTGGCGAATGATGCGGGTAGCTTCAAGTCCACCCATCTGTGGCATTTGCATATCCATGAATACCAGGTCGTAATTTTTTAATTTCAGCAGTTGAATAGCTTCCAGCCCGGTTTCAGCTATATCACAGCTGAACCCCTGTTTTTCTAATAGTTTTTGCGCGACCATCTGGTTAATTTTATCATCCTCCACCAGCAGGATTTCTGCATTTTTATCTGACAAATCGGTTTCGGTATTATCATCAGGTCGCGATTCAGAGTTCTCAAATGAAACCTGTAATGGCAGCGTAAAACTAAAAGCGCTGCCACAATTTACCTGACTGTTAACAGTCATTTCTCCCTGCATTAATTCAACCAGTTGTTTGCAAATGGCAAGACCGAGTCCGGTGCCGCCAAATTTTCGAGTTGTGGAAGAGTCGACCTGATGGAAACAGTCAAAGAGTTTCTGCTGGTTTTCTTTTGCGATACCAATTCCTGTATCGGTAACACTGAATTTAATATATGCCAGGTCGTTTTCTATTGCGCTCTGCGCAAGCTTAATGTCTATCTTTCCCTGCTGCGTAAATTTAATGGAGTTACTGATCAGGTTAAGTAGTACCTGCTTAATACGTAAAGGATCGCCCATATAATAGCGCGATAAGTTTTCATCCATATTGACTTCACAGTCCAGATTTTTTAGTCGACATTGACTACGAAATGTCTGGTGAACAGATTGGATTGTTTCATGTAGATCAAAGTGAATATTTTCCAGTGATATTTTTTTGGCTTCCAGTTTGGAAAAGTCGAGTGTATCGTTAATAAGATGAAGTAATGATTTACCGCTATTCAGAATAGTATCGACTAATTCCTGTTGTTCACTGTCGAGATCTGTATCGCCCAGCAGTTCCGACATTCCCAGTACCGCATTCAGGGGGGTTCTGAGTTCATGGCTTATGTTAGCCAGAAACTGGCTTTTTATCTCGATTGCATCAATTGCTTTTTGTTGCGCATTTTTTCGCTCAACAATTTCATTTTGAAGTTGTTCAAAATGAATGCCTGAACGAATAGATGACGCAAAACTATTGAAGATAGGTATCATTTGACTGAGCTGCCAGGGTTCCCACAAGCCTCGTCGATCGTATCCGGCGAGTACAATAAATCCAATATTGCTCAAATTGATAAACGTAAAAGACCCGAATTCAACTCATAAGTGCAACTTAACCTAGCTGCACTGTTAAGGAAA
>ERZ890953.482-NODE-482-length-22896-cov-5.281205_pt1 | contig 22896 bp, 20 predicted proteins | sample MGYA00521264_ERZ890953 | MGnify/ENA primary metagenome ERZ890953 (study PRJEB32303, sample SAMEA104408629) | aquatic metagenome | biome: Brackish water; feature: Chemocline; material: water | place: Baltic Sea | collected 2014-10-26T21:54:00 | depth 200 m ...
CGACTGCCGACTGCCGACTGCCGACTGCCGATTTTTAACTTTCCACTTGCAACTTTCCACTTGCGACCTATAATACCTGACTAAATTAGTCAGTTATTATTTCGAGGTAAATTTGATGGATGTTTTAGAACGAATTAAAGAACAGGTTGAGTCAAACCCGGTAGTTATTTACATGAAAGGTACACCGCAGTTGCCGCAGTGTGGTTTTTCCAGTCGTACAGCTGAAGCATTGATGTCTTTGGGTATTGAGTTTTCCTATGTGAATGTATTAACAGACCCTGAAATTTTTCAGAATTTACCACGTTACGCTGATTGGCCTACATTTCCACAGGTTTATATTGACGGCGAGTTGATTGGTGGCTGTGATATTACGCTGGAAATGAAAGAGTCTGGCGATCTTGAGAAGATGGCAAAAGAGGCTGTTGCAAAAAAAAGCTAATTAACTCTTTGCTAAATTAAACCTGACAGGGAATTTAGTCAGGTTTTTTAACTCCCCAGTAGTCCGAAGGGCTGCCTAGATGCGTTTGAGATTTCCTTCCGCCTTGCCAAGTACATCGGCAACCTGAGGTAAAGGATCGAATTGATCGCTATACCAGATAGAAATAGACAGGTTTAATTTTTTCCCCTGATCAGTAAATTGATGAGTATGTTTCAAAATACTGGTGGTGCTGCGTTCAAACATGTCGGTATTGAATGTGCTCTGATCTGCATACATCAGTGCTATGGCGAATGTGCAATTGTCGTAACGAACGATTTGATCCATCGGGCGTAACACCAGTTGTAGAGAATTCGAGATAGTTCGTAGAGTGCCTTTACGTATTGAATTGATCAGCTTTTTATCTGTAGGGTTGTCCAGTTGATCTTCCGTATTGACCCTTAGCAGGCATAAAGCAACACCGCCTCCCCGGGTTTTACAGTGGTCAAACATGGAAGATAGCGATCTTTCCAGTTGCTTTCTGGTAGCCAGTCCGGTGTCCAGATCAGTCAGGTTCATCTGATTGTAATTCTGGTAATGGGTGGTCAGGTTTCTATTTTTACGGCGTAATTCATTCTGTAGTCTGGCGATTCTGCCGGTTCCATATACCCTTGCAGCCAGTTCATAAAGGTTGGCTGATTTGGATAGAAAATCATCAACCCCACGGTCAAAAGCAACCACGATACTGGATGTGGTGTCTTCTGCTGTGAGCAAAATAATGCCGGTATAGTGGTTCTTGTTTTCATCCCAGCGTCGAATCAGGTCTGTCATCTCCAGGCCATTCATTTCAGGCATCCAGAAATCAGCAACTATGACATCGGGTTTTTGCTGGTTTATCAGCAACATTGCTTCATTGGCTGAATTGGCAGTACGGATATCTTTGTATCCTGCCTTTTTTAAACCCGATTTTACGACTTCACAACTAAATTGAAGGTCGTCGACAATGAGTATGGATAGGTCTTCTTTAAGTAACATTAAAACGATTAGTTATTATTTGATTCGAGTATAGTCGATGTTAAATAGTTTGCTAATTATTTACTAAATTACGCTAATATTTTTGCGATGTACCAGTCAAATCCTTTTGACTGTTGTTTCTGTTAAATTTGTGCAGGGGTAAAAGGCATATTGTTTACAATTTTACAAAATAACTCTGCTGTCATTTCGGCGTCGTAAATCGCTGAGTGAGCCTCATTGTTATCCCATCCCAATCCTGCCGCCTGGGCCGATCTTGATAAAACCGTTTGGCCGTACGCCAGTCCCGCCAGAGAAACTGTATCAAAAGTGCTGAACAGGTGGAACGGATTTCTCTTGATTCCAGAACGGGCTGCCGCAGCATTGATGAACTTTAAATCGAAATTTGCATTATGACCCACTAATATGGCGCGCTTACAGTTATTCAGTTTAAGCGCCTCGCGTATGGGTTTGAATATTTTAGGCAGAGCCTGTTTTTCATCTATGGCCATACGCAGCGGGTGATCAGGGTCTATTCCGTTAATTTCCATAGATTTTGGGTCCATGTTTGCTCCTTCAAAAGGTTTAACATGGCAGGTGTGAGTTTCTTTGCAGGCAATTTTTCCTTCTTCGTCGATTTCAAGCATGACCGCAGCAATTTGTAGCAACGCATCTGTTTGTTCATTGAATCCACCAGTTTCCACGTCAACTACGACAGGTAGAAAACCTCTAAAACGTTTATCCATAGTGATTATTTCAGTCATGATATTTCTATTTCTCGTTACTATTAGTCAATGTCCAGTTGATGTTCTGACCGGCCTTGAAGGGTATTAAAGATTGCTCACCAAAAGACAGTTTGTCTGGCATTTTCCAGCTTCGTCTAATCAATGTGATGGATTGCTGGTTGACCGGTAGTTGATAAAATTTCGCACCGGATATACTCATAAATGCTTCAAAATTAGTGAAATCATTGCTTTGATCAAAGGCTTCGGCATACAGCTCAATGGCAGCATGTGCAGTATAGATGCCTGCGCAGCCACAGGCTGATTCTTTCGCATGTTGGGCATGAGGAGCGCTATCGGTTCCCGCAAAAAATTTGCCCGGATGCTGACTTGCGGCGTTTAATAAGGCGAGTCGGTGACGTTCTCTTTTCACCACTGGCAGGCAGTAATGATGAGGATTCATTCCTCCTTTGAATAAATCATTTCTGTTAATTAATAAATGGTGAGCGGTAATAGTAGCAGCAGTTTTAGCATTTTCTGATAATACATAATCTACCGCTTCAGTGGTGGTTATATGCTCAAAAACTATGCGTAATTCAGGATACTGCTGTCGTATTTTTATTAAAGTATTGTCGATAAATACTTTTTCCCGATCAAAGATGTCGACGGAGCTGGTGGTTTCCTCGCCATGTACCAGCAGCGGTAAATCATACTTTTGCATGGCTTCCAGTACCGACTGGATTTTATCTATATGGGTGACGCCAGCATCTGAGTTGGTGGTGGCTCCCGCCGGGTAAAGTTTTGCTGCATGGATGAAAGGTGATTCTGCAGCAGATTTAATTTCTACAACAGAAAGGCTATCAGTAAGGTACAGGGTCATCAGTGGCTCAAAGCTGTAAGCAGGATTGAGTGCTGATAATATTCTCTGGCGATATCTTAAAGCCTGTTCGCAACGGGTAATAGGCGGCACAAGATTGGGCATGATTATAGCCCTGGCAAATTGCCTGGCGGTGTCGTTGACAACAGCTCGCATCTGTTCATGATCACGCAGATGAAGATGCCAGTCATCCGGTCTGGTGAGAGTTAATACTTGCATAAATTTATTTAATAACCTTGTGTGTAATGATTAAATTATCTCATGAATAGCTGATAATCTCTAAATTTAACGTATAATGCATTCCATTTTAACGCGGTTTAGAAGTATCAAGATTCTAAATCGGGGCTATAACTCATCGATTTTTCAACAATAACTTAACCCCGGAAAATAGCTTACTCCATGTTGTTTTTTGAAAAAATCTCGTATGAGTTAATTTGATTTAAGTGAGAGAAAAATGATAGATATTACTGATCTAGATCCACAGGAAACTCAGGAATGGATTGAGGCTCTTGAGTCTGTGCTGGAAAATGAAGGCACCGAAAGAGCTCATTATTTGCTGGAAAAACTGATCGATAAGGCCAGGCGCTCAGGTGCTCATTTACCATATTCTGCAAATACTGCTTATCTTAATACCATTCCTGTGGCACATCAGAAACAGTCTCCTGGAGATTATGCTATTGAACACCGTATTCGTTCAGTTATTCGCTGGAATGCGGCCGCGATGGTTGTGCAGGCAAATAGGAAAACCAGTGAACTAGGCGGGCATATCGCCAGCTTTTCATCGGCAGCGACTCTGTATGATGTCGGCTTTAATCATTTTTTCAGGGCGCCCACGGATGAAAATAAAGGCGACATGGTGTTTTTTCAGGGGCATTCTGCACCCGGTATATATTCCCGTGCTTTTCTTGAAGGTCGTATTTCAGAGGAACAATTATTAAACTTTCGTCAGGAAGCACTCACTGATAAAGGCTTATCATCTTATCCTCACCCCTGGTTAATGCCTGATTTCTGGCAATTTCCAACGGTATCTATGGGATTAGGTCCGCTAATGGCTATTTATCAGGCACGATTTGAAAAATATCTTGAAAACCGTGGATTGATAGAGCAGCAAAACCGCAAAGTCTGGGCTTTTATGGGCGATGGTGAAATGGATGAACCAGAGTCTCTCGGTGCAATTTCTCTGGCTTCCCGGGAAAAGCTGGATAACCTGGTTTTTGTGGTGAACTGTAATTTACAGCGACTGGATGGCCCGGTTCGCGGTAACGGAAAAATTATTCAGGAGCTGGAAGCAGTGTTTCGTGGCTCTGGATGGAATGTCATCAAGGTTATCTGGGGTGGTTACTGGGATACTCTACTGGACAGGGACAAGGAAGGATTGTTGCAGAAACGCATGGAAGAAACTGTGGATGGTGAATATCAGGCTTATAAGGCGCATGGCGGAGCATACACGCGCGAGCACTTTTTCGGTAAATACCCCGAGTTAAAAGCAATGGTGGCGAATATGTCAGATCAGGATATCTGGCGTCTCAATCGTGGTGGACACGATCCGCATAAAGTTTATGCAGCCTATGCGGCTGCCGTTGAACACAAAGGGCAACCGACAGTTATCCTGGCCAAAACAGTGAAAGGATATGGCATGGGTGAGGCTGGAGAGGGTCAGAACATTACCCATTCGCAAAAGAAAATGGGCGAAGATGCATTAAAGGCCTTCAGAGATCGTTTTAATATCCCCGTGTCTGATAAAGATATAGCTAACGCCCCATTCTATCGCTTCCCTGAAGACAGCGAAGAAATGATTTATATGCGCAAACAACGCGAAGCTTTAGGCGGTTATATGCCGGTGCGTAAGGATATGGCTGAACCACTGAATATTCCAGACATGAGTATGTTTGCTTCTCTTCTCGAAGACAGTGGTGATAGAGAATTTTCTACCACGATGGCTTTTGTCAGAATATTATCTACTTTGACCCGAAATAAGGAAATTGGTAAAAATATTGTGCCGATAGTGCCTGATGAAGCACGTACATTTGGCATGGAAGGAATGTTTCGCCAACTGGGTATCTATTCCTATAGTGGGCAGTTATACAAACCGATGGATTCCGAACAGCTGATGTATTACCGGGAGGATAAAAAGGGCCAGATTCTGCAGGAAGGTATTAATGAAGCGGGTGCCATGTCGTCATGGATAGCGGCAGGTTCATCTTATTATACTCATGGTATCAACATGGTACCGTTTTATATTTATTACTCCATGTTTGGATTTCAACGTATTGGTGACCTGGCCTGGGCGGCTGGTGATATGCAGGTTAGAGGATTTCTGATAGGTGGTACAGCTGGCAGAACAACGCTGGCAGGAGAAGGGCTGCAGCATCAGGATGGTCATAGCCTGATTGTTGCAGGTACTATTCCAAACTGCGTTTCTTACGATCCAACCTTTGCCTATGAAATGGCGGTGATTGTGCATAAAGGCCTGAAACGCATGTATGAGCAGCAGGATAACGTGTTCTATTATATTACTGCGATGAATGAAAACTATCATCATCCCGCCATGCCAAAAGGTGCTGAAGAAGGCATACTGAAAGGTATGTATCTATTGCAGGAAGGTAAGGGTAAAGGTACGAAAGTTCAGTTGATGGGCTCCGGTACTATTTTACGGGAAGTCATGGCTGCTGCGGAATTATTGAAATCTGACTTTGCTATTGAGTCTGATATCTGGAGCATGACCAGTATTAATGAACTGGCCAGGGAAGCCAGTGACGTTACGCGCTGGAACAAGTTACATCCCACCAGTAAAGCTAAACAAAGTTTTATTGAAAAAACGCTAAGTGGTCGCAAAGGTCCGGCCATAATAGCGACTGATTATACTCAAACTTATTCGGATCAGATAAGAGCCTATGTTCCAATGCGCTATGTGAATCTGGGAACAGATGGTTTTGGTCGTAGTGATACTCGCGCTAACCTGAGAACTTTCTTTGAAGTGAATCGTTATTATGTGGTGGTAGCTGCTTTGAAGGCGCTGTCGGACGAAGGTGTGATAGAAAGTAAGGTGGTTCAGCAGGCAATTAAAAAATACAACATTGACCCTGAAAAGCCGAATCCGATAAAGGTTTAGTTAATATAGATAATTACCACTAAGTTCATGAAGCTCAAGAACAATTATTTTTTGAAAAAATAAAATTTTCAGTTTGAGCTCGCTGAGCCCTTCGTGGTGAAACAGTTTTGATAATACGAAAACTTTAACTTGCTTTTGTTTTAAGAAGTTAAGTTTAGACGGAGAAAAACGTGGTGAATATTGAAAAAATATTATTACCTGATGTAGGTGATTTTGATGATATTGAAGTTATAGAAGTCATTATCAGTGTCGGTGATGAAATTGAAAAAGATGATTCTATAATTACTCTGGAATCAGATAAAGCAACTATGGAAATACCCAGCCCGGTTACTGGAAAAGTTAAATCAGTGAGCGTGAAAGTGGGCGATAGAATTTCTGAAGGTACCGTCATCGCTGAAATAGAATCAACGGAAACAGGAGCTTCGGAACAGGTCCCGGCAGAAAATAAGAAACCTGCAGCAGTTACAGAACAGCCTCCGCTTGAAAAAGAACCACCGTCGGCAGTTGAAGCAATAAAATCAGCTCCTCAACAGGCTCCTGTACCAGTGTCTAATGCCGTTGCTAATAAACAGTCAGTGGCTCATGCCAGCCCATCAATCAGAAAATTTGCCAGAGAATTGGGTGTTGATATCTCACTGGTGAGTGGATCCGGTACCAAGGGCAGGGTGCTCAAGGAAGATGTTCAAAATTATGTTAAATCTTCACTTGAAAATGCAGGTTCTACTTCAACAGCGCCGGGTATTCAGCTTAGTCAGGCTCCTCAGGTCGATTTCTCGAAGTTTGGAGATATAGAAACTAAAGCTTTAAGTCGGATTAAGAAAATTTCCGGTGCTCATTTACATCGCAGCTGGGTGACGGTTCCTCATGTTACTCAGTTTGATGAGTCAGATATTACAGAACTTGAATCTTTCAGAAAATCTCTGGCCAAAGAAGCCGAGAAAAAAGGAGTCAGGCTTACGCCATTAGTTTTCATCATGAAGGCTGTCGTTGCAGCATTACAGCAATTTCCTGACTTTAATGCGTCACTGGATGCCAGTGGTGATAACCTTATCTTGAAAAAATATTTCCATATTGGCGTAGCAGTTGATACACCTAACGGATTGATGGTTCCAGTTATTCGTGATGTCGATAAAAAAGGTATTTACGAGTTATCTGCCGAGTTAGCAGAAACTGCAGGGCGTGCCCGTGTAGGAAAGCTCTCGCCGAAAGATTTGCAGGGAGGTTGTTTTTCTATCTCCAGCCTGGGTGGTATCGGAGGGACGCAGTTTACTCCTATCGTGAACGCACCTGAAGTCGCTATTTTAGGGGTTGCTCGATCTAAAATGCAGCCGGTTTATCAGGCGGATGGTACTTTTAAACCAGCGCTGATGTTACCACTGGCACTGTCATATGATCATCGGGTGATCGATGGTGCTCAGGGAGCACATTTCACTAATTATTTAAGTCAGGTTTTGTCTGACATGAGAAGGGTTTTATTATAATGGCTAAATCAGATCTCTTGGTTCCGGATATTGGAGGCTTTGATAACGTTGAAGTTATCGAAGTTCATGTAAAGCGAGGCGATAAACTGAATAAAGAAGATTCAGTTATTACCCTGGAGTCTGATAAAGCGACTATGGACATCCCTTCACCTGTTGCCGGGATAATCACCGAGTTGAATGTCAGGGTAGGTGATAAGATTTCAGAAGGTTCGAAGCTCGGAGTCATTGACTCGGCCGCAGATAATTCGACTGTTATTGATGAAACTCCTGCTGAACCGGAAAAAACTCAACCTGTAGCAAAACCTGATGGAATTTCTGATGCCGATAAACACTGTGAAGTGCTGGTATTAGGTGCCGGGCCGGGTGGTTATACAGCAGCTTTTCGAGCAGCCGACCTGGGAAAGCAGGTTATTCTGGTTGAACGTTATGATTCGTTAGGCGGTGTTTGTCTTAATGTAGGATGTATTCCTTCAAAAGCGTTACTGCATACAGCGCAAATTATCAATGAAGCAGAGCATATGTCTGCAAATGGTGTTCAGTTTGGGAAGCCTAAAATAGATCTGGATGGCATAAATGGTTTTAAATCCAGAGTCGTTACCAAATTAACCGGTGGATTGAAGCAGTTAGCCAAACAGCGCAAAGTGGAAGTTGTTACTGGAACAGGTCAGTTTGTTAACGATCATCAGCTAAAAGTGAGTAAAGAGGGTGTTGAGACGGTTATCTCTTTCGATAACTGTATTATCGCAGCTGGATCACAGCCTACAGAAATTCCAGTCTTTCCAAATGATGATGATCGTTTGATGGACTCTACCGACGCGTTAGATCTGAAAGATGTTCCCGCTAAGCTGCTGATCATTGGCGGCGGTATTATCGGTCTTGAAATGGCCACTGTTTATGATGCACTGGGTTCCGAAGTTACTGTTGTCGAATTTATGGATTCACTGATTCCCGGGTGTGATAAAGACCTTGTTCGTCCATTAATGAAACGCATCAAATCGAAATATAAAGATATTTTGCTGAGTACTAAAGTGACTGAAATAAAGGCCCAGAAAAATGGCCTTAAGGTGAGTTTTGAAGGTAAAAATGCCCCCGATTCTGCTCAGTTATTTGATAAGGTGCTGGTAGCCGTAGGACGTCGCCCAAATGGTCTGAAAATAGCTGCAGAAAATGCCGGTCTCAAGGTAGAAGAGTCAGGATTTATAACGGTGGATACCCAAATGCGAACCAATGTCCCACATATTTTTGCTATTGGTGATATTGTCGGGCAGCCGATGCTGGCACATAAAGCCACACATGAAGCAAAAGTTGCAGCAGAAGTGATCAGTGGCATGAAATCATTCTTTGAACCCATGACTATACCTTCTGTGGCCTACACCGATCCGGAAGTAGCCTGGATGGGCCTCACCGAAACGCAGGCCAAAGAACAGGGTGTAGAGTATGTAAAAGGTGCTTTCCCGTGGGCGGCCAGTGGTCGTGCCTTAGGTCTCGACCGTGATGAAGGGATGACTAAAGTATTATTTGATAAGGACAGCAAACGCATATTAGGTGCTGGAATTGTCGGGGTTAATGCCGGTGAATTACTGGCTGAAGCTGTTTTAGCGTTAGAAATGGGTGCTGATGCCGAGGATATAGGTTTGACTATCCATGCTCACCCGACATTATCGGAAACCTTTAATTTTGCTGCAGAAATGGCAGAAGGTACCATTACCGATCTTTATATTCCCAAAAAGAAATAAATACACCGGTTAACTATAGAGATTTCATCTCGAACTAAAAATTAAGCTCTTTAGCGCCCAACAGTAAGAGCACGATGTTTGTATTTTTTAATGTGGATCCTGGTATTTTCACTTAAAACATCGTGTTCTTCATGATGCTTTCAAATGTTTCGCTCCATAAGATTGCTTTTTTAGTATTCTGTACTATCTTTATTCTAATATTGAAGCGGGTTTATCCGTTAAACAGGGCATATTTAGCTGCTGAATGTGATATGTTTAATACGAAAAAAACCTTGTAAGCCAAATATTTATTCTATACTCTTAAGGTGAAATGTTAGATGGCTGCTATAGTCAGTCGAATTATAAATATGAGTTACACAGGGATACTCATGAAAACCAAATTATGCCCACATATTAATCAGCCTGGTATTTTAATACTACTTATTGCTTTATCAGCTGCAAGCACACCTGCTTTAGCTGAATTTGACTTCTCAGGTCTTTATTCCGGGTTGCAATATTCTTCCAGTGAGTTTAAAGCAACTTCATCAACGTCGACTTCGACAGTGAGTAATGGTCATATCAAGGCCAAGCTCGGTAATATAATCAATGACAATCTATCTTTCGAAGGTCAGTTTGGTCTAACCACTAACTCGAATGATAAACTGGGTACATTAACCTATGGTGCCTATTTAAGAGCAGGTAAAGATTTCGGGCAATATAAGCCTTATGGATTGATCGGGTTTAGTGGCTACTATTCTTACGACGACGTTGCCGATAGTGATACGCAAGCCGGGGGTTCTCTGGGTGTCGGTCTGGAAATATTTGGTGCAAAAGATTTGTCCATCACCGTTGAATATTTACGCATGATCGATAAAACCATTGATGGTTCAGATGTGACCTTTGATACAGTTGGTGTAGGTTTTACCTATTATTTTACTGAAGACAAGTCATACTTTAATAAAAATAGAAACAAAATACGTTCAATCAGAAACTAGTTTGTACCAGGAAGATTCAATGAAAAAAGAAAATTTTTACGTTTTCCCTCTGGTTTTGGCATGCACCATGATGTTTGGCTGTAGTGATGATACCAGTACGGCAGCAGATGCGGCAAATACAGCATCATCCGCTGGAGGGTCAAGTGATGACCTTGGGCCATCTATCCCCACAGGTATAGTAAGTCATCGTGATTTTAGAATAGGATTTGATCCTGGTGTTGCCGGTGTTTTTAGTCTCTCAGGTAGTTATTCTGGAAGCGAGCAGGTAGAGGTTGTAATAAGAGCCGACGATATTAATGATCTGGTTGTGGATGGACAGGTGGTTAAATTTAGAACTGAATGGGGTACTTTTACAGATGAAAAAGACTCCTGCACTCTGGTAAATGGTAGTTGTTCTGTGACTTGGTTACCTGGTTCGCCGTTACAAGCACCTTCCGCTGCTAAACCGTTTCCTGGAGAGTCTGCTGAATGCAGGGTAGCGTTTACGGCGTGGACAAATGGTGAAGAGAAATTTTCCGATTTAAATGATAATGGTGTACTGGACACAGGAGAAGTTTTTACCGATTTGCCCGAACCATATTTAGATATTAATGAATCTGGAATCTATATTAACAGTTTTTCTGGCATAGTAAATGGTTGGGATGGCGGTTTAGGATTCTGTAATTCTGATAATGTCTGTGAATTGATAGATACAAATGGCAATGGAGTGCATGATGGGCCAGATGGGAAATACAATGGTACGCTTTGTGCCAGCGGAAATACAGACTGCTCAAGTACCAAATCAATCAAGGTCTGGACAACATCATATCTGCTTATTACTGATGCTTCAAAAATAACATTTGACCATGATGATGATACTACTACTCCTGAAATTGGTATTTGCTCAGGCTTTAAATAGTACTCTAACTGAAGTAAGTTGGATTTAAGTATTAAAAAACCCGGGTTTTGCCCGGGTTTTTTTGTTAAATCAATAACTCAACGCTAGCCACAGACTTTTCTTCAAGATTATTGGTACTCAGACAATTCAGAATTCGGCTTGATGGCAGTTTACCCTGTTCCAGGAAGAAGGCTTTAACTTTAGTTGTCCGTCGGCTATCCAGCTAGCCCCTTCATTTTCTGCCGTATAAACTGGTCATCTAGTGTTTTTTCATCAATGTTTACTGGTTTGTCTGGTGATTTTTCCAGGTTAAAGAGCACTTGAGTCTGACTGATGCCATGATAGGTCAATATACGGTTAACGCCAAACTGTTGAAAAGTCGATTATAAAGTTGCAGTTTTTAATTTTGAAATATGCCTGCTCGGATAAAAAATCATCCATTTTAGAAAAACCGTTGTTACTATTTACGTACACTTTGGCAATACGTTTTTCAGGGTAAGCAAGAATATAATAATTAACACCCTCCTTTTGATATAATTCAAATTTCATGACTTCATCTCGTTTACTACTCGATTGTGAGACAACTTCAACAATCAACTCAGGTGCTACTAATACCTTTTCATTAACTTTTCGACAAACTATAAGGACATCAGGTCTAACCACTGTATCATTTGATACAAACCAGTCTGTTTCCATTAAAATAGTACATTTCCCGCAGGATTTTTTTTCAGCATTCACCGTATTCAATAATTGAGAGGTTATTTGAGTAGCAGCGCTTTGATGGCTCACCGAAGGAGAAGGTGACATTGCATAGGGCATACCACCAATTAGCTCCCAGTCGCCCTTCCATTGTTGGTAGTCACTGGACGAATAATATTCATGATAGGCTAACATTTTTCTCTCTCTAGAACTGTTTGCTTATAAAGCATAGCATATTATGATTTTGAATCATTATGAATAAAACTTACAGGTAAGATGGCTGTGTCTTGTCTAAATCAATAACTCTACAGACGCCACAGACTTTTCTTCAAGATTGTTGGTACTCAGGCAATTCAAAATTCGGCTTGATGGCAGTTTACCCTGCTCCAGAAAGAAGGCTTTTACTTTAGCTGCACGGTTGTCTGCCAGATCACGCATTTTCTGCTGAATCATTTGTTCATTCAGCTTTATATCTTCAACTTTTACCACTACTACTTCAGGCGCAATCTTTTTATCCGCTTTTGCTTTATCTTTCGCAGTCTTATTGATTGCTTCTAGTCGGGAAACTTCTTCATCAAGCAGTATCTTTTTGATGGCCAGCTGATCTTCCAGCGCGCTAATACCACAGGCTTTGATTTTAAGAGCGGGGCGTTCGGTTAAAACCTTGATGACCTTATCCAGTAATTCCTGCTGATCTTTTTTGAATACCAGGCTGTTCGGTTCAAATAACAGGGGGGGCAGGGATATATGGTCGGCTGCTTTTTTAGCCAGTGAATATAAGGTAATCAACGAACCGAAAGGTTGTAATGTGTGTTTCAGATAAGAGAGAGTAGCAGATTTCATTGCTTTACCCATGGCCTTGTTTATCACCTGGCTCAAGTCAAAATCTGGTTTGTCAGTATTACCTTTAATGGGTAATTTAAGGTCGATAATATTATCGCTATCCTTTAATGATGAAATAGCGAGGTCCAGCGACATGCCAGACGCACTGGAAACCTGCTCGGCAGTACCTTTATCGGTTTCTACCACTTCTATTGAGTCGATTTTTAAATCAATTTCAGCATCAATTTCCTTATTTTCCAGTTTCATTTTTATATCTGTGTCGATCACACCACTTTTCAACCCGTAACCCATCGCATTACTGCTGTAGGGAGTTACAGGTGGTAAATCTAGTTGCTTTATTTTAGCCGTTAATTGCATATTTTTAGTTGGGTCAAAAAGCAGACCTTCGCCTTTAATATCGACAGTCGTATACTTCCCCTGCTTTAAAGCAATATCAAATTGGGCATTATCGGTTGAAGAGATATTGCTTATATCAAGACGATTTAAGTTGATCCTGGTTTTATAATTGGGCGATACGCTTAAGTCAGAAAAATCAATAAAACCCGGATTAGACAGTTGTAGTTTTCCAATTTCAATTTTAATTGGGACAGTATTAGCACTATTAGCACTATTTTGTTGAGGTTCGACTTTTTCCTCTGTCACTGGTTTGAGGTTTTCTATGGTTTTTAATAAAGGGATGAGTTGAGCGAGTTGCTTTTGTTCTGTGATTTCTATCTGAATTTCCGGGTTTTCAAGTCCAACTTGCTTTATCTTTAGTTGAGATGTTTTAGTATCAAACTCGGCATCCTGTACCTTAATTTCATTTAATTGCACAAACCTATTATCTTTGTGACTGTTTACCAGCTGAATTTTTTCTATATTCAACTGATTGAAGCTTATAGATGTCAAATTTTTCTGTAATTCTTCTATGATTAACTGGTCAAACGATGAGATCAGATAGTTTTGTTTTTTATCTGTAGTCTGACTTTTATCAATTTGTAGATTACCTTTTACCGAAATTTCTGCGTTGTCAGTGAAAGTAGAATTGCCTTTCCAGCTTATTTCTTGCACAGATTGTGATATGTCCTGATAATCAAGATGTAGATTTGAAACCTGGATGCTGTTGTTTAGTTTTGCCGAAATTGTCTCGGCTAAATTGACAGAAAAGTCAGATTTAAGACTGATGCTGCCCTGTACGTTTTCGAGATAATCACGGTAAAATTTAGCGTACGGAGTAAAAGCCAGAGATTCCAGAGAGGCATTACCCTTAAACTGTTTTACATCGTTAAACAGGTTTAAATCGGCATTAACTTTAAAAGTCGCATCATTTAGTCTTGAGTCCAGTTTAAAGTTTGCTAATGAGGTTTTGTCCCAGGATTTTAAGTTCGATACTACGGCTGAAGAGATATGATTTATCTGCTCAAAGTCAGATTCTTTATAATTGATATCACTATTGACCAGGGAAATTTTATTCAGAGCAAATGTGACAGGATTGCTGTTATGCTTTTCTGCAGGTTGGGGAGTCGTCGTATCAGTTTCTACACTTGTTGGAATAACCAGTCCATTGATAGATATTTGTCCATTGTCTGCCCGTTCAATATTCGTTTCAACACCATCAATGAGTATGTCGTTTATCAGAAATCTATTGCTTAAAGCATCCAGTTTTTCGACCGCTATTTCCATATGTTTTATTTTTGAAGGTATATTGTCTGCAGAGGAAACAGCCAGTTGGTCAAGCTCTAAGGTGCCTGTAAATAGATTAAGCTGACTATCCTTAATGTTTGCCTGAGCGTCAGACTGATGTTTTTGCAGGTTAGTGAAGTCAATATTTGATATCTCAGTTGTTCCTTTTAACCGCAGTTTTTTCAGTCCAGGTTGTATTCCCTGGTAATTAGCATCAACATCGGATATTTGTATGTGATTGCTGATTTTTGCAGTTATTCTTGCGGATAGATTAATATCAAAATCCGATTCAATGCTGATGTTACCCTGTAATTTATCAACATAACTGGAATAAAACTTTGCGTAATGAGTGAATGCCATTGAACCGAGTGAAGCATTACCCTTAAAGTGTTGAACAGCATTAAAAAGATTTAAATCTGCTGTTAATTTGAAAGGTGCGTCATTAAGTACGGAGTCAAGTTTAAGGTTAGCATCAACAGTTGTGTCCGTGGAATCCAGGTTTGTCAGGGCTAAAGATATTATCTGGTTGTTCTGGATGAAGTCAGTTTCCTGGTAATTGATATGACTGTTATTGATGGATAGCGAATCGATTGCGAAAGCCAGGGGTTTTGATTCACTAACCTCAGCATCAGTTTTTGCAGCGGTTGAATCATTCGCGGGGTAGCTTAAGCCATTAATGGATATAGTGCCGTCATCTGAGCGATGTATATCGGCTTTGAGCCCCAGGATTTTAACCTCGTGCAAAACTATTTTGCTTAACACCAGGTCGAGCATATTTATATTTGCATAGAGATGCTCAAGCTGAGAAGGTTTGTTATTGCCGGTAGTAATGGCCAGTTGTTTGAGTTCGAATGTTCCTGCAAAGAGGTTCAGGTTAATATCCTCGATCTCGACTTTATTAGCACCCTGTTTAATCAATAAATGGGATATGCTGTATTGAATGATAAAAGGAATAGCTACCAGCATGACAATTAAAGTAATGGCACTAATAACGGATCGTCTTAACCATCTTATATTCCAGTAAATCTGAAACTGTTGTTTAAAATTATCCATAAAACACATCTACAAATTAATTTAAAATATTATAACTTACTGAAATATGAACAATCTATCACTTAATTACTCGATTCAGGGCAAAGGCGAACCATTTTTTATTATTCACGGACTATTTGGCTCTTCGCGTAACTGGAAAAGCCTGGCGAAACGTTTTGCTGAACATTTCCAGGTAATATTACTGGATTTAAGAAATCATGGTGATTCACCGTTCGACAGCGCGATGGATTATCAGGTAATGGTCGATGATGTGGTCAGACTGATGCAACAATTGGAAATTCCATCTGCCCACATTCTTGGTCACAGTATGGGCGGCAAGGTGGCTATGAAATTAAACCAGTTATACCCTGATAAAGTGAAAAAGCTGGTGATCGCCGATATCGCTCCTGTGCGCTATCAGCATGATTATGTCGACATTATAAATGCTGTGCTGGATTTGGATTTATCCGCGATAACCAGCCGTAAAGAAGCTGATCACCAGCTTGAAAGTGGGATTCCGGATCAACGCATTCGCCAGTTTCTGTTACAAAATTTAACTTTTCAACAGGGGGTGGCCTGCTGGAGTATTAACTGGCAGGCACTACAGGCTAATATGTCGTTAATCATAGGTTATGAGGATATTACGCATTGGCAGATTCAAAATCCCAGTTTGTTTATCCGTGGAAGCCTTTCACCCTACGTGAGTAAAGACAGTTTAAAATCAATTCAGAGCCATTTTACCAGGGTAGAGGTAGTGACTCTGGAAAATGCAGGTCACTGGTTGCATGCGGAACAACCGGCCGCGTTTTTTGATGCGGTGATTAAATTTTTAAAAAGTTGAGAAAATTAAATTCTCAAGTTTGAATCATTTTGAACGATACAGTTATAAAGTTACTTTCAAACAAAGAGATATGCGTAAATTATCACTCAACATACTGGTTCTCATCTGGAGTTTCAACTCGATTGCTTCGACTGATCGTGTCTATATGTCTCCGATGGAGGATTCGCGGTGGGTAATGACCCAGAACAGTCGTTTACGTTGCGAGATAGAGCACGTCATTCCGCAGTTTGGTAAAGCTGTTTTTTACCAGGAAAGTGGAAGAACTCTCAAGTTAAAATTTTTATCGGATCATCATTACAAAAAAAACCTTGAAATATCATTTCGATCGGTCACCGCCAGCTGGAAGGGAGTCCGTACAGAAGCAAATCTGGCGAGTTTAAAAACCTCTGGTAGTAATCCTTTTGTCAGGGTAGTGAGTAATGCTGCACGACAGGCTTATTTTGAGTTACAACAGGGCTATCAGCCCAGTTTATTTTTTGTCGATGATGAGGCTGGATATAATTCGGTATCAGTCATTCTTTCTACCGTCAATTTTCGTGAGATTGAAAACGATTTTGGCAGCTGTTTAACAAGCTTATATCCGTATCATTTTGACGATGTCAAAAAGGCAAAGGTACATTTTGATTTTGATGACGAGTTCCCAACACTTGATGAAGAAGAAACAGCGCTGGCAAAATTACTGGATTATCTAAAAGTGGATGATAGCGTGAAGACTATTTCGATATCAGGACATACAGACTATAAAGGTACTGAGTGTTATAACGATACACTGTCTGCAAGGCGTGCCTGGTATGTTTATGACTATTTAATTCAGAGTGGTATTGAACCAAAGATGCTGCAAATGGAGTTTAAGGGTGAAAGTTCTCCGTTGGTAAAAGGAAAAGATGATCTTTCCAGGGCTAAAAATCGTCGAGTGGAAGTCACCTTGCATAAATAATCGGTTTTATTCGAAATACAGAATTAAAATAGTCTATAAGTAAAGACAGGAAAAAGTAATATTGCCAGGAGATTTTGAAATGTCAGGGGAAAAAGAAACAGAAATTCGCAGAATGATGCAGCAATTCGAGCATCAAATTACGGAAATGAATAGCACCGAAATTACCAGGAGAGCGGGTGATATTAAAAAAGATGATTTTCTGAATTTAGCCAAATCCATCTCTATTTTAAGAGCTAATTATTTAAAAGATGTGCTGATAATTGCCCGTGCAAATGAAGATAAATTATCCATTAACCTTTGTCTGGAAGCTCGTAAAGCTCGTATTGCTTATGAAGAAGCTGTGGAAAGTTTCGACCAGTTAAAACATGCGTTGCAACGTGGCTATTTTAATCTGGTGGATGATTAACCTTACTTTTTAGCTGATTATTGTTACTGGATGGCTGAGTATACTCACGATTTTAATCGAGTTTCTATATGCCAAGTTCCGATAACGATCGACGTGTAGCATTAACTAATCAAGTCATGGATCTACTGGATAGCTGGGGAGTCGACGGGCAACAAAAGATTGTTTTACTGGGTTTGCCCGATGATATCCGTGTGCGTAAACTGGAGCGCTACCGTCAGGATGAAGCTTTTCCAGATACCGACACTGTTAATGAACACCTCGAGCACCTGGTAGGAATTGCGGATGCTTTAAGAACGACCTATCCCATGAATATTGAAATGTGTTCATTATGGATGAAAAAGCCGCATAAGCGTTTTGACAATCAAACGCCACTTTCAGTAATGACTAACAGAGGTCTTGAAGGGCTTGTGCGGGTGCGGTCCCAGCTGGATTGTGCATTTGCCTGGAACAGATCTGGTTCAGTTTAATCCTGCGATTGGTAATAAAAATTCGTTATTATCTCTTATTGGCTATTTAAATTTTTTATAATATATCACTTTGGTAATAGTTTACATTGATTATCTACTCCATATTGGTTATAAACTCACTTATAACTAATTTAGAGAAAGTCATGGAACACCATTTAAATATTTCAAAAGCAGCCAAATTGGTCGGTATCAGTCGTCGTCAAATCCAGAAAGAAATTCAGGCTGGAAATCTTGTTGTTTTTGAGGGAGATATACCGGTAAATTCTCTGCTCGAATATTACCCGCATGTGAAACTCGACAATGAAAGAGAACTGGACAGGGTAGAGAGAATCCAGAAAAATGCTGTATATAAAATACAGATGGACTCTATACCGTCAGAAAGAGTGATGGCTGATCAACTCAACAAATTACAGGCTAAGTATCTTGCGGCACAACAGAAAGTCCAGGAATATGAAAGCCTGTTAATGGAGAGCAAGCATCGGCTTGAGCTCATGCAAAAAGATTGTGATCGTACCCAGAAACAAACTCTGGCAGCCTTTATTGGCTGGATGATGACACAATATCGACAATTTCACGGCTAGCTTATATTACTGGCCGGGATTTAAACCTTTAAAAACCGGCCATGTCTACATTTAAGGTAACGCTTTTACCAAGTCAACACCAATTTTTATGCTCTTCCAGGCAGTCATTATTACGTTCTGGCCTCGAATCTGGTTTAAACCTTAAATATGGATGCGATGGTGGAAATTGCGGGGAGTGCCTGGTCAAACTGGTGAGCGGGTCTCTACAGAAAATTAAACACTCTGATTTTAATCTGACCGAAACACAGAAAAATAATCAGCATTATTTAAGCTGTTGCTTTGCCCCGATATCGGATGTGCATCTCGAAGCAGTCGAAATAGGCAGTGTCACGGAGATAGCAGAGCAAAATATACAGACTAAAGTTTTTAAGCTGGAACAGTTATCCGATTCAGTGATGTTTTTATCGCTTAAAACGCCGCGAGCCCAGCCGTTACATTTTATTGCAGGTCAACACGTTACATTAACGCTGGAAGAAGGTATAAGCCGTAATAAATCTATTGCCAGTTGCCCCTGTGATGGATCAAAGCCTGAATTCCATATCAAGAAAAGAGAAAATGATGCTTTTAGTGAGTATGTGTTTCAGCAATTGAAAAAGAATGATCACATCACGTTGAATGGTCCCTGGGGTGATTTTGTGATGGATGACAGTTCTTTACGGCCGCTAATATTAATTGCTTTTGATACTGGTTTTGCCAGTATCAAAAGCCTGATAGAACATGCTATCGCTCTTGAAAAAGAGCAACCTATCCTGTTTTACTGGTTAATGACTCCTGAAAATAAACCGTATATGGAAAATTATTGTAAATCGTTGCAACACGCATTGGATAATTTCGAATATAAGCTGGTGTATATTGATGAGTGCTCAAAAGTGGTGATCGCAGAAGTTCTGAGTCAGTTAATATCCCGGGAAAAAGCCATCAAGCACTCCGATGTCTATGTCACTCTGCCGGTTGAATGCCGTAGCGCTGCTGAAAAAATGTTTATTGAGGCGGGGATAGATGATCGCCACTGGCGCATTGACTCAATTAATAGAATTTAGCACCGGTTGCAAGACTATGGTGCCCGGATAGAAATGGCACTCATCCATCTTTTAACCTGGTCGAGTGTTAAATACACGGACATTCAGGACAATGCCTGCTGGCTTATTGGTATAAATTTAGTTGTAATAAGTCAAATTTATTAAGCAGGTTTGAAACTGACTATGAAATCGATGGATCTACTGGGTAAGACGCGTTTCCTGCCTTTTTTTCTAACCCAGTTTTCAGGCGCACTCAACGATAATTTATATAAAAATGGATTAACTGTTTTTATTGCTTTCCAGTCAGCCGCTATCGCTCAATCAGAAAGTAATGACCTGGTGAATATCGCGGCTGGATTATTTATTCTGCCTTTCTTCCTGTTTTCAGCAGTCGCAGGTCAACTGGCGGATAAATACGAAAAATCCCTGCTGATTTCGCGTATTAAATTACTGGAAATAGCCATTATGCTGTTTGCCGGGTTAGCATTTTATTTAAACAGTACAGCAATGTTAATTGGCCTGCTGTTTCTAATGGGGACTCAGTCAGCGCTGTTTGGACCGGTGAAATACAGTCTGTTACCGCAGGTGCTAAAGGATGATGAATTGATTGGTGGCAACGCTCTGGTTGAGTTCGGAACCTTTATTGCTATTTTGATTGGACTGATTGCCGGAGTGCTGATTACCAGTATCGAGAATAGCGGAACTTACTGGTTGTCAGCTGCTGTGCTGGTGATGGCGATAGCGGGTTACCTGGTCAGTTTAAAAATTCCGAAGGTGGCAGCGAATGCTCCGGATCTTAAAATTGATTTTCATTTGCTCAGGCAGTTTGTACAGAGTTTTCATTATGCCAGGGAAAATCGGACTGTGTTTTACTCGATCATGGGGATTTCCTGGTTCTGGTTCCTGGGGATTACCTATGTAACACAATTACCTAATTTTGTACGTTATGAACTGGGAGGTAATGAGCAGGTATATGTACTGTTGCTGGCAATGTTTTCAATCGGTATCGGTGCAGGATCATTTTTGTGTGAAAAATTGTCCGGGCGGATTGTAGAACTTGGGCTGGTGCCGATAGGCTCACTGGGCCTGACCCTGTTTGGTATAGATATTTATTTTACCCAGTCCGCTTCAGTCAGTAGCGAATTAATTTCGCCCTGGGTGTTTGCCACGACTGGCAGCAATGTACGTGTCATGCTGGATATATTTTTGCTGGGTGCTTTTGGCGGACTGTATATCGTGCCATTGTTTGCGCTGGTACAGCAACGTTCGGAAGCCGCGAAACGTTCGCGAATTATTGCTGCCAATAATGTATTAAATGCTTTATTCATGGTTGTTGCGACCGGTTTCAGTTTATTCGCTTTGTCTTCAGGATTAAATATTGCCGAATTATTTCTGGTAATGTCGTTGATGAACGCGGCTGTTGCCGTGTGGATTTTCACGCTGATACCGGAATTTATCATGCGTTTACTGGTGTGGTTATTAATTCACACCATATATCGCGTGAAGAAAACCGAGCTTGAAAAAATTCCAGATACAGGTGCCTGTGTACTGGTGTGTAACCACGTTAGTTTTGTCGATGCACTGATACTGGCAGGCTGTGTCAAACGTCCGATTCGATTTGTGATGTATTATAAAATATTTCATATACCTGTTTTATCGTTTATTTTTAGAACGGCGAATGCTATTCCTATTGCCGGAGCACGTGAAAATCCGCAACTCATGCATCAGGCATTTGAAAAAATATCGTTAGCTCTGCAACAAGATGAAGTTGTGTGTATTTTTCCGGAAGGAAAAATTACAGAAGATGGAAGTCTCAACCCGTTTAAATCGGGAGTAATGAAAATCATCGAAAAAACCCCGGTACCGGTTGTGCCTTTAGCTCTACGTGGGTTATGGGGAAGCTTCTTCAGTCGTAAACATGGCAATGCAATGACAAAGTGGTTTGCGAGAGGTTTGTTTAACCACATCGAACTGGTAGCCGGTGAGGCGATTGCCGCTGATAAGGTGACATTAAAAGGGTTACAGAATGCGGTTAGCTGTTTACTAGGACAATAGATATATTAGCGAGTTAATGTGTGAAAAAAGTCAAAAGATATATTCACCACGAAGCACACGAAGAGCACGAAGAAAGAGATGTATAGTTAATAGTAAATTTAACTGTATAACGCAATTATTGTTTGTATTGATGTGATAATCAGGGGATTGTGTCGGTCTAATTACCGAGCGACTTTGTCGTAAATATTCACGAAAGTAAAAAGCAGCCATTTTGTTCTCTATATGGTAATTCCGGTTTGTGCCATAACCGGTCAAATGGTGAAGTCACGTTCTATCTCTGCTTTATGGACAGGTTGTGTGAAAACTCGAGTCAAACGGATTGATTCTTCCGATATTTAAAAGTTTCTGAGTGCTTGAAAGCAGACAAGAAGGCCAGATTGTTACCTTGGTAATCTTTACTTGGGGCTATATAGAGGCTATATTTAGTACTAAATAAATTAAAGAGAGAACCTCATGAGATTAAGTAAATCCGTCAGACCGATAAGTTACCTGAAACAAAATACAGCTGAGGCTATCCGAGAAGTGCACCTGAACCACTCGTCATTAATTATTACGCAAAACGGGGAGGCAAAAGCCGTACTTCTTGATATTGCTGAATATGAACAAGACCAGGAATCACTAGCAATGCTTAAAATGATTGCTCAGAGTAAAGCCTCCTATGTGGCTGGCAATTTTAAAACAGCCAAAAAGGCTTTCGCCGACATCAGGAAAAACATCAAAGGTGCTCGAGTTTGAAGACATATCAGGTCAAAATTACTTATGAGGCAGAGAGGGATATTGAAGATATTTACAATTATATTGTCAGGAATGACTCAATAGAAAATGCTGAGTATGTTTTGGAGAAGCTGGAGGAATTGATTTTATCTTTACATGAGACTCCAGAGCGTGGACATTACCCCGAAGAACTTAGTATTCAGGGTATTAAGGATTTTAAAGAAGTAATCTTCAAACACTATCGAGTAATATACGAAATATCTACAAATAAAGTCATTATTCATTTGTGTGTCGATGGCCGCAGGGATATGAAATCTCTTTTAGAGAGAAGACTGCTGAGGTAGCGAAAACCTATAAAATTGACTTGGTTACATCATGGTCAGAGTGTGTGAAAACTATTTTAGCTAAAAGCATTGTGGAAAATACTGTCTAAAT
>ERZ890953.484-NODE-484-length-22852-cov-7.644164_pt1 | contig 22852 bp, 22 predicted proteins | sample MGYA00521264_ERZ890953 | MGnify/ENA primary metagenome ERZ890953 (study PRJEB32303, sample SAMEA104408629) | aquatic metagenome | biome: Brackish water; feature: Chemocline; material: water | place: Baltic Sea | collected 2014-10-26T21:54:00 | depth 200 m ...
CGTCGGGGTTGGCGCGGTTGGCGGCCCACCAGTCGGTGCTGTCGTTGTAGCGCTCGACCAGCACACGCTCGGCGTCGGCGGAGGCGACGGCGTCGGGGGTGGGCAGCGACATCCAGAGCTGGGCCACCTTGAACTGGAACTCCGGGTTCTCGGGGTTGTCGGGCCAGCGGGTCTGGAGGTACTCGTAGGACTCGATGGCTTCGTTGTAGCGGGCCTGCCGGGTGAGCACGTCGGCCAGCTGGATGTAGATGTCCAGCTCGTAGTCCCGCTTCCCCACGCCCTCGAAGAACTCTTCGGCCACCTCGAGCGGTGAGATGGGCGCACCGGTGGCGCGGGTCTTCAGGTCGGACATGTCGGCGAAGGAGATGGCGGCGTACTGGATGGCCTCGGGCTTCATGGACGACTGGTCGCCCGTGGCCAGCATGAGCCGGTCCGAGTAGTCGAGCAGCTGGATGAACTGCCCCATGGCCACGTAGTACTCGTCGAAGCGCTCGGCGCTGGCCAGGCGGTAGTGGGACCATGCCAGCTTGTACAAGCCCTTGTCGTAGTAGCGGGCGTCCTCGCCGGAGTCGACGATGCGCTGGTAGTGGACCAGGGCCTCTTCGAGATCGTTGGCGTCGTTGAAGTAGTACTCGCCCAGGCGCATGGAGGCGTCGTTGATGAAGTCCGAGTTGGGGTACTTCGCGACGACGGCCTTCATGGCGGCGAGACCACGCTCGATGTCCACATGCAGGGCGTTCTCTTCAGTCAGGCAGTAGCCCAGCATGTAGTAGACGCCGTCGATGTTCTCGTAGGCGGGGTAGTTGTCGACGATGCCGTCGTACAGCGCCAGGGCCAGGGCGTAGTCCTTCTTGGCGGCCTCGGGGGGCTCGGGGAAGTCCTCGCCCTCGGGGATGCCTTCGGCCATCAGCCGCTTCATCAGCACGTCGTACTCGACCAGCCGATCATTGAAGTTGGCGTCGGCCACCAGGAAGGTGTTCTCGGCGTCCTCGTAGTAGAGCTCGGCCAGCCGGAACATGACGTGGGGCGAGGCGTCGGAGCGGGGGTACTTGGCCAGGAAGTCCTCGAAGCGCGCCTTGGCGAGGGTGCGGAGGGCTTCCTCGTCGTCCCGCAGGCCGGCGATGATGCGGCCGTATCCATCGACGATCTGACGCCGCTTGAGGGTCTCGATGAGATCCACATACTCGCGGGCGTCGTCCTTGAACTCACCCATACGCGTGACATATCGATCGTGCACCGCGTCGAACTCGGCGACGTTCTCGGGGCTGGCCCCGGTGATGCGCTCGACCTGGATCAGCGGCTCTTCGGCCGGGTCCGAGGTGCTGGCCTGCTGCGCATGGGCCACACCCGCGATGGGGAGCAGCAGCAGCAGCATGGAGTGGGAGATGCGGACCACTTCAATCCTCCAGCTTGGCGTGGATGGCCTCGAAGCGCCGGTCCAGCTCCTTCATCAGCTCGACCCGCTCTTCGTTGAGCTGCTCGATGCGGTCGCTGACCTCGACCTTGCGTAGCCAGTAGACATCCACGATGCCCATGTCGGCCTTCATGACCGACTCGTTGAAGAAGTCGGTGAGGTCGGCGAAGCCAGCGCGGGTGGCGTCGACGCCGAGCTCACTGGTCTCGTTCCAGACGCTGGCGACGCCAGCCTCGAGCCGGGAGAGGCCGTTGGCCTCGCGCACGAACTCCTGCTCGAGGCGGACGATCTCTTCCTGCTCGACGCGGGTGAGGAGGGCGGCGATGTCGTCGATCTTGCCGGTGACGTTGTCGATGTCGCCCCAGAGGTGGTCGACCCGGCTGAAGAGGTCGTAGGCCCCGGGGGTGGTGACCTTGGATCGGTACTGCCCGAGCTCGCGACGGACGCCGGCGAAGTTGTCCTTGACGCTCTGATCCATGCCCGCGATCTGGGCGTTGGCGGGCTGGGAGGAGGTGCCCAGGATGCGCCGCAGGGTGGCCTCGCTCTGGAGGGGCCGCAGCTGAGAGATGGCATCGCGCAGGCTGTTCTGGATCTTGTCCAGCTCTTCCTGCAGGTTGCGGACGTCGGCGGCCTCGACGCGATGCTGGCCGCTGTCGAGGTACTCCACCGTGGCCTCGGCCTCGGTGAGCAGCTCGCGGCCGATCTGCTCCACCAGGAAGGCCTGGGACTGCACGGCGCGGACCTGATCGGCCTTGACCTGCTCGCGCTCGGCGGTGGCCAGATCGTCGCGCTGGTCGGCGGAGGCCACGTCGGTGACCAACATCCGTTCCTGCTGGATGGCCCGGACGTGGGCCTGGGTGGAGCCGGTGGTGTTGGCCAGGAGGTAGTCTTCCTCGAGGGCCATGAGATCGCTCATGAGGGCGACCTGATCGACCCGCATCCACTTGAGGGTCTCGTAGGCGTTCTGGAATGCGCCGAGCTTGCTGACACCGGCCGAGAAGGCGGCGTCGAGCTCTTCGGCGATCTCCGCGCTCACGCCGAGCTCGTGACGCTGGGAGTCGAGCTCGCGGCGCATGCCCACGATGGCGCCAAGATCTTCGCGGTTGTAGAGCATCTCGGCGGCGAAGGGGGGGAGGCCTTCGCGGTCGAGGCGATCGAGGGCGTCTTCTTCGGCCAGGCGCTCGAAGAACAGGCGGGGCTGTTCGCGGGAGACAGCCACCGCGGCCACGAGGTCGCGGATGGGGCTGTACTCGGTGACGACCCGCTCGTAGGCGGCGTTGGCGTTCTCGTAGCGCTCCTGCTTCATGTGCAGGTGGCCGCGGACCACCTTGAGCTGAGCGGCGTAGCGGTGCTCGGGGAACGCCAGCAGGAAGATCTCGACCGCGCGGATGGCTTCTTCGTAGGCCGAGAGCTGCCCGTCGCGGGTGGTCTCGCTCTCGCCCTGCTTGATGAAGGTCCAGACGAGCTCGTAGAGCTGGTCGGCGAAGTAGCGGGAGTCCCGGCCGACCTCGAGGTAGGCGTTGGTGGCCTCGGTGTAGTTGCCGAGCTCGTACTGCACGCGCCCGTAGGCGAGGTTGGCCAGATCGACGACCTCACGGATCTCGTTGTTGGTGACAGGGGACTCGGTGACGTGCCTGAACTCCATGGCGGCGTCGTCGAGGTTCTCCTGCAGCACCAGGATCGTGCCCACGAAGTAGTGGGCCTGAGGCGCGTAGTCGCTGCCCTCGCAGCACTCGAGGAACAGGGACTTGGACCGGGCCCAGTCGCCCTGCCGATACAAGGACTTGGCCACCGTGTAGTTGATCAGAGCGTTGGCTGCGACCCGACGGGTGGCGACGAACTTGTTGTAGAGGTCGTAGAAGGACTGGGAGTCGCCGGTGAGGCCGTAGAGCTCGAGCAACCGGCGCACGGCACCCGCAAAGAAGGGGTGCTGTTCGCCCTGATCGACGATCTGCTGGTAGGCGTCCTGGGCGGTGGCGTAGTTCTCGAGCTGGAACAGGGTCTCGCCCAGGTACCACTCGGCGTCGGTGCGGACGGTGTCGGAGGCGATGGCCCCGGACCGGATCAGCACGTCGAACTCGAGGGCGGCGCGCTCGGTGTCGCCCATCAGCGCCGAGAAGACTGCGTCTTCGTAGCGCTTCTGCGCTTCCTGCGCGGACAGGAAGCCGGAGCGGTTGGTCGCGACCGACGCGATGTGCCCCAGAGACTCACGCTGCTCGGCCTGGCGAGCTTCGATCTCGGCCAGCCGGGTGTAGAGGTCCTGGTCGTCGGCGAACGCAGGTGCGGCAAAGATGCCAGCAGCGGCGAGGATGGCGCCGAGCCGCATCAGCGGAGGCGCCAGTCGGGAGGTGGTGGCCATGCCCGCCTCACATGCCAGAGGGGCCGACCCGCGTGCAGCTCAGGTCGTACTCGACCCAGGGACGCTCGACGAAGGAACGGCCGATGCCCTTACGTTCCTTGACGCGGACCCAGACCTCGCAGGACTTGCCGTCCTCGGCGGTGAAGGCGTAGCTGGACTGGACGTTGAAGGTGTACTGGTCCACATAGGAGAAGACACCGAAGCCGTTCCCGCGCAGCACCATGGACACCGCGATGGTGTGATTTCCGGCGGGGATCGGGCCGTCGTGGAGCTTGAACTCGGACTTGCCACTGAGGGACTCGTCCAGCACGGTCTTCGAGTAGATGCTCTGACCGTCGAGGTAGTAGGCCACCGACTGGATGGTGAAGGCCGGCCCCAGCTCGTTCTTGTGCCACAGCACCGCGCGAGCGCCGGAGGTCGAGCCCTGGATCACGATCTCCTTGAGCAGCTGCAGCGTGGCCTTGGCCCTGAACACCTGCTCCTTGAGCCCGTTGACTTCTTCTTCGGCAGTGAGGAGTCGGCGGTTGAAGTCGGGAGAGTCGGTCCCGAGCTGAGCGTCCAGCGGCTCCTCGGCCACCTGAGTGGCCGCAGGGGCTGCGCCGTCGCTGCCAGCTGCCGAGTCATCTGACTGCGCAAGTGCCGTACCGGTCATGGTGAAGATGGCCAAGACCAGCAAGAGGCTCCGCAAGATGCGTTCCATTCCGGGTTCTCCTGCCTTCAGTTCCGACTGCGTAGCCGCAGCCGCCGGCGCTCGAGACATACCCCACCTATACGGGCGGCCGCGAGCTGGGGTCCCATCCTATACCGTCCCGCCCCGAGGGGTGTCAACGAAAGGGAAAAAAGGGTTTACGGCGCTCTGGTGGGCCTCTCGAGGGCCTCGGGCGCGCCCTGAAAGCCACCCAAAGGGGTGCCGTCCGAGGGCGTCACTCACCAGTATCCTCGCTCGACTCGTCCTCCAGAGAGGCCAATTCCAATGAGCCACCATACTCGAGCAGCGCCTCTACGAAGCGGTCGTGAAGCTGCCGCGCCTTGGAGAGCGGGCCGCGGATGTCGTTGACCAGGAAGGCGAAGGCATAGACGTCACCGTCGTTGGCATCCACGAAGCCTGTGAGACAGTGCACACCATTGAGGGACCCGGTCTTGCCCCGGACCCGGCCGAGCTGGTCCTCGTCGCGAAAGCGGGATCGCAGGGTGCCGTCCGCGCCGCCGATGGAGAGGGCCGAACGGAACTCCGGCCCCACCGCCCGGTCGTCGTGCATGTCCACCATGACCGCGGTGAGCAGCTCGGGCCTGATGCCACCGATCCGGGTGAGGCCCGAACCGTTGACGATGGTGGCCTCCGTCAGGTCCAGCCCCAACCCCTCGAGGTAGTCGCGCACCACCTGCACGCCCTTCTCGGTGGTGCCGGGAGCGCCGATCTGCTCGGCCCCCATGGCCTTGAGCACCATCTCGGCCATGAAGTTGTTGCTGTGCTTGTCCACGGTCTGGAGGATCACCCCGAGGGACGCGGACTCCTGCCGCACCAGCAGGACGGCGTCATCGGGGGTGCTGCCGTCGATGAAGTGGCCGGTGACCTTGACGCCCTGCTCCTTGCACAGCGCCGCGAAGGCCCCTGTGAAGTAGGCGGTCGGGTCGCCGACGGACCGGTAGTAGCGCTGGGTGTCGCTGCCGGCGGGGACCACCCCCGTGAGGGAGAAGCGGGTCTTGACGCCGTCGATCTCACGGTCGAGCTCGAGCCAGCGACGCCCGTTGGCGCTGCCGGTGGTGGCCTGGTTGTCGATCTCGATGACCCCCGAGGGCGTCTCGAGCTCGACCCGCGCGGGCGCGCCCAGCTCGGCACCGGGGCCGACGTAGATGGCCACAGTGTTGTAGTTCAGGGAGAGCGCCCCCAGCGGGGGGTAGTAGGCGGGGCCGTTGGCCACATCCAGCGCCTTGTCCCAGCCGGGAATGCCCGCGTTCACGTCGAAGGCGTCGTCGTCGAAGACCACGTCCCCCGCGATCTTGCGCACCCCTTCGAGGCGCAGCTCCTGGACCAGCTTCCACAGGCGCTCGAGCACCAGCGTGGGGTCGCCGCCGCCTCGCACGTACAGGTCGCCGGTGAGGGTGCCGTCGTCGCCGAGCTCGCCCGTGTGCAGCAGGTCGGTGTTGAAGGTGTAGGAGGAGCCCAGGGTGCGCAGCGCGGCCGCGGTGGTGATGACCTTCATGGTGGAGGCCGGCAGCAGAGCCTGATCGGCTGACCGGGAGTAGACCTCCTCGCCGGTGCGCACGTTCACCACATGCACCGCCGCGGGGGAGCGCCGGAACAGCGCGTCGTCCATCAGCGGGTCGAGGACCGCCGCGAGATCCGAGACCGGCGCGACCTCCTCGGTGGCGGCGGCGACGGCCGACTCGGCCGCGAGGGCCGGCCCAACAGGAACGAAAGCCAGCGCGAACGCCACCAAGCTCCCGCCTAGGCAGCGTGCGAAGGTCAGGCCGCGGGGGGCGGCGGACGGGGCGTGTGGCGAGCGGGGTAGCACAGGGGACATCATATACTCGAACACCACAGGGGACCGAAGGAGTCACAGCTCGTGAAAGACGACTAACGACCTCTGTATTTCAGGCTACTCATGAGAGTGCTGACCCATAGGTCTTGTCATGACAAGAGTTTATACCATGTCGCGCACTCTGAGAGGCGGATCGCCAGCAGGCTGACCCGCGATTGCCTTCGACCTCCACCCGTGTCAAGGGTTCCCCTCGGAGGTAGCGCGATGCTTTCCAGACACCGCATGGTGGTACGACCCTCACTGCTCATGGCGGTCCTGAGCATGGCGACGGTCCACGCCGCCGAGCCCGATGCGTCGCGCATCACCACGCCGGGCGTGGGCCTGGCGACCGACGACGCGACCTCGAGCATCGCGACCAACCCCGCGCTGTTCGCCTTCGACCCGGACGCCGGCGCGGCCCTGCGCTTCCAGCAGCGGGTCGAGGATCCCTTGAGCGCCTTCCAGCTGGGCACCTCGGCCGGAGGCCTGGGCCTGGGCCTGTACTACCGGAGCGCCGGCAGCGCGAGCTCCCTGTGGGGCCTGCGGAGCAGCGTCGGCATGCACCTGAGCGAGGACCTCACGCTGGGCTCGAGCTTCTGGTGGTACCTGCCCCAGGGCGCCGAGAACTTCACGGCATGGGACCTGGGCCTGGGCTACCGCCCCCTCTCGTGGCTGGGCTTCGGCGCGGTGGCTCGCAACATCGGCAGCCCGGGCGTCGCCTGGGGCGTGGTGGGCGACTACGGCGTGGGCGTGGCCCTCCGCCCCTTCGGGGACCGCGTCGTGCTGGGCGTGGACCAGTTCTTCACCGACCAGGCCTCCCTCGAGGGTACGGATCTGGACGTCCCCGCGTTCACCACTCAGCTCAGCCTGCGCGCCTCGCCGATGGAAGGCCTCACGCTGCGGGCCTACGGCAACCAGCACCTGGAGCTGGGAGCGGGCGTCCAGCTGGCCTTCGGCGGCACCGCGGTGGGCGCCTACGCGGCTGGGCTCACCGACAGCGACATGGCCGTGATCGGGGCCCTGGAGCGCACCGACTCCGGTGAACGGCTGGTGGGCGTGTTCGACCGCGTGCCGCTGCTGCACGTGAACGCCAGCTACCCCTACGAGTCCCGCGCCACCCTGTTCAGCCCTGCTCAGGAGTCCTACCTCCACCTGCTCCGACGCCTGCGAGAGGCCGCCACCGATCGCAGCGTGCGGGGCGTGGTGATCCACCTGGACAGCTCGCCCTTCAGCTGGGCCCAGATCGAGGAGCTGCGAGGACTGATGGGAGAGCTCGGTGAGGCGGGCCGCCCCGTGGTCGTCTACCTGGACCAGGCCGCCAGCACCCGGGACTACTACCTGGCGGCCACGGCCGACAAGGTCTACCTCCACCCCGCCGCCGAGCTGGACTTCACCGGGATCTCGGCCGAGACCCTCTACTTCCGCGGCGCCCTGGATTTGGTGGGGGTGGAGCCCGAGTTCCACCGCCGCTCCGAGTACAAGTCGGGGCCCGAGACCTACACCCGCCGCGAGCCGTCCGGGCCCGCCTCGGAGCAGATGAACGCGCTGCTGGACGACCTCTTCGGCACCATGGTGGCCGCGGTGGCCCAGGCCCGCGGCAAGAGCCAGGACGAGATCCAGGCCCTGGTGGACGCGGGGCCCTACACGGCCGAAGAGGCCGAAGAGGCCGGGCTGGTCGATGGCCTGCTCTACCCGGACGAGCTGCAGCGCCGCCTGGACGGCAGCTTCGGCCAGACCTACCTGCTGGACGACGAGTACCTCGAGCGGCTGCCCCACAGCGGCTGGCACGCCCCGCGCCGCATCGCCGTGGTGCTGGTCACCGGCGCCATCACCTCGGGCGAGTCCTCCCCGCCCAGCATCTTCGGCGGGGGCAACGCCGGCGCCGAGACGGTGGTCAAGGCGCTGGAGCAGGCGCGCAGGGATCCCACGGTCAAGGCCGTGGTGCTCCGCGTGGACAGCCCCGGCGGCTCCGCCTTCGCCTCCGAAGACATCCACCGAGCGGTGACCCTGCTCCAGGAGCGGGGCAAGCCCGTGGTGGTGAGCATGGGGGGCGTGGCCGCTTCGGGTGGCTACTACGTAGCCGCGGGCGCCGACACCATCTTCGCCGAGCCGGGCACCATCACCGGCTCCATCGGCGTCTACGGCGGCAAGGTGTCCCTGGTGGGCCTGTACGAGCAGCTGGGCATCGGCTCGGCCTCCTGGAGCCGAGGCCGCAAGGCCGGCATGTGGGGCAGCTCTCGCCCCTTCGATCCCGTCGAGGATGCTGCCCTCGAGCACATGATCGACAACACCTACGCCACCTTCAAGGACCGGGTGGCCACAGGGCGCGACCTGGATCCGGCCCAGGTGGAGAACCTGGCGCGCGGCCGCGTCTGGTCCGGCGTGCGGGCCCATGAGCTGGGCCTGGTGGACGAGCTCGGCGGCCTGTACGACGCCGTGGACCGCGCCCGCGAGCTGGCCGGCATCCACGCCGGCGCCCGCTACCAGTTGGTCACCTACGACAGCAACCCCGACCCCCTGGGCGACCTGCCCCGCCGGCTCATCCGCGCCGCCATCTCTCCAGGGATGGCCGCCCCGCAGCTCCCTGAGGAGCTCGAGAGCCTGCGCGCCTGGAGCGCACTCCGGGACGAGCACCTGTTCATGATCATGCCCTACACGGTGGAGATCCAGTGAGCCCGCGCCCTGTGCGCGTGCTGGTGGTGGACGACGACCGCGCAGTGCGCGCCGCCCTGCGGGTCAACCTGGCCAAGGCGGGGATCGAGGTCACCCTGGCCGAGAGCGCGGAGAGGGCGCTGGAGCTGCTGGAGCAACAGCCGGTCGACCTCGTGCTGACCGACGTGCGGATGCCAGGGCTCGGCGGCCTGGAGCTCCTCGAGGCGATGCGGCCCCGCTGGCCGAACATCCAGGTCGTGGTGATGACCGGCTACGGCAACGTCGATGACGCCGTGGCCGCCATGAAGTCCGGCGCCGCGGACTACATCATCAAGCCGGTGAGCAAGCAGGAGCTGCTGGTCATCATCGAGCGGGCCCTCGAGGCGCGGGACCTCCGCGCCGAGGTGGTGGCCCTGAGGCGGGAGGTCAAGGCCCAGTGGGGCCTGCCTGACATCGTGGGCACCAGCTCGGCCATGCAGCGCGTCCAGGACCTGGTCCACGCCGTCGCGAGCACCAACGCGCTGGTGCTGCTGCAGGGTGAGACGGGCACGGGCAAGGGCCTGGTGGCCCGCGCCATCCACCAGCTGAGCGATCGACACGCAGCCCCCTACGTCCGCGTCAACTGCGCGGCCCTGCCCGACACCCTGCTCGAGAGCGAGCTGTTCGGGCACGAGCGGGGTTCGTTCACCGGCGCGATCCGCAGCCACCAGGGCCGCTTCGAGCGGGCCGACGGGGGCACCCTGTTCCTGGACGAGATTGGCGACATCTCCCCGGCCATGCAGGTCAAGCTGCTCCACGTCCTCGAGAGCAGCGAGTTCCAGCGCCTGGGGGGCCGCGAGAACCTCCGCTCCGACGTGCGCATCGTGGCGGCCACCAACCGCGATCTGCGCCAGCGGGTGCTGGACGGTCACTTTCGCAAGGATCTGTTCTACCGCTTGAACGTCTTCGCGATCCGCCTGCCCCTGCTCCGGGAGCGGCCCGAGGACATCCCCCCCCTGGTACACCACTTCCTCGATCTCTCCGTGCAGCGCGGCGGGCGGGCCTTCCAGGGCGTGAGCGCCGAGGCCATGGCTCGGCTGGTGGCCCACAGCTGGCCCGGCAATGTGCGGGAGCTCGAGCACGTCATCGCCCGCGCCGTGATCCTCACCACCGGGGACGAGATCCGCGTGGTGGAGCTGTCCGACCAGTCCCTCTCCAGATCCGCCCCCAGCGGCGTCCTGCCCCCGGGAAAGACCATCGCCCAGGTCCTCGACGACCACGAGCGCCAGATGGTGGTACACGCCCTACGCCAAGCGGGGGGCGTGCAGGCCCAGGCCGCGCGGGCGCTGGGCATCTCCCGCTCGAACATGCACTACCGGATCAAGAAGCTCGGCGTCGACCCGAGCGATCTGGGCTGAAGCCCTAGTCGAGGTACAGGGCGCGCAGCTCGTCACAGCCCTGCATCTCCAGGAGCATGTCGGAGGCCTCTTCGCAGGCTTCGACGGCCAGGCGGACCTCCCGGGGCTCGAGGTCGGCGCGGGTGCGAGCCCAGTCGTTCTCGCACTGATCGCGGAACTCGCTCTGGCTGTCGGCGCCGAGGTCTTCCCAGGTGGCGGTCCACTGCCCCAGGCAGCGGGACAGCCGCAGGGTGACGCGGTAGCAGCTGGTCTCGCAGGCGTCGGCGCCGCACGCAGGTATCCCCACGACGCAACAGGCGACGAGGAGAAGGAGATGAAGGATGGTGGCCCAAGGCAGACTTGAACTGCCGACACAGGGATTTTCAGTCCCCTGCTCTACCAACTGAGCTACCGGGCCATCCAAAGATTTCGGGAGGGCATTCAAATCACCCATCCTTGATCGGCCACTCTATTACCGTAGGCACAGCGCGCTGTCAACGGTGCCACGTGCAGTTCTGTGGCCGCGCGATAGCGAGACTGCTCACCTCGCCGAGCGCACGGCATGCCCTCCCAGCCCAGCCCCCCCTCCAGTCCCGGGATCCAGGCCGTCAGCTTCGACCTGGACGGCACACTCTACGCCACCGGTCCCCATCGGCTGCGGCTGCTGCCCAGGCTCCTCCCCCAGCTCGGCCTGATCCGCGCCTGGTCCCGGACGGTCAACGCGCTGCGCGGGTGCCAGCACCCGGATCTGCCGCAGCGCATCATCGAGCAGACCGCCCAAGGCCTGGGCGTGGCGCCAGCCGAGGCCGAGGCTCGGCTGTGGTTCTTCCTCGAGCGCACATGGATCCTCTCCCTGACGCCGGCCCACGTGCTGCCCGGCGTGGTGGACGCCCTGACCCTGCTGGACGCCCGCGGCATCCCCCGCGCCGTGGCCAGCGACCACCCGGTCGAGGGCAAGCTGACGCAGCTGGGCTTGGCCGCAGGCTGGCGGGCGGGACTGTGCGCCGAGTCCCTGGGCAGCCTCAAGCCCCATCCCAAGGTGCTGCTGGCGGCGGCGCAGGCCTTGGGGTGCCCCCCGGGGTGCCTGCTGCACATCGGAGATCGCCACGACACCGACGGTGAGGCTGCCCGCGCCGCGGGAGCGCGCTACCTGCATGCGCTGGACGAGCACGGCTCCACCGCCAGCCTGCCCAGCCGGCTGGCCGCACTGCTGGACGCCCCGCCCTCCCAGGAGGCCTCACCGTGATTCCCCAATGGATCCTCGTCGGCGGCATCACCAGCCCCCAGGACGCCCGCGTGGTCGAGGGCCTCGGCGCCGAGGCCATCTCGGTGTCGATCATCCCGGGCGACCCCCGCGAGGTCCGCCTGGACCTGGCCGCAGAGATCGCCGCCAGCGTCACCATCGAGACCGTGCTGGAGATGCGCGACCCGAGCACCGAGGGCCTGCGCGAGGCGGTCCTCACGGTGGAGCCCACCCGGCTGCTCCTGCGGGGCGCGCCGGTGGGCGACGAGCCCCCTCCCCTGCCCTGGTTCCGCAGCTTCCGCTGCAGCGGGCGCTCCGTGCTGGCGGATCTCAAAGACTTCCCCGGCGATCGTTTCCTGCTGGAGGTCCAGCCCGACTTGCTGCCCGGCCAGCCCGCGTGGCAGCGGGACCGCTCCCTGCTGCGGGAGGCGGGCCGCATGGGCGCCATGATCCTGGGGGGCGTCACCAGCCTGGACCAGCTGCCCTCGGTGCTGGAGAAGGCTCAGCCCTGGGGGCTGCGCCTGCGCACCTGCGTCGAGCGCGAGCCCGGCTGGCTGGACCACGAAGCCCTGCAGGCGGCCATGCTCACCCTGCGCGGGCGGCGCCGCTAAGGGGCCGACGACCGCCACTCGCGCCAGACGCGGTAGGTCTTCGCCAGGCGGATGGGGGTGGTGATGAGCACCGCCAGCCACAGGGGCGGCCCCAGGATGTGGATGCGGAAGGCCTCGAGGGGCTGGAGGTGCCCCATGAAGGCGAAGGAGCGGGTGAGCCCACAGCCCGGGCAGCGCCAGCCGGTGAGCCCGCGCCACAGGCAGGTGGTGGGCAGCTCGTAGCCGAAGATGCGCGTGGCTTCGGCCGAAGGCTCGAGCACCACCGAGCCCACCAGCATCAGCAGGAACAGGCCCGTGAAGATCAGATCGCCCTGGGTCAGGGGGTGGGGTCGCCACACCCTCGGCGCCGGGCCGACCGGTGAGCCCGCAGGCTCGGCCACCATCAGGCGCGTCGTGGACCGCGGCCGCCACGGCCGATGTCGTGGGCGACCCGGTCGAGGATGCCGTTGACGAAGGCGCGGGAGTCGTCGCCGCCGAAGCGCTTGGCGAGCTCGACGGCTTCGTTGATGGTCACGCTCACGGGGATGTCGTGACAGGCCAGCAGCTCGTGACAGGCCAGCCGCAGGATGTTGCGGTCGACCACCGGCATGCGCACCAGGCGCCAGTTGAGGCTGGCTTCCTCGATGAGCGCGTCGATGCGCTCGAGGTTGTCGTGGACCCCGCGCGCCAGGCTGCGGGCGAACTCGGACTCGTCGGAGGCCAGGCTGCTCTCGCCCAGCGTCCCGTCGTCATCCAGCAGGGCCGCCCACAAGGACGAGAGGGCGTCGTAGGACTTGATCCCGGCGAGATCAGCGTCGTACAGAGCCTGCAGGACCAGCTCGCGGGCGCGGCGACGGCCAGGCACGACTACAGGCCCTCGATGGCTCGCACCAGGTTGGCCATCTCCAGCGCGGAGAGAGCCGCTTCGGAGCCCTTGTTGCCCATCTTGGTGCCGGCCCGGTCCACGGCCTGTTCGACGTTGTCGGTGGTGAGGATGCCGAAGGCGACCGGCACGCCCGAGTCGAGGGACACGGAGGCCAGCCCCTTGGCGACCTCGGAGGCCACATAGTCGAAGTGCGGGGTGCCGCCGCGGATCACGCAGCCCAAGGCGATGACGGCGTCGTAGTTGCCCTTGGCGACCAGGCGCTGGACCACCAGCGGGAGCTCGAAGGCCCCGGGGGCCCAGATCACATCGACGCGCTCGGCCACGTCGACACCATGGCGATTCAGGGTGTCGAGGGCACCGTCCACCAGGCGCTGGGTGATGAAGCTGTTGAAGCGGCCGACGGCGATGGCGAAGCGTCCGCCGGTGTCGGCGAGGATGCCTTCGAAGGTGTGGGGCATCAAGATCTCCAGGGAGAGGGGCCAGCGAGGGGCCTGCTATCTCATTGCTGCCGGAAGCTCACCCCGAGCTTCGCTGGATCAGGTGACCCATGCGCAGGCGCTGGGCCTCGAGGAAGGGACGGGTGTGGGCGTCGGTGCCCGCCTGCAGGGGCACGCGGTCCACCACGCGCAGCCCGAAGCCCTCCAGGGCGACGATCTTGCGCGGGTTGTTGGTGAGCAGACGGAGCTTCCGCACCCCGAGGGTGCAGAGGATCTGGGCGCCGATGCCGAAGTTGCGAAGCTCGTGCTCGCCGGTGCGGATGGGCGCGTCGTCGTCGCCCACGCGAGGCTGGAGGTGAGCGCGCAGGCGCTCGAGCAGCGCATCGGGCTCGTCGGACTGGTCGTGGTGGAGGTAGAGCACCACACCGCGATCCTGCTCGGCGATCTGGGCCAGCGACGCCTCGAGCTGGGCGCCGCAGTCGCAGGTGAGGCTGTGGAACACGTCGCCGGGCAGGCAGCAGGACTGCACCCGCACCAGGGGGGGCTCGCCGCCCACCAGGTCGCCCCGGGACAGGGCGAAGTGGAGCCCAGAGTCCACCGAGGTGCGGAAGACCCGCAGCCGGAAGGCCCCCAGGCCGCGCACCGGGAGGTCGGTCTCGAGGGCCACCTCGACCGTGTGCTCGTGGCGCAGGCGCCAGCGCACGATGTCCTCGACGGTGACGATGCGCACCCGATGCAGGGCGCCGAAGCGCTCGAGATCGGGCAGCCGCGCCATGGTGCCGTCGTCGTTGAGGACCTCACAGATGACCCCAGAAGGATCGAGGCCGGCCAGGCGAGCCAGGTCCACCGAGCCCTCGGTCTGGCCTGTGCGCACCAGGACGCCACCGTCCCTGGCCTTGAGGGGGAAGATGTGCCCGGGGGTCTCGAGATCGTCCGGGCCGCAGGCGGGGTCGATGGCCACCAGGATGGTGCGGGCCCGGTCCTGGGCGGAGATGCCGGTGGTCACGCCGGTGCGGGCCTCGATGCTCACCGTGAAGCCGGTGCCGAAGCGGCCGCGGTTGCGGGCGGCCTGCATGGGCAGCTCGAGCTGCCCGACCCGCCGCTCGGTGAGGGGCAGGCAGATGAGGCCGCGGGCGTGGGTGACCATGAAGTTGATGGCCTCGGGCGTCACCTTCTCGGCGGCCATGACGAGATCACCCTCGTTCTCGCGATCTTCGTCGTCCACCAGGACGACCATGCGGCCGGCGCGGATGTCCTCGAGGGCCAGCTCCATGCGGCGCTGCGGATCCGGGTCCATCACCACAAAGCGGTCTTCGGCGGGGGGGTTGGGGACCATGTCCACTCCAGGAAAGGGATCGAGAGTCTAGAGGAAGCCGTTGCGGCGCAGGCTGTCGAGATCGAGACCGCCGGAGGCGGGCGCATCGGGCTGGGGCGCCAGGAGCCGCTCCACATAGCGCGCGAGCACGTCGACCTCGAGGTTGACATGATCGCCAGGGCGCAGCCCGGGGATGCGGGTGTTGTCGGCGGTGTGGGGGATCACGTCGAGCCGGAAGGCCCCGCCGGCGAGCTCGTTGATGGTCAAGCTGACGCCGTCCACCGCCACGCTGCCCTTGGGAGCCAGGTAGCGCAGCAAGCTTGCGGGCGGACGAACCCAGATCACCCAGCTCTCCTGCCGGTGCTCGGCCCGCTCGACCTCGGCGACGCCATCGACATGCCCCTGGACGATGTGTCCCCCCATGCGGTCGCCCACGCGGAGCGCACGCTCGAGGTGGACCCGACGCCCCGGGCGCCAGCTGCCCAGGGTGGTGCGCTCCACGGTCTCGCGGCCGGCCACCACCACGTAGCGGCCGGGCCCAGGGAAGGCCGTGGCGGTGAGGCAGATGCCGTCGGCGGCCACCGAGTCGCCCGGGGCGATGCCCTGGGTGTCCAAGGCGGTGCGGATCTCCAGCCTGCGCCCCCCGCCCTCTGGATGGACGGCCTCGACGGTGCCGACGTCTTCGACCAGGCCGGTGAACATGGGACCTCTGGGTGCCGGCCGCGCCGGCGGACTGCGGGGTGGGGCCGGCTAGCTATCCCGCCGGACCAGCTCGAGGAGCAGGTCGGGAGCGAGCATGGTGACCTGGACCAGATCCATGTCGAAGCCATCGGCCAGCCGCTCGATGCCCGGACCCGCCACCCAGCCAGGCCCACCCGCGAAGATCTTGGGCGCCAGGTAGAGCAGCACCCGATCCACCAGCCCAGCGTCCAGGAAGGACCGATGGACGGCGCCGCCGCCCTCGACGAGCAGAGAGTGGACGCCGCGGCGGGCCAGGTGGGAGAGCACCGCCTCGAGATCCACCCCACCCTGGGCGCCGGCGGGCACCTGGATCACAGTGGCCGGGTGATCAACAGGCGGCTGCCGGGTGCTGTACACCAGCGCCCCGGCGCCCGAGGCGAACATGCGGGCGGTGGAGGACACGCGCAGGCGCGCGTCCAGGAGCACCGGCACGGGATCCCTGCCCCCCTCGAGGCGACAGCTGAGCTGGGGGTCGTCGGCCAGCGCCGTGCCGGAACCCACCAGGATGGCGTCGTGGCGATCCCGCAGCCCGTGTACGTGCTCGCGCGCAGCGGCGCTGGTGATCCACTGGCTCTCACCGGTGACCGTAGCGATGCGGCCGTCGAGGGTGGCGGCGGCCTTGAGCACCACCAGCGGACGCCCGCGCTCCATGGCGGTGACGAACGCCTGGTTCAGCTCGCGGCAAGCCTGCTCGCCGACGGAGCGCTCGACCTCGAGGCCGGCCTGGCGCAGCCGGGCGATGCCGCGGCCGTCGACCTTGGGGTTGGGGTCGCTCATCCCCACCACCACCCGCGCCAGGCCCGCCCGGAGGATGGCCTCGGTGCAGGGCGGGGTGCGGCCGTGGTGGCTGCACGGCTCGAGGTTCACGTACAGCGTGGCGCCGCGGGCCAGCTGGCCCGCCTGGAGCAATGCCCCCACCTCGGCGTGGGGCTGGCCGGCGCGGGCATGCCAGCCCTCGCCCACGACCTGGCCGTCTCGGACGATCACCGCGCCCACCATGGGGTTGGGGGAGGTGCGCCCCTCGGCCTGCCGCGCAAGCGCGATGCAGCGCTCCATCCACTGCAGGTCGCTCAAGTGGGCTCCTCGAAGGTCATGCCCCGGACCAGCTCCATCAGCGCCTCGGGGCTCTCGAGCTCCTGGTACACCGACGCGAAGCGCAGGTAGGCCACCGGGTCCATGCCCTCGAGGGCCGCCAATACCAGGCGGCCGACCTCGATGGAGTCGATCTCGCGCTCGCCCAGCTCGAGGGCTGCGCGCTCGACCGCGTCGACCTCTTGGTCGATGCGGTCCGCGGCGATGGGACGCTTGCGGCAGGCGAGCCTGAAGCCCTGGCGGACCTTCTCGCGATCGAAGGGCTCACGCCGTCCGTCCTTCTTGACCACCATGGGCAGGCGCACTTCGACGCGCTCCTGGGTGGTGAAGCGACGCCCACAGGCCTCACATTCCCGACGCCTCCGAATGCTGGCTTCGGAAGCCCGAGAGTCGATGACACGGCTGGCGGGATCGCCACAGAAGGGGCAGCGCATGGGGGCACCTATCCGTTCTGGACCTCGCTGAACATGCCCACGCGCTGGGCATGTCGGCCGCCCTGGAAGCGGGCCGTGAGGAAGGCCTCGAGGCAAGCCTCGGCCAGGCCGGAGCCGATGACCCGCTGGCCCAGGCAGATCACCCGGGCGTCGTTGTGCTCGCGGATGGCTGCGGCCGAGAAGGTGTCGGACACCACACCGGCGCGCACGCTCGGCAGCCGGTTCGCCGCCATGGCCATGCCCTGCCCGGTGCCGCAGACCAGCAGCCCGAGATCAGCGCTGCCAGCGGCCACAGCTCCCGCCACAGCGGCGGCGTAGTCGGGGTAGTGGCAGCTGGCGTGGTCGTGGGTGCCCAGATCCTCGACCTGGTGACCTCGGGCGCGCAGCCAGCCGATCAGGTGCTTCTGGAGGTCGATGCCGGCGTGATCGCAGGCAGCGGCGATGCGGAAGATGGCGGGCTGAGAGCTCATGGGGTGTCCTGTTCGTGGAAGCGACGAAAGACCAGGCAGGCGTTGGTGCCGCCGAAGCCGAAAGCGTTGGAGAGCGCCACCTCGACCCGGGCTGGGCGCGCGTGGCGAGGGATGTAGTCGAGGTCGCAGCTCGAGTCCGGCTGGTGCAAGGTGGCGGTGGGCGGCAGCAGCTCGCGGTGCAACGCCAGCGCGGTGGCCACGGCCTCGAGCCCACCGGCGGCCCCCAGCAGGTGACCCGTGACGGACTTGGTGGAGGAGACCGCCAGCCCCTTGGCGTGGTCGCCGAAGACCGTGTGCAACGCAGCGGTCTCGGCCGAGTCGTTGGCCTCGGTGGAGGTGCCGTGGGCGTTGACATAGCCGACGAGTGAGGGCTCGATGCCGGCGGAGCGCAAGGCGGCCGCCATGCAGCGGGCCGCGCCGTGACCGTCAGCAGGTGGCGAGGTGATGTGGTGGGCGTCGTTGCTCAGGGCGTAGCCCACCAGCTCGGCGTAGATGGGCGCGCCCCGGTCGAGGGCATGGCCGAGCTCTTCGAGGACCAGCATGCCTGCGCCCTCGGACATGACGAAGCCGTCGCGGTCCCGATCGAAGGGCCGGCTGGCGGTGGAGGGATCGTCGTTGCGCCTGGACAGGCTGCGCATCACCGAGAAGCCCGCCACCGCGATGGGCGTGATGCAGGCCTCGGCCCCGCCCGCGATGACGACGTCGGCTTGATCGTCGCGGATGCAGCGCCAGGCCTCGCCGATGCTGTGGTTGCCCGCGGCGCAGGCGGTGCTGACGCACAGGCTGGGGCCTCGGGCGCCGTGACGCAGCGCGATGTTGCCCGCCGCCATGTTGGTCAGGATGCGCGGGAGGAAGAAGGGCGAGAGCCCCTTGTAGCCCTGGGCAGCCAGGGAGCCGGCGCCGCGCTCGATCTCGGAGAGCCCCCCGATGCCGGTGCCCACGTAGACCCCAACCCGCTCGGGGCTGGCCCCGGGGAGGGAGAGCCCGGCATCGAGGACCGCCTGATCCGCGGCCACCCGCGCCAGCTGGGAGAAGCGCTCGAGCCGCTTGAGCTCGTGGTGTACGAAGTGCGCCTTGGGATCGAAGCCCGGCAGCTCACCCGCGATGCGCACCGGCCAGCCCGTGGCGTCGAACTGGGTGATGGGGCCGATGCCGGACCGGCCGTACACCAGCGCATCCCAGGTGCTGTCGACGTCCAGCCCGCAGGGCGACAAGGCACCCAGGCCCGTGACGACCACCCTACGCATCACGCGCCCGCCCGTGACGGCCGAGGGCGAGACGAGGCCCACCGCCTAAGAGTGGTCCTGGATGTAGTCGATGGCGTCTTGGACCGTAGAGATCTCTTCCGCGTCTTCGTCGGGGATCTCCACGTCGAATTCCTTCTCGATGGCCATGACCAATTCGACGATGTCGAGGCTGTCGGCCCCGAGGTCGTCGATGAAGGCCGCATCGGGCCGGACCTCATCGAGCGCGACGCCGAGGTTCTCGGCGATCAGACGCTTGATGCGATCGACGATGTCTTCCTTGCCAGCCATACCAACCTCACTTGTCGCGGGGGTCGCCATTCCAGGGTTTCGGACCGGCGGCCCCCGAATATAGCCGGGGCGTCGAGGATCGCAACCGCTAGCTGGACCACCCGCGAGGAGGCTTACCGAGCCACCGGAGTCAGACCACCGAAGCGCCCACGAGAGGGCTAGTCGGTGTCCTCGACCTCGAGGACCTTGCGCCCGCGGTAGGTACCGCAGGACACGCAGACGTGATGGCGCAGCTTCATCTCACCGCACTCTGGGCACAGCTCGACGTTGGTGGGAGCTGCAAGATGGTCGTGGCTGCGACGCATGTTGCGGCGGCTGGACGAGGTACGCTTCTTGGGGACGGCCATGGACGCCTCCGTGTGGGCCGGCAGAGCCGACGAGCAAGTCGGGAACGATGTTTCCCACGAAAGTACAGCCCCAGGAAGGGGCAAGCCGCCGGCTTCTATTGCAGCCGCTCGGGTTTGTAAAGCGAAGGGCGCCTAGTCGGGCCGGAAGTTCTTCAACGCCGCCAGGCGTGGGTCCACCCGGGGCTCGCCCTCAGCCTGCTTGGCGGGCAGGTCACAGGCGCCCTCTTCGACCCGTTCGATGCCTTGATCACCGCAGATCTGGCGGTTGGGCCCCTCCAAAAGGAAGAACTCTCCCAGGGCGGCGCCCAGGTCGAGCTCGCCGTTTTCGAGAAAGCCCACGTCGAGATCATCTTCTTGCAGCCCGATGTTGGCGTCGCCCTCGAGGCGCCCGTTGTCGAAGTAGAGGTCCACCTCGCCCTCGATGCGCAGGCGCAGGGCAGCGAGGCAGCGGTCGCAGCGCTGATCGACGACCACCTCGGCGTGGCCGTGGACCGTGGCTCCCTTGCCCACCTGCCGGATCCGCAAGCTCCCGCCCAGATCCAGCACGCGGCCTTCGAGGGCCAGGGCCACGCCCTGGACAGCCCAGTCGCAGTCCATGCCCAGCTCCACCACGAGGCCCTCGGGCCGAATCTGATCGATGTGCACACGCATTGGGGTTCTCCAGACGATTTCTAGCGGGGGCTCCAGGGCGGCGCGAGGCCCGGAGGCACGAGCTCCTGGTGGCGGCAGCGGCGCGCACAGCTGTGCACCGCGTCGAAGTGCTCCCGGCCGCCGGCCCAGGCCTCGGCCACACCGGCGCCAGGCTGCAGACGCCCCATGGAGCGATGGAAGGGACAGGACCCGAAGCGACCGCAGCCGCGCACATCGAGCCGCAGCCCGGCCACGGGGCAGCGGGTGGGGCCGTGGCCGCCAGGGCCGCCGTCCCCCGCTTCCCAGGTGGAGCGCAGGCCCTGGACCGTGCCCCGGGCCGTGCGATGGAAGGGGTCCTGGCTGATCTCGAGGGCCGCCACACGCCGAGCCAGCGCGTCGTCCAGCTGCACCGGCGCGGCCGGCGCCAGGAAGGGCGGCGAGACCGCGAAGCCATCCGCCCCGGCTTGCTGGGCCCACCCGAGCACCGCGGCGAGATCCTTGGCGGTGCCGGGGGTGCAGGGAAAGTCCACCACCACGTCCAGGGCCACCCGCCGCAGCTCCCGGGCCCGCACCAGGGCGCTGACCGCCGCGGTGGTCCGCCCGACGCTGCGGCCCGAGACCTCGGCGTGCAGATCCGGGGTGACCCCACCCAACACCAGGCAGGCCCGGCTGAGGCCACAGTCCACCAGGCGCAGGGCCAGATCGTCGTCGATGCCGCCGTCCACCCCATAGATGGACGCGGCGCACTCGAGGCGGTTGGCGAAGCGGACCAGCTCGGGCACCAGCGGGGAGAGCTCGAGGCTGCGGGAGAGGAAGGTGATGGGCACCGGGCCGAGCCACTCCACCGCCGAGAGCAGGATCTCGTGCCAGTGCTCCATGGGCAGCGGGTTGGGCTGGGGCACGCCGCTCCAGCTGCGGCTGGGATCGACCACGATGCGACCGGGGACGGGAACGCCTCTCTGCAGCAGCCATCCGCCGAGCCGACCCCTGGCTCCGGGCGGATCGGCCAAGAAGGCTCGGCGAGCATACCGGGCGCGCCGGGCGATGTTCTCGATGGTCTTCAAGTCCACACCGTGGTTTTCGGGATATACAGCTCAACCCCCGAGGGCCTGACGCCAGGGGCGATTCGCCGCAGCTGTGGGCGATTGCTTCCCGAGCCGATAACCCATGGGGTGCCTGGCGACGCCCAGGCATAGACGTGCTCGTCAGGAAGACCCCACCATGGCCCGCCCCTCGCGCCTCATCGCCTTGGCACTGGTCGCCATGCTCGGCTGCGGAGATCCCGTAGCCGACGATGTGGCGGCCTATCACGCCGCCATGGACCCCCTGATGAGCGAGAACACCCGCCTGGCCAGCCAGTTCCTGGTGCTCGCCAAGGCCGTCCACAAAGACCAGCAGAACATGGACGGCGTGGTGCAGCAGCTCGAGACCCAGGTGATCCCAGCCGCCAAGGAGCTCCAGGCCGGGATCTCTGCGGTCGAGCCCGGGATCGAAGAGCTGCAGGACATCCACCAGCAGGCCATCACCGCCTGGACGCTCCAAGCCCAGGCCTACGACGACATGGTCAAGGCCTTCGGTTCCAACGACCCCGCCGCCTTCGCCGCGGGCCAGAAGAAGCTCGGCCAGGCCAAGGTCACCATCGAGAGCTACGTCAAGCAGGCCAACCGGCTGCTGGAGCCCTACGGCTACCACCTGGACGAGTTTCCCCCGCTGAAGTAGCTGGCGGCCGTCCTTCACCTCACCGGCTCCTCCTGGGACCGCCGGTGGGAGTTCGCCTGGAGCGACCCATGACCTCAACGCCCATCCGCGTCCGCTTCGCCCCCAGCCCCACCGGCCACCTGCACATCGGCGGCGCCCGCACCGCCCTGTTCAACTGGCTGCTGGCCCGTCGCCACGGCGGCGTGTTCGTGCTGCGGCTCGAGGACACCGACGCCGAGCGGTCCACCCGCGAGAACGAGCAGGAGATCCTCCGGGACCTGGCCCTGATGGGCCTGGACTGGGACGAGGGCCCAGACGTCGGCGGCCCCTACGGCCCCTACCGCCAGACCGAGCGCACCGAGCTGTACCAGCAGGCCATCCAGCAGCTGATCGACAGCGGGCATGCCTACCGCTGCACCTGCACGACCGAGCGCCTGGAGCAGCTGCGGGCCGACGCCATGGCCGCCAAGCGGGACCCCAAGTACGACGGCCGCTGCCGCGACCTGGAGCTGGGCGAGGGCTGCGGCCCCCACGTGGTGCGCTTCCGCATGCCCACCGACGGCGAGGTCGTCATCGACGATCTGGTCAAGGGCCGGGTGGCCTTCGCCAACGCCCAGCTGGACGACTTCGTCCTGCGCCGCACCAACGGGGACCCCACCTACAACTTCGTGGTGGTGGTGGACGACCACCACATGAAGATGACTCACGTGATCCGGGGCGACGACCACCTGGGCAACACCCCCAAGCAGGCCCACCTCTACCGGGCCCTGGGGGCCGAGCCCCCGCGCTTCGGGCATGTGCCCCTGATCATGGGTCCGGACGGCAAGCGCCTGTCCAAGCGCCACGGCGCCACCAGCGTCGGCGCCTACCTCGAGCAGGGCTACCTGGCCGAGGGCCTGGTGAACTACCTGGTGCGGCTGGGCTGGGCCTTCGGGGACGAAGAGCTGTTCTCGGTCGCCGAGCTGCTCGAGAAGTTCTCCGTCGAGGGCGTCGGCCTGGCGGCGGGGCGCTGGGACTCGGCGAAGCTCGACTGGGTCAACCAGCAGTGGATGGCCCGCCTGAGCCCCGAGGCCATGGCCGAGCGCCTGGCTCCCCTGCTGCGCGCGCGGGG
>ERZ890953.485-NODE-485-length-22845-cov-7.033787_pt1 | contig 22845 bp, 18 predicted proteins | sample MGYA00521264_ERZ890953 | MGnify/ENA primary metagenome ERZ890953 (study PRJEB32303, sample SAMEA104408629) | aquatic metagenome | biome: Brackish water; feature: Chemocline; material: water | place: Baltic Sea | collected 2014-10-26T21:54:00 | depth 200 m ...
GCGGGGGCAGCCCAGCTTCTCGGTGGGGGCGTCGAGATCGATGCCCTGGGCCTTCAGGGCGGCCTTCTCGGCCAGGAAGGCCGCGCGTTCGTCCTCGGCTTTCTCGATCTCCGCGGTCTTGCGACGCTGGAAGCTGGGATCCTTGGTCTGGACGAACCCGAACATGGGCTTCATGGCGGCGCTCCTCGTGGGGTCACGGCTTGGGACATGGTATCGCGCCTGGGGGTTCCGCGGGTGATCCCAGCCCCTGCCCACCGCCGAGGGATCGGGCTATCCTCCCACCCCATGAAGCTGCTGATGGTCGCCCGCAGGTATCCCCCCGACGTCCGCTCCGGAACGGAGACGGTGTTCGAGAACCTCTACCTGCAGGCCAGCGAGCACAACCAGGTGCGGCTGGTCGTGGGCTATCGGCAGGCCCGAGAGCTCGTCCCCGCCCAGGCGGTGGCGGTGGACCTGAGCCGTGGGCATCGGCTGCGTGGCTACGGGGCGCTGTGGTGGACCACCCGCCGTGAGATCGCCCGGTGGAAGCCCGACGCGGTGCTGTCCAACTCCATCGAGGTGCCCGTCACCAGCGTCCCCACCGCGGTCATCGTCCACGACCTCAACTTCGGTCGGCCCGAGAGCGATCAGGGCCTGGGCATCAAGGGCCGGCGCTTGTTCTACCGCCTGCAGGCCCGCAGCCTGGCGCAGGTCATCACGGTGAGCGAGGCCAGCCGCCGCAACCTGCTGGCGGCGGGGATGCCCGCCGACCGCACCGTGGCCATCCGCAACGGGGTCGATCTCAGCCGCTTCCTGCCTGCGCCCGCCATCACCCGCGACGATGGGCGTTTCGTGCTGGCCTACCCCTCCCGCATCCTCGAGGGCAAGGGCCAGCACCTGGCCATCGACGCCGTGGCGCGCTTGCCCGCGGCCCTCAAGCGGCGGGTGTTGCTGCGCATCGTCGGCACGGTGGCCGACGCCAAGTACCTCGAGTTCATCCGCACCCAGGCCCGTGATCAGCCGGTGGAGATCCACACCGACGTGCCCGACATCGTGCCTTGGTACCAGGGCTGCGATGCCGTGCTCTTCCCCACCATGATGACCGAAGGCTTCGGCTTCACCGCGGTCGAGGGCATGTCCTGCGGCCGGCCGGTCATCTGGAGCGACCAGCCGCCGGTGCGCGAGGCCACGGGGGGCATCGGCATGCCCTTCGCCCAGGGCGACGTGCTGGCCCTTCGGGATGCCATCGCGGTCTTGATGGACGATCCCGAGCGCTGCGAGCGCCTGGGGCGGGAGGGCAGGGCCTTCGTCGCTGGCCACTACGACTGGTCGAGCGTGTGGCGCCGCTACCAGTCGGTGCTGAGCGCCATGGGGTGAGCATGCACAGCCGCTACGACATCCTAGGCACCCCCGTCGATCTCCACCGCGCCTGGACGCGCGACGAGATCGAGGCCGCCATCCAGGCCATCCTGGAGTCCCGCGCGGCGTCCCTGCCCGAGCGCAAGGACGCGCGCATCGTCATCAAGCCAAACCTCAACAACGATCTGGTGGCGCTCACCGGCAACTGCGTGGACCTGCGGGTGCTGGGCGCCTTGATCCGGGGCCTGCAGGCTCGGGGCTACACCGACCTCACCGTGGCCGATGGCTCCAACGTGGGCATCGACCGCCGGGCCATCGACAGCTTCGCCCGGCTGCGGGTGGACGCGCTCTGCACGCTGCTCGGCGTGCGGCTGGTGAACATCAACCTCGATCAGGGCAGGCCGCTGGTGCTCCACGCGGGGGCGCGCCCGCTGGTGTCCAGCACGGTGCTGGACAAGGACTTCCTGATCTCGGTGCCCAAGATCAAGACCCACGCCGAGATGCAGCTCACCTGCGCCATGAAGAACTGGGTGGGCATCGTGGTGGGGCAGGACAAGCGGCAGGTCCACTACGATCTGGGCCGCAACATCCTGGCCCTGAACGAGGCCGTGCGCCCAGACCTGATCATCGTGGACGGCTTGGTGGGCATGGAGGGCAACGGCCCGGGCGACGGCGATCCCTTCCGCCTCGGGGTGCTGCTCGTCTGCGACGACGCGCTGATCAACGATCTGGCCGTCGCGCGCTTGGTGGACATGCCCTGGCGTGAGGTGCCCTACCTGGCCCACGCCGGCGCCGCGGGGCGGGTGCCACCGGCCCTCGAGGCTGCGGTCGCCGCGAGTGTCCCGGTGCTCCGCGCCATGCGCCCGCCGCCGCCGCGCAGCCTGCAGGCCAAGCTCAGCGAGAAGCGCTGGCTGATCTGGCTCAAGCTGGCGGTGCGGCCTCTGGTGAACCGGCCCGGGGTGGCCCGGCTGGCCTACAAGCTGCGCATCACCCAGGATGTCTACGACCGCTCGGACGACACCCTGCGCGTGGAGGCTCGCCACGCTGAGCGCTGCGGCGAGTGCCACAAGTGCGTAGACTTCTGCCCCACGGGCCTGTCCCGGGAGCAGATCGGTGCGGAGACCGAACCGCCTGCCTGCATCCAGTGTCTGTACTGCTGGTTTGTGTGTCCCCACGACGCCATCCGGCTACGGGGCGAGCCCCATCATCTCGAGCGCCAGGTTTCCCGCTATGGCGAGGCCATCCGCAATCTCTAGCTGCCTGGCGCTGGCCCTGGCGCTGCTGGTCTCCGGCCCCGTCCGGGGGGCTGGCGATCCGGCCGATGCCTTCCCGCCCGCTCACCTGCGGGCGGTGGAGCAGCCCCCTGACGCCTGGCGCGAGGTCTTCGCCCAGAAGCGGTCCGTGCGGTTGTTCTGGAACGGCGGTCAGGTCTTCGGGGTCGAGCGCGCCACCGACGATGGCTGGGTCTTGGTGTCCAGCCACGCCAGCCCCGGCTGGATCAGCCAGCGCTACGCCCGGGGCACTCGCTTCAGGCTGGTGGACCCCCAGGGACAGGCCAGCCCGCCCATCCGCGCAGACTCGGTGGTCACACCCCTGCAGATCGCGCAGCTGGCGGGTCCAGTGGGCGCTCTGCCCGGCGCCCAGGTGGTGGACCTGACGCTGGACGGCCACGCCACGCCCTGGGTCGCCAGCCTGGGGGGTGGCATCGCCAGGCTCGAGCGCGATGGTCTCCAGGCTACGGGGCTCGGGGTGGCCCAGGGGCTGCCCTCCGAGCGCGTCATCGCCGTGGCCCCCACCGAGAGCGGCGCCTGGATCGGCACCGCCCTGGGCCTGGTCCACGTGGCCGCCAGCCAGGACTCGCGCGGCGATCTGCGCTTCGAGGTCAGCGACGTCATCGGCCGCGGCGAGGGCTTGCCCGACGACTACGTCCAGGCCCTGGCCACCGAGCCGGGGGTGGTGTGGATCGGCACCTACCGGGGCTTGGCCCGCATGGACGCTCAGGGCATCGACAAGGTGCTGGGGCCCTGGTCCGTCTTCTCCCTGGTCCGAGGCTCCGATGAGCGCATCTGGGTGGGCTACGAGGGCCTGCTGGGGCTGCCCGAGGCCGAGCCCATCGAGGGTGTGGATCCGGAGCTGGATGTCTACGACGTCGAACCGCTGCCTCGCACCGGCACCCTGCTCGCCACCCTGCAGCGCGGGGTGGTGCTGCTGAACGAAGGCGAGACCACCACGGTCTGGCCTGGCAGCAGCACCGACGGCGCCTACGCCCTGGCCCGGGTCGCGGGCACCTACCTGGCGGCCGGGGCCGAGGCGGGCCTGGTCACCCTCACTCCCCAGCGCGGCGTGCTGAGGCAGTGGAGCGTCGAGGACGGCCTGCCCTCCGCGGTGGTGAACGAGGTGGTGCCGGACCTGCCCTGGCGTAGCGACGACGCTGCGCGCGGGGCGCTGAACGCCTCGGCCGCCTGGCTGGGAACCGACAAGGGCGCCGCCTGGCTGGATCCCGGCCTGGGCACTGTGCGCACCACGCGCCTGTCCCGCGTGCCCGCTGGCGCATCCTGGACCGACGCCTACCGCTCCGGCAGACACCTGTATCTGGTGGGCGAACCGGGCCTGGCCGTGTTGGGGCCGGCTCGGCCGCGGAACGACAGGCTGGTGGATCGGTCGAGCGACGATCTGGTGGCGCTGCTACGCCGGGGCGGCGAGCGCTGGATCGTCCACCACGACGGCGTCGAGCAGGTGCCCAGGGTCGGCCGTGATCGCCTGCACGAGGTGCCCGGGCCCATCCGCGCTGCCGCCATGGTCAAGGGAATCCCTTGGGTGGGAGGCGACCAGGGCCTGTTCCGCTACGACCCCGAGCAAGGTCGCTTCGAGCGACTCTCCAGCATCGGCCCGGTGCGGAAGCTGGTGGCCGGGGAAGACGGTGTGCTGTGGGCCATCGCGTCCGAGGTGGTCACCTCCATCGGCCAGGATCTGCGTGCGCGGCCCTACATCGGCACCCACAGGCCCCTGGACCTCCAGCCGGACGAGGGCGTGATCTGGGTCGGCACCGACAATGGGATCGACGTGATCTCCATCGACAGCGGCGAGGTGGTGGACCTGCTGCGCAGCGCGGACCGCAAGGTCGTGGTGCAGGCCATCGCCGCCGACGGTGAGGGTGGCTGCTGGGCGGGGACCGACACCGGCCAGGTGATCCACCTGGATCCCAGCCTGCTGGGCGGCGCCACCATCATCGATCTGGCCCCCGAGCACCCGCCGGTGGTCAACGGGCTGGTGGCCCTGGACGCTCAGCGCGCCTGGGTGCTCACCGACGGCGGAGCCTACGCCGCGTGGAGGCCGCGAGCACCCGCGCCATGACCCGGGCGTTTCCCAGCAGGTAGCGCTGCCAGAGCCGCTGGGGGTCCACCCACAGGCGGGCGAGCCACTCCTGGCGTTCGTAGAGCCACTGGGGTCCACGGTCCACCCGCCCAGAGACGAAGTCGGCAGTGGCGCCAAGGGTCCAGACCACCGGAGCCTCGAGAGACGCCCGGTTGGCCAGCACCCAGCGCTCCTGCAGGGGAGTGCCCATGCCCACCAGCACGATGTCGGCCTGGGCCTGGTTGACCTGCCGGATGAAGCTGGCGTTCCCGGGCCCCTGTTTGGGGTGGTACCCGTGGTGGGCCACGATCTCGAGGCCCGGATGCCGCGCCTGCAGCACGGCAGCGGCCTGCTCCGTCACGCCCGGCTCGCTCCCGATCCAGCACAGGCGCCAGCGCCCCTCGGCCTGGGCCGCGAGATCCCAGATCCAGTCGGCCCCGGTCATGCGCTCGGGCAGGTGGTCGCCCTGGAGCCGCGCGGCCAGAACCACGCCCTTGCCGTCGCAGTAGCAGAGGTCGAGCCCACGGAAGAACGGGAGCAGGTCGGGGTGGGCGCCGAGCTGGTCGAGCACGTGCATGTTGACGTAGCCTACGGTGCTCTTGGCCTGGAGTTGTACCAAGGCCTCGATCCGGACCAGCAGATCGGCTCGGGTGAGCACGTCGACGGGGACGCCAAGCAGCTCGACGCGGCCAGCGGGCTTCGCCCTCACTGCGACATCACCAGCCCAACGTTGGCGTAGGAGCCGACCACCCGGCTCTCGCTGTTGTTGTAGGTGACGGTGCCGCCTTGCTCGACCATGCGCTTGACCACCACCTGGATGTAGCGACCGGAGCTGAAGCCGGACCAGGCTGACGAGGGGATGGTGAAGTCGCCGTCGTCGTTGACCACGCAGTAGACGCTCTGATCGATGGCCGTTCCCGCGGCGTTGTACATGTGGGCCATGATGATGGTGGCGTCGCCGCCGCTGCCGGACCAGCGGATGTTGAAGCTGGAGCGGCTGACCCGCGCGGGAGCCGATCCCGTCATGGTGGGGGCGGTGATGTTGAAGGTCGCGGGGGTCTTGGCCAGCCGGGTGACCTCGATGGGCACGAAGTCCGAGGACTCGATGGTGTCGAGGTTGTAGGTGGTGTTGGCCTGGTACTGGGCGGCCGAGAGATCTTCGTAGGCGTACTGCAGCGCGAAGGAGTCCCAGGTGAGGGTGGTGCTGCTGCCTGAGCTGGGCCGCATGACGGCGGTGCGGGAGTCCACTTCGTAGACGTAGATCTTGCTGGTTGGACTGTAGGAGTCGTCGACGCAGTTGTCGGTGCCGGGCGCGTACCACTCCCAGAGGTGGAAGTCGTCGGGGACCATGACGGAGAACCAGGCCGCGCCGAAGGGGGTGGGGTCCTTCCAGAAGTTGCCCAGGTAGACGTACCAGCCGATGTCGCCGACGAGCCCAGCCTTGCCCGCGCCGTCCTCGAAGTAGAGGAAGGCGTCCTGAGCGGAGCCCGAGCCGTCGTCGGTGGTGACGAGGACGTCCACGGTGCCTTCGCCCGAGGCCGAGGGGGTGGTGACCCGGAGCGAGCTGGTGCCGAAGTTCTGGATGGTGGCGGTGTTGGCGCCGAAGCGCACCGTGGCGCTCGAGTCGAAGGGGCCGCCGGAGATGGTGACCGTCTGACCGCCGACGGTGGTGCCGTAGTAGGGGTCGAGGCCGGTGATGCTGATGGTGCCGTCGGTGTCGGCGTCGGCATCGGCGTCGGCGTCACCCTCTTCGGTGTCGAAGATGGGATTTCCCTGGGAGTCGAAGGCGACCCCCTTGAACTCGAGCCCTAGGTTGCAGGCCGAGGCGAAGAGCCCGGCCAGTGCGGTGAGGGTCGAGAGCGTGCGTAGTGAGGTTGCCATGGAGGCCTCCAGCCCACCCCATAGATAGACGTCTAAAAGCGGGTACGCAAGGCCAAGAAGCTGTCAGCGAGACAGTTTCAGTGCGCGCCGGAGCCTCTGATGACCGCCGGAATGGTCTTGAGGAGGATCTGGAGGTCCAGCCACAGGGACCAGTTCTGCACATACTGGATGTCCAGGGCGACCATGTCGGCGAAGGTGAGGGAGCTGCGGCCGCTGACCTGCCACAGGCCTGTGATGCCGGGCTTGACCTTGGAGCGCAGCTCGAACCAGTACAGGGCCTCGGGGTCGCGCTCCATGTCCCGGAGGTCCTCGGCGGGCAGCGGCCGCGGCCCGACCAGGTTCATGTCGCCCCGCAGCACGTTCCACAGCTGGGGCAGCTCGTCGACACTGAACTTGCGGATGAAGCGCCCAAAGCGGGTGATGCGGGGGTCGTCCTTCATCTTGAAGAGCCGGCCGTCGGACTCGTTGTGCTCGCGCAGATCGTCCTTGAGCTGGTTGGCGTTGGCCACCATGGAGCGGAACTTGAAGAAGGGGAAGTTGCGGCCGCCCTTGCCCACTCGGGGGCTGGTGAAGAACACGGGGCCAGGGGAGTCCAGCTTGACCGCGCCCGCCACCAGCAGCAGGCCCGGCAGGAGCACCGCGCCGCCGCCGAGCACGGCGAAGAGGTCGAAGGCGCGCTTCATGTTCTCGGCGAAGCTGGGGTAGCTGAGCTGCTGCAGATCGATCAGCTGCAGCCCGCCCAGGGACGCGAAGCCGAGCTTGGGGCTGGCGAAACCCCAGGTGAAGGGCATCTGCAGCACCCGCAGCCCGAGCTGGTCACAGAGCCGGGCCAGGCGGAAGGCGTCGCGGCGATCGATCTGCCGCGACGCGATGATCACCATGTGGAGGTTCTCGTCGTTGACCACCTGGGGAAGATCGTCGACGGTCCCCAGCACCTTGTCCGGGGGCACCATCAGGGTGCGCTCGCCGGTGGGGATCAGGTAGCCCGCCAGGGTGTAGGCGTGGCGACCGTGGGTCTCGAGGCGCTGGGTCATGGACAGCGCCTCGGCCCCACCGCCGAAGATGGCGACGGCCTGAGACGCGAAGGGGCGGGGCATCCGCAGCTGGACCTGGAAGAAGCTCAGGCGCAGCACCACCATGATGGAGAACCCGCAGCCGATGAACAGCAGCATCAGAGAGCGGCTGTAGGTGCGCTGGGTGAACAGGAACTGGAGCACCACCAGCACCAGCATCACGTAGACGGCGGAGCGGGTGAGCAGGGTGGTGATCTTCGCCGAGCGCTCGAGCTTGGCGGGGTTGTGCAGGCCCAGAAGGTTGTTGGCCAGCATCCAGGCGGGAATGAGCACCAGCAGGGGAGGCGCCCAGGGGTTGGGGGGGAACAGCTCCCACAGCTGGACCTGCACCACCCAGGCCAGCTGGGGGTTGTACCAGAGCCACAGGGTGTGGGCGATCCAGCTCGCGGCCAGCAGGCCTACCGCGTCGAGCGTTGCCAGGATGGCGGCGTGGAGCCAGGGACGATTCACGCGGAGAGCTCCGGTGCAGGGGCCTAATCGCCGAGGGCGGAGGAGGTGCCCTGGGCCCCTCCGGAGACCGCGTTGCGGTAGATGGCGGAGCCGCCCACGAAGGGGGCCAGCACGGACTGGATGCGGCGGAAGAAGGTCTCGACGTTGGCGATGGTCTTGGTGGGCACCACCACGATGTCGCCACGCTGCAGGTAGACCAGCTGGGTCATCTCGCCCCGACCGTAGATGGCGCCGACGTCGACCGTGAACAGCTCAGGCTCGTCCATGCCGCCGCGGATGAGCAGCACGTTGTCGGTGCGCGCGTCGTCCATGATGCCGCCGGTGCGGGTGAGGGCCTCGAGGATGCTCATGTCGTTCTCGATCTGCAGCACCATGGGGGTCTTGACCTCGCCCAGGACGAAGACCTTCTGGTTGGAGACCTCCTCGACGTTCACGGCGACGGAGACGTCCGTGTAGTACTCGGACAGCGCGGTCTCGATGGTGGCCACGAGCTGGGGGTAGGACATGCCCGCGGCCTGGAGGCGACCCACCAGCGGGTAGGTGATGCCGCCGTCGGGGGCCACCGTGACCTCCATGTCGAGCTCGTCGTGGCGCCAGACCTTGATGGACATGCGGTCGCCGGGACCGAAGATGAACTCGGCAGGGGCGGGAGCGCGGATGGTGGCCGCGTCAGCGGCGGTCTCGATGTTCGGCGCGGAGGTCATGGTGGTGGCGCAGGCCGACAGCACCAGCAGCAGCGTGAAGATGGCGGGACGCACGAGGGCCTCCAAGCGGCGGCGGGCGGGGACCTCGAGTCGAGGTCGTGGGGATGGCAGACGCAGGGGCTTGGTAGCCGGATTCACGCTGCGTCGTCAAGCTCCCAAGGGCCGGGCTTTCGAGTGGCAGACCCTAAAGCTCGGGGCTATGGTGGCGCGGCTCTCGGGCATTGCGCCCTGCGTGGGTGTGGTGCACCTCTCTTTTGCGCTCCGTACGCTGGTTGTTCATGGAGATCCTGCACCTCTACAGCGCCCTGCTCCGCAGGAAGTGGCTGATCATCGAAGCCGTCGCTTTCTTCCTCGCGGCCGCTGTGGCGATCACGCTGCTGCTCCCCAAGCAGTACCAGGCCACCGCCAAGCTCATCGTGGAGAGCTCGGACACCACGAACTCCATCCTGTCCGAGCTCGGCCTCGAAGAGGTCGCGATGAGCCTGACCTCGGGCAGCGACGACATGATGAACAAGATCGCACTGGCCACCGTGCGTCCGGTGCTCGAAGAGGTGATCTGGAAGCTGCAGCTGCGCGACGACAACGGCCGCCTGCTGGTGGCCGACAAGCTCATCGTCGCGGGTGCCCTGGACGAGCTGATGGGCGCCCCCCAGGTCAAGGTCACCCAGGCCCAGGGCACCGACATCCTGATGGTGATGGCCAGCTCCAACGACGCTGAGCAGTCTCGCCTCATAGCCGACACCCTGGCCCAGGCCTACATCAGCCAGACCCAGGAGCGCGCCCGGTCCGACGTGCGCGAGGCCCGCAACTTCGTCACCGACCAGCTGGTGCTGGTGGAGTCCGAGCTGGACGCTGCCCTGGGCTCCATCGCCGATGCGCAGCAGGCCGAGCAGATCATCGACCTCGAGTCCGAGGTCAAGGCCGCTGTGGCGCGCATCTCGGACATGATGATGGCCATCGAGCAGAGCGGCGCCCAGATCATGGGCCTGCGTGCCCAGATCTCCGAAGAGCGGCGCAACCAGGCCCTCGAGGGCACCGACCTGGTCAGCCCCGCCTCCATCTCCAGCAACAGCCAGGTTCGCTCCCTGCGCGATGGGCTCGCCGAGCTGCGCCGTCACCGTGAAGCCGAGCTGCTCGAGAAGACCGACAAGCATCCCGACGTGCTGCTCATCGACCGGCAGATCGAGTCCACCACCACCGAGCTCGAGCTCGCCCTGCGGGAGCAGCACGAGCTGTCTCCCGCCGTCGCCCAGCTGCGAGGCCAGCTGGTGTCCGAGCAAGAGCGCGCCCTCGAGCTCAAGGCGGGCATCGAGCGAGCCACCACCGAGTTCGGCCACTACCCGGACAAGATGCGCCGCCTGGCGCAGCTCGAGCTGGCGGCTGCTGCCACTGAGAAGCTCTACACCGAGCTGCAGATGCAGGAGTTCGAGATCGCCATCGCAGAGGCGCTCACCATGAGCGATCTGCAGTTCGTGGAGCCCGCGGTCCAGCCCGAGCGCCCTGCCAAGCCCCGCCTGGTGGTCAACGTGGCGGCCGGCCTGATGCTCGGTCTGATGTTCGGCATCGCGCTGGTGTTCGGCTTCGAGTACCTCGACGACAGCATCAAGACCCCCGACGAGCTGCGCGAGGTCTGGGACATCCAGCAGCTGGGGGCCATCCCCCACTACGGCAAGAAGGGCACCAAGCGCCTGATCACGGATCTACCGGCCCACGCGCCGGTGGCCGAGGCCTTCCGCACGGTGCGCAACAGCATCGCCTACGCCACCCTCGACAAGCCGCCACGCTACATCGCGGTCAGCTCGGGGGTACCCGAAGAGGGCAAGTCCACCGTCTCCATGAACCTGGCCATCTCCATGGCCCGGGACGGCAAGCGGGTGGTGCTGGTGGACTGCGACCTGCGCCGCCCCACCCAGCACCGCTTCTTCCCGCACACGGCCAACCGCGTCGGCGTCACCAACGTGCTGCTGGGCGAAGCCAAGCTCGAGGACGCCTACCAGGAGATGCCGGTGCCCGGCTTCCGGTTGCTGGCTGCTGGCACCCTGCCCCGGGACCCAGGCTCCCTGGTGGAGTCCCTCAAGATGCGGCAGCTGCTCATGGACGTGGCGCGCACCTGCGACATCGTCATCGTGGACACCCCGCCGGTCATGGTGGTCAACGACGCCGTGGTGCTCGGCCGCCAGGTGGACGAGTTCGTGCTGGTGGTCGAGGCCGGCCGCGCCTCCCGCAAGGTGCTGCGCGACGTGCGCAACCGCATGGAAGGCGCCGGGCTGCTGCCGGTGGGCTTGGTCTTCAACAAGCTCGACACCTCCGACTCGGCCCTGGGTGGGTACTACCGGTACTACCGGTCCTACTACATCGCGGACAAGGACGCCGACGGCAAGCCTATCAAGAAGCGCAGGCGCTCCAAGAGCTCTGCCAGCTCGGATCAAGCCGGCGAAGGTGGAGGTGCCGCATGAACGCCCGCCTGCCCCTCGTCGCCCTGGCGCTGCTCGTGGGCTGCGGCCCCGCCGCCGAGCAGGTGGTCACCGGGCTGCGCTCGGACAACCCCGCCGTGCGTGAAGACATGGCCGAGTTCGCCCGCAAGTTCGACGAGCCCGTTGTGGTCGACGCCCTGATCGACACCCTGCACGACCCGTCGTCCTCCATCCGGCTGGTGGCGGTCGAGAGTCTCGGTGAGCTGGGTCACGCGGCCGCTACCGCGGATCTGGTGGATGTGATGGCCAACGACGCCTCCGCCGAGGTCCGAGCTGCGGCCGTGGAGGCCCTGGGCCGCATCCAGGACCCGGCCGCGGTGGCTCCGCTGATGATCATCCTCGAGAGCCACCCCCCCGAACAAGCCCCGCTCAACATCATCTGGGCCCTGGGCAACATCGGCGACAAGCGGTCCCTGCCGCTGCTGTCCTCCCTGCGCGAGTCCACTGAGGATCCCTACGTGATCTACAACGTCAACGTGGCGCTCCGAAAGATCCGCTAGGCCTCTGCGTGGGCCGCGCGGGCTCGTCCTCGGCTTCCTTGGGCTCGTCCTGCGTCACGCCAGGAGGCTCGGGCAGGGCGCTCTGGGCCTGCACCGGCTGTCCCTCAGGCTCGGCCGGACGGATGGGGCCCGGTGCCCCGATGCGCTGGCCCAGCGGCCAGGCGCCCGCCTGGACAGGCGCAGGGTTGGGTGGCAGCCAGCGCACCACCAGGCGCAGGTTCCACTCTGTCTGATCCTGGTTCGGCAGCGGGATGTCGCGGCGGTAGCGCAGCACCGCACTCCACCAGCGCGTCTTCGGCAGGTTCCAGGTCAGGCCGGCGCCCCACTCCTCGGGCAAGGGGGACAGGGGCAGGCTGGACACGGCCGCGGCCGCCGACAGGCCGCGCACCACGCGCTGGCGACCGGACAGCTCCCAGGTGTGGGCCAGCAGCAGCCCGCGCAGGGTGATCTGGTCCAGCCCCATGTGCTGGCTGCGCAGCCACGCGGCGGCGTCCACTGTGCGCTTGCGCTCGGTCAGGCTGTCCAGGTCTGCGATGTCCAGGCCCGTGCCCAGGGTCACGGTGGGGACGGGGCTGGCGTGCCGCTCGAACATGCCCTCCTGCAGCTCCTTGCGCTCCAGCGCAGGGCGCATGCGGATGTCCGGATCGTTGGCGCGGGCCTTCCAGCCTTCGGGCCTGCGCTGCAGCTCGAGGTTGGGAGAGACGAAGGTGCGCATGAAGCGCACGGCGCCCCCCAGCTCGGGTGAGCGCCCGATGGTCTCCCAGAGCAAGGCCTCCCCGGCGATGCTGGCGCTGGAGATGGCCATGTCTCGCCACAGCTCGGGGGTCTGATCGTCGGCCGTGGGCTGCTCCCAGGTCCCGTCCCACAGGGCGTAGTACACCGCGCTGGCGGCCATGGGCTCCCTGAACACGGGGGAGGCCCTCGAGCCGGCGGCACGCTCCGCATACAGCTCGTTGTACCGGGCCCAGTAGCTGTAGCGGACCGGGTGGAGGTCGAGCACGACGGGGTCCGCATACCAGGCGACGCTGGCCGCTTGGAGCTGTGACACCAGCAGGAGACAGGACAGCATCGGGCACAGCCTATCATCCGGTTATGCCAGCGGTGATGCGTACCTCCCCGCTCGGCCCCTGGTCTCTGGCTGCCGCCTCCTGGCTGCTGGCCGTGGCGCCCAAGGCTGCGCCTCTGGACGACCCCACGGCGCTGGCCCTGGGCATGGCCGCCCGCGGGGGCTCCCACGACCTGTTCCTGGGAGACGGGGAGTGGCAGGCCATGGCGATGGCCTGGAAGCTGGACGTCATCCTCGACGCTGGCGCCGAGCCCAGCCATGTGAACCCGCGGGCCTTCCTGGCCACCCTGCAGCCTACCCTGGCGTCCGAGCTGGGCGCGCTCCGCCAGCCCCGTGTGCCCGCGTGGGTGCTGGTCCCTGGCGCGGCGGCCGCCATCGGCGACCTGGTGCCCGCCAACGTCGGCGGCGACGAGGAGCCCGGGCTGGTCTCGCTGCGCGGCGGGGCGCAGATCCGGGCCTACGCGCTGGGCTTCGAGGCCGTGTTGGAGCCCGAGCTCGACGTGGAGCTGGGCGGCGCCCCCTTCGACGCGGGCCTCGTGCCGCGCCAGGCCTGGGGGGGATGGCGCGGCGAGCACCTGCTGGTGGGCTTCGGGATGCGGGATCGCTGGCTGGGGCCAGGTCGCCGTGGCAGCCTGCTGCTGTCCGACAACGCCAGGCCCGCTCCCCTCGGCAGCTTCGCCGCACAGGGCAGGATCCCGGGCTGGCTCGAGCGCATCGGCCGTTGGCGCTTCGAGACCTCCTGGGGCTGGCTGCAGCGTCCCCGCGATGACGTGGCCAACCCTGGGCTCATGCTGATGGACCTGCGCTGGCTGCCCGTCCCCTGGATCGAGATCGGGGCCACGCGCCTGGGCCTCTTTGGAGGCGAGGGACGGCCCATGCCTGGCTTCTGGGAGCTGCTGGTGCCCATCGAGCCGCACGTCTACGACGACCCCGACAAGGAAGAGCCCGACCAGAACGAGCAGGCGTCGTTGGACTTTCGGGTCACCCTGCCCATCGCTCGCTGGGTGGGTGGGCCGGTGGACTATGTCGAGGGCTGGTGGCAGTACGGCGCCGAGGACATCATCGCGCGCCGCCTGGGGCCCGTGCCCTACCCGTCCCTGGCGGGGGTGGCCAACCTCTGGGGGCTAGAGGGCGCGGTGGGCCCCTGGGTGCTCAGCTACGAGGGCAGCCACATCCTGGACGACTACTTCAGGTGGTATGTGAGCCACCGGGTCTACCACCAGGGCTTCACCCAGGACGGGCGTACCATCGGTCACCACATCGGCGGTGACGCCGAGAGCACGTGGCTGAGGCTCGGCTGGTATCCGCTGCCTTGGGGCGCCGACCTGGCCTACGAGCAGGTGCATCGAGTAGGGGTGATCGAGTCCCTAGAGTCCAACCTGCTGGCCCTGGCCACGGACGAACGCAGCTGGGGCCTGAGCGGCCGCCTCTGGCGTGCCGGGGCGGACGGTGGGCGCTGGTCTGTGGGCTACGGCTTCACCCAGGTCCAGGGGCAGGACTTTGTCCCCGGCGACGACGCTTGGCTCCACCGGGTCAGCGTGAGCTGGGGCTCGGCTCCGCTGGGGGGCGATCCGGAGCGTCCGGGAGGCTGAGGCCCAGCACGGCGATGGACGAGACCACATCGGCGGCGGGCAGCAGGCGCGCGTTGGCCCGCAGGCAAGCGCTGGGCTCGGCGCGATCCCACGGCGGGTCGATGGGGACTGCGTCGATGACCTGGCCCAAGCCGTCGGTGGCCACCAGCAGGCGGGGAGGCTGGAGCTGGGAGGGCATGACCGGCGGCTCGCGGCTGGGCCTGCGCAGGCTACCCGCGTAGTAGGCGCGCATGCAGAGCCCCGTGGCGGGGGCCAGGCCGAGGGTGGCCGTGCTGATCCACGCGGGCTCGATCAGGGGCTGGCCACCCATAGCAGGCGCGGTGGTGGGCCAGCCCAGGTCCACCAAGACACCATCGTCGCCCTCGACGCGCACCGCCAGGAGCTGCATGGGCAGCAGCACCTGGACCCGGGTGTAGGGCATGAGCTGGGGGGGCCAGGCGTCGGCAGCGACCCCTGCGGACAGGGGCTCCACCAGGGGCGGCCCCCAGGGCTCCACGAAGGGCTCCACGCTCGGGCCGGGGGCGCCTGGGGCCACCAGGATCTGGGCCAGTCCAGCGCCCATGACCGCCTGCGTGCCTTCGGGCAGTGGGATGCGGACCCAGCTGGCCTTGGGGTTGGTGACCATCGAAGGTCCGAGCATCGGCGTGACCGGCTCCCCCAGCCCATAGGGGAAGCGGGGCAGCAGCAGGGACGCTGGGCTGTCCTCGACCGCCGGCAGGACCATGGCGGGGACGGGGACCAGCTCCACCAGGGGCTGTTCGCTGGCTGGCTGTATCCTCATGACCTCGCAGTCCTGAGGGTCGTGCGCAGCTACGCAGCCGAGCTCTCCCGCCAGGCCCACCAGCACCGCGGTGTCGCCTGGGACCAGGCGCTGCTCTGCTGCCGCCAGCTCACGCAGCTCTCCGTAGGGAGCCGCGAGCGCAGCGGAGATGAACAGGGCGAAGGCCAGCATGGGCTGGCTTGTAACAAGCCGATGAGCCCCGGGCGGGGGAGCGGCCGCTTCTTGGGGCGCAGCTGGGTCGCTTCGGGCCTGGGAGGGCAGGCTGGGCCGCTGGCGCAGGTGGGGGCTGTCTGCTACCATCGGCCGCTCTGGACGGCGCCCCGTGCAAGGGCCGCCTCGAGCCAGGAAAGGTAGCGTCGGGAACGTGCGCAGGATCCTGCTGGGCATGGCAGCTGGGCTGGTGGCTGGCCCCGTGGTGGGGATGGCCGATGCGGTCTATGTCCTCACCGCAGGCCCGCCCGCCGACTACCTGGCCCTGATCTACGCCGTCCTGATCTACGCCGTGGCCGGGCTGGCCCTGGGCGCTGTCGCCGGGGTGGGGCTGGTGCTGCTGGGCTTGGTGGCGCGAGACTACTGCGATCCCCCGCGCTGCTACACCCTGGGCTTCGTGGGTGTGGCCGCCGTCCTGTCTGGCGCCGTCGCCACCCTCGAGGTCGACCGGGTGGTGTACCTGGACCAGGGCTTGCCCCGCGGGGCCCAGCTGGCCATCGCGGGCGTCTTGGTGGTGCTGGTGGCGGCGAGCATGTGGCTTGGGCCCATCCTGCTCACCCGCACGCCGTTCAAGATCGTGCTGCGTCGCCGGGGCACCGTCGCTCTGTACGGCGTGCTCGTGGTGCTGAGCGCCGTGTTCAGCTTCTCGCCTGTGGCGGGGACCGACCCCGCCGGCTGGATCTCTCCCGAGCGTCAGCCCAGCTCCGGGCTGGAGAGTGACTTCAACGTGCTGGTGGTGGTGGTGGACTCCCTGCGGCCCGACCACATCGGCGCCTACGGCAGCGCGGGAGCCAACACGCCCTCCATCGACGCGCTGGCTTCCCAGGGGATCCTCTTCGAGCAGGCCATCGCCCAGTCCAACTGGTCCCGGGCGGCCATCAGCTCGCTGCTGTGCGGCCAGCAGCCATCGGCCCACGGGGTGGTGGACCGCCGCGATGCCCTGGACGAGTCCGTCGAGACCCTGCAGGAGGTGTTGCAGGAGCGCGGCATGGTCACCGGGGCCCTGTTCAACCACCCCGACCTGGTGCGGCGCTACGGGCTGCAGCAGGGCTTCGACTGGTACCCCTACCTCGCGCCTCGCTTCCCGCTGCTGGCAAGCCAGAGCGCCAGCCACCTGGGCCTGTACCGGATGGCGCGCCGCTTCCGCGGGCGGCACACCCCCGTGGTCCCGGGCATCGAGGAGTACTACCAACCCGCCGAGGCCGTGCTCGACGAGGCCCGGCGCTTCATCGACGCCAACCAGCGGCGGAGCTGGTTCCTGATCGCCCACCTCATGGAGGCGCATCCCCCGCTGCTGCAGGAAGGCCCCGAGGGCATGGAGGCCGTCTGGGAAGTGGGCAGGCCGCCGCTGGCGGTTCAGCAGGACGCCGCCAGGCAGGCCTATGCGACCGCCGTCACCCACGCCGACGACCACATCGGGCAGCTGATGGCCTGGCTCGAGGAGCAAGGGCACTCAGGGCGCACCATCGTGGTGATCACCAGCACCCACGGCATCGCCCTGGGGGAGCGGGACGGCTGGGGCTCCGGGGGAACCCTGTACGACGAGCTGCTGCGGGTGCCGCTCATCATCCGCCTGCCCGATGAACGCCTCGCGGGCCTGCGCGTGCTGCACCAGGTTCGGCAGATGGACCTGGCGACGACCATCGCCCGCGAGGTGGGCGCGGCCGTGCCCGCGCGCTGGCAGGGCGTCAACCTGATGGAAGATCTGCCCTTGGCGGTCGAGGGGGACCAAGCCTCCTCTGTCTCCTTGGGGGCCTGGGAGAGCAGCGCCGCCAGCCGTCCCGCGCTGTCGGAGTCGGGAGTCATCGGGCGCCTCACGGTCGCCCTGCGTGCCGAGGGCTGGAAGCTGCTGCGCGTCGGTCGCCGGGATCCCCACTCCACGGCCAGCCTGCAGCTGTTCCAGGTGAGCCGGGATCCCGGCGAGACCGTGGACCTGGCCGAGCGCGAGGTCCAGGTGCGGGACAGGCTCGAGCGCATGATGATGGAGCAGCTCACCCAGGCCCAGCACATCCACGAGGGCATCGGGCTGGGAGAGATCGACCTCGAGGCCAGCGAGCGGCTGGAAGATCTCGGGTATGAGGAATAGCCGCGCCCGGGGTGATATTCCCTTGGTATGAAGCCATTCCATCTGCTCTCTCTCTCGTTCCTGCCGCTCACCCTGCTCGCGGCCTGCCCCGCGTCCCAGGACAGCGGCGAGGTCCCGGCGCCCACCGTTCCCGACGGCCTGGACGGGAGCGCCCACATCGCCAGCTTCCAGGCCTGGTACCTGGTGGGCAACGCGCGCACGCCGGGCGGCGACACCCTGGCGCTGGTCGTGGACCCGCCCGCGGGCGCCGATGGCGTCGAGCTGTGGATCGATGGCCAGCACAGCGGCGCGTGGCCCGCCCAGCCCGGGCAGCTCATCGACGCCGACCTGTCCGCGCTCGGGGCTGGGGAGCACGAGCTGCTGCTGGCGGCCAGTGGTGAGGGCCAGGCCTTCGCCCGGCTCGCGCTGCAGCGCAGCCACCCCCTGTACGTGCTGGTCACCAACGACTGGGACCGCTCCTACAAGGAGGACTCCTGGCTCGAGCGCCAGGAGCAGCTGCATGCCAACCACCCCGCCATGAAGATGACCCACTTCGTGGGGCCCTACACCTTCACCGATCCCGAGGTCAGCGCGCAGCATGCGGCCGACCTGGTGGCCTGGCTGCTGGGCATGGTGGCCGACTTCGACGACGAGATCGGCCTGCATGTGCATCCCTACTGCAACTTCGTCGAGACCACCTCGGTGCCCTGCCGCCATGAGCCGTCCTTTGGCTATGTCGAGGACGAGACCGGCTACACCGTCGAGCTGTCCAGCTACAGCCTCGAGGAGACCGAGATCCTGCTCGAGCAGGCCAAGTCGTTGTTCGACGCCAATGGCATCGGCACGCCCACCTCGTTCCGGGCCGGCGGCTGGACCGCGGCCATCCACACCCTCGAGGCCTTGGCCAACACGGGCTTCGTGGCGGACACCAGCGCCGCCAACTGGGCGCGCCTCGAGGAGTGGGAGGGTATCCCCGACGCCGGCCTGTACGAGTGGAACCAGGAGCACTGGGCCACCATCGACGACACCAGCCAGCCCTACTACCCCTCCCAGGACGACATCCTCCTCAGCGAGCCCCCCTTCGTGCCCATCCTCGAGGTGCCCGACAACGGCGCCCTGGTGGACTACGTCGATGTCTACGAGATCATCGAGATGTTCGAGGCCAACTGGCCCGGGGGGGCGGCCCTGCAGCAGCCCACCACCTACGTCACCGGCTACCATCCGGTGTCCTACGACTTCATCAACTCGGTGGCCCTCGAGGGCGGCCTCGACCACATCGACCAGTTCCTGGCGGCCGACGGCACGGGTCCGGTGGTCTACGAGACCATGAGCGCCATGGCCACCGTGTGGCCCCAGCCCTGACCAGGCCTGGGCCCCCGTGATCGTTCAGTCGCTGTCGCCCACCTTGCCTCGCAGCTGCTTGACCTTCCCCCGCTGCTTCTTGCCCTCGAGGCGGCGGCGGCGGGCGGCCAGGCTGGGCTTGGTGGCCCGACGGGGCCGGGGCGGCTCGAGGCAGCCGCGGATCATGGCGGCCAGGCGCGCGCGGGCCTCCGCCAGGTTGCGGCTGCGCTCGCGGTGGGTGTCGCAGGCCAGGACCATGCGGCCGTCGCGGGTGATGCGGCTACCCCAGCTGGCTCGCACCCGGGCCTTGACCCCAAAGGTGAGGGCCTCACAGTCTTCGAAGTCGAAGCTCAGCTGGACCCGGCTCTCGGTCTTGTTGACCTTCTGGCCCCCCGGGCCGCCAGCACGGCTGTAGCTCACCTCGAGGTCGGACCCTGGGATGACGATGCGGCTGGTGATGGCGAGGTCGTCAGGCATGGCGGGCTCTTAGCGCGAAGGGATCGTGCTTGCAGCATCAGTGCGTGCGGGAGTACGGGGTGAGGGAACGCCATGCACACTCCACGACGCCTCGACCGCATCCATCTGTCCCTGTACCTGGGGCTCGCCTTGCTGCTCACTCAGCTGCACGGTGAGTGGATCAACATGGGCCCCAAGGTGGGCAAGCGCGCCGAGCGTCACGCCCAGATCATCAGCGGGGCAGGGGAGGCGCCCTGGGTTCATCGCCTGGTGGTGCCCTGGGCGGCCGAGCTCACCGGCCGTGTGATCGCCGAGCTGGGTGGCCTGCCCAAGCAGCGCTCGGTCGAGATCGGCTACCTGGTCTGGCGCTGGGTGTTCACCTTCGGCCTCTTCCTGCTGTTCCACCGCTACCTGGGCCACTGGGTGCCGCCTCCCTGGCCCCTGCTGGGCACGCTGCTGGTGGTGGGCCTGCACGGCCCGTCCTATGTCCACTACTGGTTCCAGCCGGCATCCTCTCTGGACCTGCTGCTCTGGGTGGCCTGCGCCGTGCTCACCCTCGAGCGGCGCTGGCTGTGGATCTTCCCTCTGATCCTGCTGGGCAGCCTCAACCGCGAGACCTCGGTCTTCATCGTGCTGATCCATGGCGCCTTGCTGTGGGGACGCGAGCCCCTGCGCCCGGTGGCGCTGCGCATGGCGGGGTTGGCGGTGTGCTGGGCCTTGCCCTTCCTGGCGCTGCGCTGGCTGGTGCCCGGCGCGGGCTGGGCCCACGGCACCAGCCCCTGGGGCATGTTCCTGGCCAACCTCGGCAGCCCAGGCTGGCTGCTGTACGCGGCCTGCTTCTGGGGTGTGCTCTGGGCCCTGCCCCTGCTGAGCTGGCGCACACTGCCCCAGACCCTGCGCGCGCTGCTGGTGGTGCTGCTGCCTTACCTGGCCTTGCAGCTGGCCTTCGGCAGGATCCGCGAGGTGCGCCTGCTGCTGCCCATGGCGCTGGCCTTCGTGCCCGTGCTGGTGATCGTGCTGCGGGCCCGCCAGCGGGAGCAGGCGTGATCGCCCGCGCCGCGGCGTCCCTGACACTGCTGCTGGTGCTGGTGCTGGTGCTGGCGTGTACCCCTCCGGAGCGTTCCCAGGCTGACAACATCGTGCTCATCGTCATGGACACGGTCCGCGTGGACCACCTCAGCGTCTATGGCTACCCCGAGCCCACCAGCCCCTACCTCGAGCGGCTGGCGGAGCAGGGTACGCGCTTCGATCGTGCCTGGTCCACCTCCAGCTGGACCCTGCCGTCCCACGCCTCCATGTTCACCGGCCTGCTGCCTAGCCAGCACGGCGCCACCCAGTCCCACCTCCAGCTGCGGGGCGACCCCGATCTGCTCGCCGCCCGGCTGGCGGACGCCGGCTACCAGTGCGCCGGCTTCTCCAACAACCCCTGGGTCTCTTCCAAGACCGGGCTGCACAGGGGCTTCGAGGTTTTCGGCGAGCTGTGGCGCGAGTCCGAGCGCCCCAGCAGCCTGCTGGCCGATCACAGCTCGGTGGCCGTGGAGCAGTGGTTCGCGGCGCAGCGCGACCGGGAGCGGCCCTTCTTCCTCTTCGTCAACCTGATGGAGGCGCACGGCCCCTACGAGCCCGACTGGCGCTATGCGTGGCCCGTGCTGGGAGGCCCGGTGGCCATCGCCCGTGCCCACAGGGCCTACGACCCTGTGCAGGACCACGGCTTCGTGCGGGAGTGGTACGCCGGTGACCAGCCGGTGGAGCCCGAGGTGCTCGCCGCTGCGCGGGCCCTCTACGACGCGGAGATCCGGCAGGTGGACGCCTCGGTCGAGCGCATCGTCGCCGCTGTGGACCGCTACGCCGACCCGGCCACCACCACCCTGGTGGTGGTCACCGACCACGGCGAGGGCTTCGGAGAGCATGGCCACGTGGGGCACGCCTTCTCCGTCTACGACACCCTGCTGCGGGTGGCCGCCATCGCCCGAGGGCCTGGCTTCGAGGCAGGCACCGTGGATGGGCGGGTCGTTCAGCTCACCGACCTCTACCCCACGCTCCTACAGGCCGCGGGCCTGACCGCACCCGAGACCCAGGGCCGCGACCTGCACCGACAGGACGACGAGCAGCGGCTGCTCGCCGCCTCCTACGCCTACCCGGCCCAGGTCCTGGGCACCTTTCCCCCCGCGCTGCGCGACAGCGAGCGGCTCGAGCCCCACCGTCGCAGCTTCGGCGTGGGCCTGGACGGCCGCTACAAGCTGATCCTCGACTCCACCGGGCACCAAGAGGTCTACGATCTGATCGCGGACCCAGGCGAGGCCACGCCGCTCACCGATCTCGACCCCACCATCTTGGCGCGCCTGCGCGCCGTGGCCGCGGCGAGCGTCACTCAGGGTGCCGCAGCAGGGCAGGGGGAGCCGCTGGGCGATCTGGACCCCGAGACCCTCCAGGCGCTGCGGGAGTTGGGGTATTTGGAGTAGCATCTGGGGTTGATTGCGGACGGTTGAACGTCTGTTATCGAAGACTCAGAGGGGCTGTGCCCGGCCTTGGACGGCCTGTGCCCGCCTGTTTTGGGCATTGTGCCCGGTGATCGGACATCGGTGATCGGGAGGGCGGAGATCGGGAGATCGGGTTGGCGGGGATCGGGATCGGCCGCGCGGAGATCGGCCCCCTGCGTGACGTAGGGGCGGGGTTTGCTCATCCGTTACGGCGCCCGCTTTGCTCGAGGCTCGAGGGGATCGGGATCGGCCACGCGGAAATCGGCACGGCGGAGATCGGGTGCTGGGGCGTTGCGTCTGTGGCTACCGATCCCCTCCCTCGCCCCCCACGGCGCTCCAGCTCTCGTGGGGGATCGGCTGACTTGCTGCATCGGCACCTCCTCCAGACCTTCGGGCTGGCTGTGTGCGGCCCCCCTCACGGGGTGAGGGGCCGCCCCCATCCATCCCTGCGGCCCTCCGGAGGCACCGATGCCGCAGACTTCCTCCTTCTTCCCACACGAAACCCTCCGCGCCTACAAGCTGGCGGTGCAGGTCAGCCGCTGGGTGTCAGCGGCCAAGTTCCCCCGCGGGATGGCGTGGCTCAAGGATCAAGCGCAGCGCTCGGCTGGGTCGGTGGCGCTGAACATCGCTGAAGGTCGGGGCCGGTCGGGGCAGGCCCGGCGGAACCACTACGAGATCGCCTACGCCAGTGCCAGTGAGGCCTGCGCGGCTCTCGACCTCTTGGACCTGCCGGGGGCCGCCGAGCAGCAGCAGCAACTGCGGGACATCGGAGCGATGTTGGCGGGACTGATGAGGTAGAGCGCGAGCCCTGCTCGCCCGCCCGACAAACGCGATTCCGATCGCCGCAGGGCGATCTGCACGGAGCCGATCAGCGATCCTCCGCTCTCCGATCCCCTCCGACCGCTCCCGCCAGACCGATCTCCGACCCCGATCACCGGCCTGACCGGCACTTCCCACGCCACTTCCATACTTCCATAGACCACCGTGGAACCTTCTGGAAGCCCGTGGTGATCAGCATGGTAGCTATGGAAGCCCTCTCGGTCAGAGCCGGTCCAGCACCATCTTGCGGAGCGCTCTTCC
>ERZ890953.486-NODE-486-length-22831-cov-7.904900_pt1 | contig 22831 bp, 23 predicted proteins | sample MGYA00521264_ERZ890953 | MGnify/ENA primary metagenome ERZ890953 (study PRJEB32303, sample SAMEA104408629) | aquatic metagenome | biome: Brackish water; feature: Chemocline; material: water | place: Baltic Sea | collected 2014-10-26T21:54:00 | depth 200 m ...
TTTGGTATAATTCTAGGAGAAATTAGGTGTTGACACAGAATTTATTACACTCCCTGGTAAAATTCTAAATGTCTTTGCATAAAGAGTGTTAGAGAAAAATTATCTTCAATTTTTTTTCTTGCAGATGTTCCCATTTGTTCCCATTTATTTTGATAAGTATATTCTTGTATAAGTTCACAAAGAGTGCTAATATCATTTTCTAGTAAGCCATCAATATTATGAGATACAATCTCCGGAATTCCGCCTGTTTCAAAACCTACATTTGTTGTTCCTGAAGCCATGACCTCTAGTACAGTGATTGGAAAATTATCTGCAATAGTTGTGTTTAAAAAAATATCAGCACAAGAGTAAAACTGATTTAAGAGTTTTTTATCGCTTATATATCCTGTTTCAAAAGTACCAAATTCTTTTAGTAAAGATGAAATATCTTTATCTTTTTTACCAACTAACAAGATAAAAGGGTCTAGTCCTTTTATCTGTTTAATAACTTCCAAAGCATACTTAATGCCCTTAAATGGAGAGTTTAGGCTTGAAGAAGAGAGCAAAATAATAAATCTCTTTTCGGGTAAATTTAACTTCTTACGAATTTCTTGTTTATTATAAACTATAAATTTATCCGTATCTACTCCATTAGGAATAATTGTAGGATATGAAGAAATCAGCCCTGTATCATATACAAAATCAGCCATCCATTTTGAGGGCGTTATAAAATGAATATTACTATTTTTGAGTACATACTTTTTTAGAGAGTGAAAAAAAGAGGACATATCGACTCTTTTTCCAAAGGGCCATTCTCTTTTTTGTGGACAGCTGTGGCATGTTGTCTTGTAGTAAGTGCATTTAAGAGGGTTTATACACCCTCCTGTTACGATAGATGAGTCATGTATAGTCATAATTACTTTATTGTTTTTAGATAACTGTTTGAGTGTTAAGGGAGATATTGCCGTTGATAAGTCATGAAAATGAAACAAATCAAATTGCTCGTTTTTATGTTTTTTATAGATATTGATTAGTTCAAATGGGATGAATTCTTGAAATCCAATTTCTCTTAAAAGCATATATATTTTTTTTGCATAGTTCCCATATAAAGGAACTCGTGGAGAGCTTGTAGCATCTTTTGTAAAGTGAGATACTTGATGTTTTGAGAGTGTTAATTGCTCTTGTAACTCTTGAGCAACTCTACTCGCTCCACCACCGCTACTGTCTGATTTACTGAGAATTGCAATTTTCATTTTATAGTGAGTAGTGAATCAAGTTGATTAATTATCTTGATATTATTTAAATTATTTGCTTTACAGTGGTTTAGAATTATACTTGTTATCTCAAGTGCAAATACAGCAGAGGAGATAATAATTGTATCATTGGTTTGAAGTTTGACATCTTCTAAACTCTTCACTGCAAAACCTTCACTACTAAAAGGTGAGAATTTAGCTCGACTATCAATGAGTCCCTTAAGTTTAATATTTTGCTGTTGGAGTTTGGGGTAGAGTTCTTTAAAAAATTGTCCTACCCCAAAAATATATATATTGTTTTTTATACTGTTATATTGTAAAGTTTGCATGATTTTATCAACAGCATGAGTGTTAATCCCCTTGATTCTTAGCTCTCGTAAGGAACTTATATATTCAGGTTTTAGTTGTGTAATAGCACCTTGAATCCATGGTATTTCTGTGAGTTTAAAACTAGGATTATGGGAGCTTTGGTAGTAAGCATCTTGGAGGTTATGAGTGAGTGAGTGTAGGTGCTTTTGGGTAATAATTTTTTGCATATGAGAGCTTTGATAGTTCTCATCATGGTATAAATCCCCTAAATAATTAGCTTCATCTAGGGTTGGCACCTGAATCATTCTTGTTAGCATTCCAACTAAATCTTCTCTATGGAAAGTCTTGTTTTGTAGTTTGTATTTTTTAGCAAGGCTAAAAAACCCATCTATACCTTTTTCAAATGCTTTTAATTGTTGCTCATTAAGTCTATTTTTTGGATTTGTTATAGGTACAATTTTATCGTTTTGTTTTTTATAAGAGAGTGTTGTTCCTTTTTGTCCATTTAAAAGTATTTCGATTATTTCATGAGAACGTCTGATAGTCTCAATATTTTTGGCTGTTTTTTGAGTGTATGGTAAAAAAGTATGTAAATTATCATGTAGCATATTTTTAAAACCAGATTCATGTGTGTAAAACAAAACATTAATTTTTTGTTTGTTAGTGTTAGCATGATGAATATTTTTTAAAATACTTCCTGTTCCACCAAAGTCTATGAGTAGTGAATCGTTTTTATAGTTGAGCTGCTTGAGGTATTGTCTAAAATATTTTCTTTCTCTTTTGATATTCTTTTTGATTTGAGGCATTTTATTTTGGATGTCTTTAGTAATCATATCTAAGAGAGTTGAACCGTTCATAAAAAGTGTGTTTGTATCTTTTAGTAAAGTCTCCTTATGTAAAGCAATATTTTCATCATCTATTTTTAATTGAAATAGATCATAAAAACTTTGCACACAAGTCTGTCTATAATGGTAAAAATTAAGACCATTTTTTTGAATATCTTTAAAATTTATAGAGGGAAGATAGCTTGACTTTCTAGATGCATAAACAAGATTAAGCTCAAGCTTTTATCTACTTTTTTGATGTACTTTTTAAAAATTCTACCTTCTCTCATAATACAATTAACTTGAGAAAGCTTATGTTCTTTAGCTGTATTACTTATCCAATGTGAAAATTCCCACATTAGTGGACCAAAAATTGTTGCTCCAAGGTTGAAAAAAAAAGCCTCTTTTTCATTAGAATAAGGGTTTAGTAGGGCAGATTGAATTCTATAATTATTATAAAAGTGTAATGTTTTTAGATAATGAGCTTCGAGTGTTACCATCTCTTGTAGAGAAGAGGGGATATTATAGTAAAAAGTAGTAATTCCTTTCTCTTTTGCCATCTCTATGTCTGCATATTTGTTATCGCCCACATGCAAAAGCTCAGAGGGCTTTAAACCCAATTTTTTTAAAACTATGGGGTAAAGGTTGCCTGTGGCTTTTGTTGCATTGTAGGTATTAGAGACAAAGATGTCTGAAATCAAATTTTTGTTTTTTAATTTTGACAAAACAAGATGTTTCAACTCTTTTTTAGAGAGATACATATCAGAAGTGAGTATAACTTTTTTACCTGCTTTGAGTGCCAATTGCAAGCAGTTTTCTACATGATAATTAATGTATAAACTTTTATACTCCTCTGCTAACTCTAAACTTATGATTTTTTTCTGCTCATCTTTACTTAGAGGTAATTGCTTGTAGATAAGTTTGAGTCTGATATCTTCAAGTTTTGAGTTAAGAGCTCTTGCTTTTCTTTCTGCTTCAATTCTAAAGTTTTTAAAAGTATCAGGATGTTCAAATATTTTTTTTACAAATTTATTCTTTCCTGTCAGCCTAAAAATATCACTTGGCTGATTCACATCTCGAAAAGCTAGAGTCTCAAATATATCAAAAGAGACTACTTTAATATTTTCATTAGTAAGTGCTTTAGTAAACTCTTTTTCTAAAACTGACTCTGAAGCTATCTTTTTAAATTTGTTCAATCAAAGCCTTCATCCACTGATGATTATTTCTAAAATGTGGGGCTGATATAAAATGTCCATCAACTACAACATCTGCATCTTGGTATTTACACCCTGCGTTGATAAGGTCATCTTTCATGCCTTTATAACAAGTTGCTACTTTGCCCCTCATGATACCTGCTGAGATAGTTGTCCACGATCCGTGACACGTAGTAGCTATTAGTTTTTTCTTTTTGTCCATCTTTTTTACAAATGTTAAAACATCTTCTACCTGTCTTACTCTATCTGGTCCTTCATGCCCACCAGGAAGTACAAGAATGTCAAAATCTTTTGCATTTAATTCTGAGCATTTAAGTGTAGGCTCTGCTATTTGACCGAGTTTTCCTTTTACACTCAAATCTCCAGCTACTGCTACTTCAACCTTTATACCCTCTTCTTGAAGTCTATAAAATGGGTAAGTAAATTCACTATCTTCAAAACCTTGTCCGACTATGATTACTGCTTTTTTCATTCTTTACCTTTGTCTCGTGAAATTAAAATAATATCTAGCTCTTTTGATATGAGTTCTTCATCAATATCATGTAATTTGTAAATTATTCCGCACTTTTGCGAGGGAGATACTATAGCTAAAATTGACTCTTTATCATAATCTTTTAATGCTGATAAAGAGTTGATAGTGAGTAACTCTATTTTAGTTTTATTTATTGTTTTTGTATGCTTGTTTTTAAAATTAAGAGTTAAATTATCATGTAGTTCATAATGCTTTTTATTTTCGTACTCTTTTCCCTGACGTCCATAAGTATCGTTGATTCGAATCAGGTCAAATTTATTGACAGGTGTCTCAATTTCTAAGATAAATGAGCCATTTTTTGAGGTACTTTGTGTTTGATGAAAAACTTGTTTGTTTAAAAACAGACCCTCAAGAGGTTTGAGTTTGTTTGTATTATTAAGGGTGTTACAAGATATATGCTCATCTAAACAGACTAAAGAAGTGTCTTTTTTTGGATGGCAGTGCATGGATGTATTTTCCATATACTTAATATTCAAAATCCAAATGGCACAAGCCTCATTTTCAAAAAGAAGATACTCACTTCCCCAAGGTTTTTTTACAAGCAAATCTTTAAAATCTATCTCACACAAGAGATTTTGATAGTTTAAATTTGCTAAAGCATTTACATCTTGAAGAGAGACTTCATTGATATATTTTATAAAACTCATACTGCTTGTGTCTTTATTTGTATAGTTTGGATTGCCTTGTTTAAAATCTCATTTGCTTCTTTAGGGCTTTGTGCTGTACAGATGATAAAAGCAACTCGTGAGGCACAATCAATATAAGGAGTGATAGTATCACCAATAGTGTAACGAAAAAATATCTCTTCAACTCCCTTAATTTGTTTAGCTTCTTCTAAACCTGTTATCTCTGTTATAACTCCTGTTTGTGGCCAAACAGAGCCAGTTACTCCAAATTTATGTAAATTATCATGTAGTAATTGAGGTTCAAAAATTTCGCCAATAGCGGTTAAAATAGCGGCTTTTAAGATGTTTTTTCCAGTACTTCTTGGAACTAAATATTGACAATCATAACCACCAGAGTGCCTGACCGTTAGTTCTATAATTCTAGGACCGTTTTTGGTGGTTATAGTATCTAGTTTTACCGCTCCTACATTTATTTCTAAATCATGAGCTACTTTTTTAGCAAGCCCAAAGAGTTCTTTTTGAGTGTTTAAAGGCAGCCCAGTTGGATGCACAAGTCCAAGCTCAACAGGAAATCCATTCTCAAATGTAAATTTTCTATCGGTAATAAAACCATTATGAAAAGAACCATTGATATCAACTAAACACTCAACAGTCTGCTCTTCTCCCTCAAACATCTCTTCAATTAAAACGACTTGATACTTTTGAATATTGTTTTTTATAAACTGCTTAAGTTCATCTGAATTCTCTTGAAAAATCTTCATATCCCGACTAGCTGAGTTATTAGTTGGTTTTACGATTAATGGATAGGGCATTTTTTCTAAAAGAGTCTCTAGTTGCTGGATATTTTCTTGAGTAATGATTTTAAACTCTGGAGCAGGGTAGCCTAACTCTTGGAGTTTGAGTCTAAATTGATCTTTATTTTTTACAAGCAGAGCTGTTTTTAAAGAGACTCCTTTGAGTCCAAGATACTCATTCATAGCTGCCATAGTCTCAGGAGTATCAATTCCCGCTGCTAAAACTCCAACTATATTTAAGTCGCAAGATTTGAGATAGTTTACATGGGCATTTATGTCAAAGATATTTATCTCTACAAAAATATCGGCATATTTTTTGGCAACACACTCTGCATTATAGTCACTAACAACTGTTTTAAGACCAAGTTTGTTTGCCTCTTTTATGAGAGGAATTTGTAACTCTCCTCCACCAATAACCCATAAATATTTTTCTTTCATTGAAGCTCTTTTAATATTTTTTTTGCCAAATGATTTTTTGAAAATTTTAGATTTAAATCTTCGTAAATATCATGGTGGAAAATGTACTCTATTTTTTCTTTTAAATTCTTAACACTTATCTCTTTTGGTATAAGTGTTGTTTCTATATTTTTATCGTTTAAAAAATTGATAATATTTTGTTGATTATCTGCAACTTGAATATTTATAAAAGGCACTTTTAGTGCCATAACTTCAAAGAGGTTTCCACCACTTGCACAAATTACAAAGTTCTGTGCTGCTAAAACTTTAGCTACATTTGCTATATCGACTAATAAAGAAAAATCTGTACCCTCTTGAAGCTCTTTGAGATGGGGATTTACACTACTTGTAATAATGCTAATTTTAAATCTCTTATCTATTTTTTTAAGTAAATTTTTGAGTTTGAGTGAGAGATTTTGAGTGTCGTTTCCACCTAATATAATGGCTACATTTTTATCTCTTGTTTTGACTTTATAAGATTTAAAAAATTCATCTCGAAGTAGGGTGAATTTCTCTCCTGCAAAAACCTTACTCTTTTTTGGTACTAAGTTTTTGTACTCTTTTTTGTTGACTTGAATCCCATGATTAAGGATTATATCCGCATATCTTATTTGGAAGGTATCATCAAAAACAAGCATTTTACTCTTAATCTTGTTTTTTATAAACTTCTCATCTTCACTACTTATCATGTAGGAATCAATAATCAATAAATCTGCTTTTTTTTGATTGTTTAGTTCTATTAGCTCGTTTATATTATCTGTTTTTAGGAGCTGTAACTCAAAATTCTGCTCTAAAATTTTATGATTTATATTACCTTGTAGATTTTGTGTGGCAAAGATGATTTCTACATGATAATTTTGCTCTTTGAGTCGCTGTGCTAAAACAAGACAACGCATAATATGCCCTAAGCCGATACTTTGCGAAGAATCGGCACGGATAATTATTTTTAAGAGTTTATTTTTCAAATCTTTGACCAAATTTATAATCTTTTTGTGATTTAGTACCTAAAATATCATGTAGAAATTTTGGATGCATTCCATAACCTGGTCTTACACTTCTTAGATTCTCTTTGGTAAAAGTTTCCCCTTTTTTAATATCTTGGCTCACATAAATACTGCGAGCATAGTTACGACTTTTTTGTTTACTCTCACTCATAGTGTACTCAACTTGCCCTATAAGTTTTTCACTCTCTCTAATTTTTTCAACCATATCTTTAAAATCTTTGGCTTCCATAGAAAAACCAGCATCAGCACCACCAATGTTTTTGTCTATAATAAAATGCTTCTCAATAACTTTAGCTCCAAGAGTTACAGCTACAATAGGAGCGGTGCTTCCTAAGGTATGGTCTGAAAAACCAGCAACTACATTAAACTCTTTGGCCAAATCAGGAATAGTTCTGAGGTTCGCATCACTGAGTGGTGCAGGGTATTCACTTGTGCATTTAAGTAAGATAATATCTTCATTTCCCTCTTCTTTACAGATTTTAATAGCATCGGCTATCTCCTCTTTGTAGGCAATTCCAGTAGATATAATAATTGGTTTGTGTTTAGAGGCTACATAACGGATAAGTTCATAATCAGTAATCTCAAATGAGGCAATTTTATAAGCTGAGGGATTGAGTTTTTCTAAAAAATCAACAGCACTTTTATCAAAAGGAGAGGAAAAAATATCAATATTTATGCTTCTTGCATAATCAAATAGCTCTTTGTGCCACTCCCAAGGGGTATGAGCCTCTTCATAGAGTTCATAAAGATTACGACCATCCCAAAGCCCACCCTTTATCATGAAATCATCTTCTTGAGAGTTGAGTGTAATAGTGTCAGCTCTATAAGTTTGCAGTTTAATTGCATTCGCTCCACACTCTTTAGCTGATTTAATTGTATCTAGTGCTGTTTGAAGTGAACCATTATGATTTGCACTCATCTCAGCTATAATATATGTGCCATCTGTTTGTAAGTCAAAGTTGCCTATTTTCATTTTTGTTTTCATTTTTGCTCTTTGTTGTGGAGTATTTCATAGAGTTTCTCAGCCATCTCCCAATCCTCTAAAGTGTCAATATCTTGTACTAAATGTCTTGGTAAAATTATGGGAATACTCTCTTTGCCAAAGGCAATATCATGTAGAGGAACATTGAGGTTTTCAAAGTAAAATTGTCCTGCATCTTGGTAGGCAACTTCAAGGTCTTGGCTTCGTGTATTGAAATGTTCTGGTGTAAACATTTGACATCGTCCATTTTGGGTGAGTTTAAAAGTTCTTTGAATTGGAAAAGGCATAGAGGTGGCACTAAAAGTCATGTGGGCATCTGAGTTTTTAAGTTTTTCAAAGCCCTCTTTGAGATACTTCTCTTGTAGGAGTGGGGCAGTGGCATATATGGTACAGACATAATCAAACTCATCACCACGAGCTTTTAAAAATTCTATGGCATGTTTAATCACAACTCCTGTTGCGCTAAAATCATCACTTAAATTTTTTGGTCTAATAAAAGGAACTTCTGCTCCAAATTTCCGTGCAATATTTGCAATCTCTTCATCATCAGTGGAGACAACTACCTTATCAAAAAGTTTAGATGCCAAAGCTACTTCAATACTGTAAGCGATAAGAGGTTTTGAAAAAAAATCTTTGATATTTTTTCGAGGAATTCGTTTACTGCCACCACGAGCAGGAATTATGGCAATGGCTTTTTTCATATTAAAAACTACATCCTCTGTATGAGTATTTATTTATAACATCAATGAGAGTGTCAGCTACATATTTGGCATCATCCATACTCATGGTTTGATTACAAGGGATAGAGATTTCAGAACGGTAAAAATCATTGGCTACAGGGAGGGAAAATTCACCAAATTTTTCTTTGTAAAAACTATTTTGATAGATTGGTTTATAGTGAACTTGTACTCCTAAACCTCTCTCTTGTAACTCAGCAAATATATCCTCTTTTGGACAGGAGAGCTCTGGGTTTAAGATAATAGGGTAGAGATGTCTAGAGCTAATTGTACTGGGTTCTATATGTTGAGTAAGAAATAGTTTTTCATTTTTAAATCGGTCATCGAAGTACTCTGCTATTTTGTTACGATGTTCTATGAATTTATCAAGTTTTTTAATTTGTGAACTTCCAAGTGCTGCAGCTACTTCTGTCATACGTAGGTTATAACCCATACTTGTCATATCTGAGTTCCAAAACTCTTTTTTTACTACACCGTGAGAGCGAAAGAGTCTGAGCTTTTCTGCAAACTTTTTATTATCTGTTAGAACTGCTCCTCCTTCACTGGTAGTGATAGGTTTAATAGCATGAAAACTAAAGATGGTCATATCAGCAAAAGAGCCGACTTTTTCACCTGAAATGGATGAGCCAAGAGCATGAGAAGCATCTTGTATAAGAAGAAGGTTATGTTGTTTTGCAATTGTTTTTATTTTCTCTATTTCAACAGGTTTGCCGGCAAAATCAACAGGAACGATGGCTTTTGTTTGAGGAGTAATGAGTCTCTCTATATGCCTTTCATCAATATTACCATCGAGTTTGACATCACACCAAATAGGTTTTGCTCCAAGAGTTACAAACATATTGGAAGTGGCTACAAAACTAATGGGAGTGGTGATTATTTCATCCCCCTCATTAATGCCAGAGACAGAATATGCTCCTTGCAATGCTGAGGTAGCAGAGTTAAAAGTGACTGCATATTTAGCTCCAGTATATTTGCATAAATCTGCTTCGAACTCCGCAACCTTTGGACCTTGTGCCAAAAAGTTACTTTTTAAAACTTTGATGACTTCTTCTATGTCATCATCTTCTATGAGCTGTGTTGAGTAGCTTAGCATTTATGCTTCTTGAGAAGTTTTTAGTTTTTCTAGGAGTTCATTTGCTGTGAGCCAAATAGTATTGTCTCTTGAATTATATTCAAATCCAGCAGGAACAATAGTACCTTTTTCACCAAGAACATTTCTTGTAAAGTCAATAGGTGCAGTAAATGTAATACTCGGTTTAATCACAAAATGGTCATCAAACTCAAGAGTCAAATGTGAGTCATCAAGAGGACACATTACTTCATGAAGTTTTTCCCCTGCTCGAATGCCAATAATTTTTTGAGGGAGATTAGGGGCAAGGGCACTTGCAAGTTCTGTCATTTTCATAGATGGGATTTTAGGCACAAAAATTTCACCACCTTGCATACGGGCAAAGTTTTTGAGTACAAAATCAACTCCCTCTTGAAGGGTAATCCAAAAACGAGTCATATTGGGTTCTGTAATGGGAATTGATGTTGCCCCTTCATTTATAAGTTTTTGAAAAAATGGTATAACTGAACCGCGAGAACCTAAAACATTTCCATATCTTGCTACAGAGAATTTGATGTCATGTTCTCCTCTAAGATTATTTGCTGCAACAAAAAGTTTGTCTGAAACCAGTTTAGAAGCTCCATAAAGGTTAGCAGGAGAAGCAGCTTTATCGGTAGAGAGAGCAATGGTATAAGGAACACTGTTTTGTATACATGAATCAATAACATTTTGAGCACCCATAACATTTGTTTTGATGCACTCCATAGGGTTATACTCAGCAATGGGGACATGTTTGAGTGCTGCGGCATGGACTACAAAGTCTACATCAACCATAGCTTTTTCTAAACGAGGTAAATCTCTTACATCACCGATAAAATAGCGCATACATTTTTGGTTGAAAATTTGAGCCATTTCAAACTGTTTGAGCTCATCTCTTGAGTAAACAATTACTTTATTTGGTGTGTATCTTTTTAAAATTGTGCGAACAAGTTGTTTACCAAAACTTCCAGTTCCACCAGTAATAAGTATATTTTTACCATTGAGCATATTACAATCCATTATAATTATATTTGTAGTAGTATATCAAGAACTCTATTTGCTTATTGTTAAAGGCATATTGTAATAGGTTTGAGAGAGTCTAACAAGGAGTTAGACTCATATTATAGTATTATCTTGCTTGTTTAATAGCTTCTAATGCTGCTTCATAATTAGGTTCATGTGTGACTTCTTCTACTATCTCTTTGTAAATGATTTCTCCACTTCTATCAACAACAAATACAGCTCTTGCAGATAAACCTTTGAGTTTTTCATCTTCCATCAAAACACCGTATGCTTTACTAACATCTTTGTTGATGTAGTCGGAGACGACTGTTAGGTTTGCTATTCCTTCTGTTGTACAAAAGCGTTCAGAAGCGAAAGGGAGATCCATAGAGATAACGGTTGTTTCACAAATATCTAAATTATTTACATCTTCGTTAAATCTTCTAGTTTCAGAAGCACATGTATCTGTATCAAGTGATGGAACAGTGATAAGGAGTTGTATTTTATCTTTAGCCCCACCAATTTCAACATCATTTAAATCCGTTCCAATTGCAATAACCACAGGTGCTTTATCACCAACATTTAATGTATTTCCTCCTAAATGAACAGTACTTCCTAAAAATTTTGTTGTTTGCATGAGTGATTTCCTTAGTATTTCTTATAATAATAGCATAAAATATTTCTAAAGTAAAATTTTAAGTCTAAAAATATAACTGATTTATATAAAGGTAGAAATACTGCCTAAATTAATATATAATGTAAAAACAATAGACATATAAAAAACTAAAGATAAATGAAAATTTGTCGATTTAGTAAGTAGAAAATTATAATAATGAAAGATTATTTCCAAAAGGATTTGTTATGGGTATCTCTTCTTTAGGTGTTGGATCAGGGATTTTAACACAGGATGTTTTAGATCAGTTACGAGCAGCAGATGATGCACAAAGAGTTAATCCGATAAGTTTAAATATACTAAATGAAACTGATAAACAAAATAGTTTAGAAGTGTTAGATGCAAGTATTACAAATCTGCGAGATAGTGTAAATGAACTTAAAGGAGCGACTCTTTTTGATGCGAGAACTGCAACTGTTAGTTCTGGAACATCGGTAAGTGTAACGGCTGATTCAAACACTGACTTGCAAGACTTTCAAGTTGAAGTAGTGAGTTTGGCAAAAAAACAGATTGAACAATCTGGAATTTTTGGTGCTAAAACTGATGTTGTTGATGCTAGTTCTGGTAGTTTTGATCTTCAAATAGGTTCTGGAACTTCAGCACAAACTGTTACAATTAATTATGATGCTGGTGCAACTTTAGATGATATAAAGAAACTTATCAATACTAATGCTGGCGATTTGGTAGATGCTTCTATTGTTCAGACAAATATAGGGGAGTTTCATCTTTTTATAAGCTCAGATGCAACTGGTGATGGGGACACAGCAACTAATCCTAATGATACTACTAACATCTCTATAAAAAATGCTGCAGGATTTGATGCACGATTAACGACGGATTTTGATAATGCACCTACTCAACAAGGAACAGATGCCTCATTTAAATTTAATGGAGAGCTGCTTTCTCGTTCAAGTAATACTATTACAGATTTGATTACAGGGCTCAGTATGACACTTAAAGAAGCAGGTACTTCTGATGTCTCTATATCTCAGGATCGTTCAAGTATAGAGACAAAAGTAGATAGTTTTGTAAAACAATACAATGCAGCTATGACAGAGCTTGGTAAACAAACTAAATCAAGTGTTGATAGTGATGTAAAAGGTATTTTTTCAAGTGAGAGTACCATAAAAAATATGCAAAGAAGAATTCAAGAGATGGTAACATCTGTATCTAATGATGGTGGAAGTATGCAAGATTATGGTTTTTCTACAGATAGGGATGGAGTTTTGAGTATTGATAAAACAGTGCTTAATGCAAAAATGGATGAAAGCCCAACAAATGTAGAAGCTTTTTTTGCTGGAGGCGATTATACAAAAGCAGATACAAGTGTAGTAACCTTAGTAGGCGCTTTTGATACATTTGATGATTTGGTGTATGGGTATACAAAAAGTAGTGGAAACTTAGATCAGCTTAATGAAAGTATTACAAATAAACTAGCATCATTAGAAGAGAGTAAATTAAGTGCTACTGAGAGATTAGATGCTAAATATGCTATTTTAAAACGACAATACACAGCTTTTAATAGTTTAATTAATCAGTTTAATGCCTCATCAGATATCTTTACACAGTTAGCGAATAGTAGTAGTAGCTAATAAATTATTTATAGATTTTAGAGACAAATCACTAAAGAAATTTGAATCTTCGTCGATGTATATAACATGAATGAAACAGAGAATAATTATCCCAAAGGATCTAAAATGTATGGCAACACAGCACATAATATTTATACTCAAAATAATGTTGGAATAGAGTCACCAGAAAAATTAATAGTGATGCTTTATGAAGGTGTTTTACGTTTTAATGCACAGGCAAAAAAAGCTATAAACGATGGAAATATTGAAAAACGAGTTTATTGGATAAATCGTTCTACTGCTATTATAACTGAATTAATAGCTGTTCTAGACTTTAAGCAAGGCAATGTTGCTGAGTATTTAGAAGGTCTTTATAATTATGAAATCCAACTCTTATCAGAGGCTGGCAACGAGCAGAGTATAGTTAAAATGGATGAGTGTAGTAATGTTTTTAAAGTGCTGTTGGAGGCTTGGAGAGAAACAACTCATGTGGCTTAATCAACTTAAAATTGCCATTATAGAAAAAAATATAGAGCAGATAGAAGAGTTAATGCAAGATGTTCCACATCTGAGTAAAGCAAAAGATATTGACTCTGCTATCTGTTTAATTGCTGAGGCAAAAAGTTTGGTAACACAACTTCGAGATGATACTCAAGCTTCTATGATACAGATGAAAAAAAATATTGACTTTTTAAAAGTAACACAAGAGAACTTAGTCTCTTCTCTTGATGTGATTTCATAAAGTTAATATTTTTTCTTGATTTTTAGCTTATTGTACTTCTAGCATTTTCTTCATGTAAACATCAAGCTGAGGAAAAGGTATACTAATGTTATTAGCTCTTAGAGTATCATAAATCAGGATTAGAAAATCGGATTGTATAGATATATTTTTAAGCTTAATTTCTCTGTTTACCCATACAATTAACTCAAGATCAACACTACTGCTATTCATTAGTGTCATTCTTATGTCTGGTTTTTTATCTTCATCATATTTTATGTAAAACAGACTACTCGTTGAAAGAGCACTTAAAACAGCTGTTTTGACATCTATTATTTCAGTTCCATATGCAACTGAAAATGGAATATGAAGTCTTCTTATCCTATCTTCAAGAGTCAAATTAATTACATTATTTTGAATAAAAAAGGAATTTGGTACAACAATATCTATATTATCAAATGTTTTAATAGTTGTAGAACGAATACGCATATCAGTAACTGTACCACTCAAAACATCGTTTAGTTCAATTAAATCACCTATTCTAATAGTACGTTCAAACATTAAAATTATTCCAGCTATAAGATTTGAAACAACTGTTTGAAGACCAAAACCTATACCTATAGATAAAGCTCCTGCGATTAAAGACAAAGAACTCATATCTATACCCAAACTACTGATAGATATAATAAAGAATATAAGTACGATTAAATAATACCCTATGTTTGAAATTAGACGCACTGACATCATGCTAATATCTTTCCATCTACTTGTAATTTTTAGTATCCACCTCTTATATAGTATTCCTAGTAAAAAACCAAATACAATGTATATAAGTGCTTTAAAAAGACTAAATAAGCTAATAGATCGTTCATTGAAAATAAATAGAGGAGAGAGTAAAAACTCTTGGATTTTTGCAATGGCATCTTTACTCTGTTGAACTGTCGCACCAAAAATCAGTTTTGAATGACCTAACTCAACCTTAGCGATATCTTTGAGAAAATTCAACTCTAATTGGAACAGTTTTTTTTCTGTTTCATCAGTTATATTAATTATGATATCTTGAGTATTATTGATTAGTTTATAAAAATCTGGATTGTTTTTTTCTTGCAAAAAACATATAGTATTCATGATATAAAGTGATATTTTTTCACTTAATAAATTTTGATACTGAGAATTAAGAGTACTAATCTCTTTTGTAATGGTTTCAGTAAGTTTATTTTCTTCAATAAGGGATTTTTCTTTTTGTAATTCTTTAGAAATAAGTTCCTGTTTTTTATTTAAAATCTTTTTTTCAAGTATAGAAATTTTTTCTTCATTTTTAGTTGCAATGGAACAGCTTAAATTATTTAATGATTTTGATAGTACCTCTTTTATTTTTAAAACTTCATTTTGTAAAAGAGATGTTTTAATCTCTATATTTTTTTGTTGCAATTTATAATAAGCGAATTGAAGTTGGTATGATAAAAGTTTGTCTTTATCAGTTTCAGTAATATTTTCAATCATTTTTTTTAAAAAAAGTATTTTTGATTGTATATCAACATTAATGTGAGAGTTTTTCTCTACTTTATAGTGAAATAGTGAGAGTTGCTTCAGGGCTTTATAATAAGACTCAATATTAACAGTTATATTATTAAGTTCTTTTAAGTTATAAGGTTCTAGGGATATCTTTTGTTCTGATACTTCTCGAACTCGCAAGAGTTGAGACAACTCCTCCTGAATGAGTTTTTCATCTTTAAGCTTCTCAGCCATAGAGTTGTCAATCTGTTTTTTAATCTCATTAAAATAGCTAGCTTTATCTTTATCGTCATACAATTTACTATCTATAGGTGATGAAAATAGTGTAAAAGTAAATAAAAATAAAAAATAAATAAATTTCATATTAAATCCTCCATGTAAACTCTCATTTTTTACCTTACTCTTTATCGTCGCTCACAGACTTTGCAGGTGCTTTTGAGCTTTTAAGCTTAATATTGTCATTTGAATTATATGCTTGTAATAGTTTAATTGATATATCACCACGCATTTTTGAAGCTACTTTATAATTAATATTATAAGAAACTAATCCAATAACACCTGTTTTTAAATTGTTTAAAGTAAAAGTAATTGTATGGTTAACTTCGAGCTTTTCCAAGACTTCTTTTGTGGTGATTTCTACTTCATTAAAATCAGTTGCAGGAGTAAATTCAAACTCTATTAAGTCATTTATCAAACCATCTTTTTTACGAGAGTAGTTATAAAACACTTTTGTAAAAACATAACTATTTGGTATATATATTGTCCTGCCAACATTTTTAATCTCTTTTAAATTGCTATAATCTTCTATTTCATTGAGTTTTATTTTCATCAATGATATGTCAACAATATCACCAATAGTGTGTTTTGTCTCAAATTGGACCATAATTCTATCACCAATTCTAACCATATTACTAAAAAAAATGTATATTGATCCAATTATATTGAGTATTATTTCTCGTGTTGCTATAGTTAAGGCTGCTGCAACAACACTTAAAAAGGTAACAACATATAAAAAATCTTCCATATATCTTACAACTAAGAATATGAACATTGTTAAAAAGAAAAACATTGATAAGATTTTTTTGTATTTAATTGGATTTATATCTTTGTGCAAGTTTCTTTCAAAATATAATAATATATAAACAAACAATTTATAGATAATATAAGTGATGAAAAGTATGAAAGCGGTAATCAGATGTTTTTGTAGTTTATCTTCAAGATACTGATTATATTTTTCATCTAACTCATTGTTAGCTTCAATAAGATTAGAGTAAGTTTTATCAATATTTTGTGAAAATTCATTAAAATAGATAAGATCCAATTTTAGGACAAGCTTATCTTTTTTGATATAATTTTTGAGTAATGAGTGTGCCATATAAAATTGATTTTTTAAGACTATATACTTATCTATAGTTTTTTTTAGTTTATTTTTTGTATCTTTAAAAACATAATCTTGAATTGTAATTGCTTGGACTTCAAACTTAAAAGGTAATAGTAGTCTCTCAAAACTTTTATTTCTTTCATATAATCCAAGCTTTGATTTTTGCACCTCTAATCGAGCATTGAGCTCTTCTATTAGTTGTGTGTCATATTTTATTTTTTTAATTTTTTGCTCAAGTCTTACAATATTATTAATGATAATTTTATAGTTTCTATTATTTGCATAAGTTTTTATCCAAACATTATCATTATCCCAAATACTCTTGCTTACAGGACCTGTTGTGTTTGTATCCGCTAGTAAAAAACTAAAGCTATAAAACAGTATCAATATTATATTTCGCAAAAATCACTCCTGTGGTTTTCTTTTTTGATTATATGACAAATATTTTTTTGTTGTATCGACAATAAAACCTTGATTTAAGAGCTCTCGGCCAATTAAAAATGGGTAAAGCATTTCATTTCTCGAACTAAGAGAGAGTTCCATATTATAAATTTTACCATAAATGATGATTTTTGTATTGATAAAGTATCGTGCTTGGACATCACCATTTGAACTTTTCACTTTTGATACTCTTGAAATATCTTTTGTAATATACCTTTTAGATAAGCTATTTTCCTGGGTATTTACAACAATAAATTTAACTTTATTCTCGCCAATAGGGGTAATATTACTACAATAAAGTGATGATGTTTTGGCACCTGTATCCATTTTTGCTTTAATGTTAGATATCTTTAATTCAGGCAAATCAAATTTATCTATCCGACCTAAAATATCTTGAGCATATAAACTAAGCGAAAACAGGAGCAGTATTATATATTTCATTCGATAGCTTCTTCGTTATTATAATCTATAAATTCACAATCATCAAGAGCATCGTCGCAAAAGTAAAGTATTTTCTTGTCTGCAATCTTAAGCTTTTTAAAATTTGCTATATGAAATATAGCATCACCCTCTTGAATCAAAGGCATTTCTGATTTTCCGATAATAATACCACTATATGGTGCAAGTATCTCATAAATATTCTCATCAAGTGGTTCATTAATATAAGCTATTATTTCACCCTCTCGTACTGTATCACCTAAACCCTTCACTGTTCTAATTATACCACTATTAGTAGAGCGTAACCATGCACTATGTCTAACAACAACTGGAAACTTCTTACTCTTACTATTTGATACGTCAGGTAGCATTCCATTGGCAATAAGAACATTAACAATACCCTTAACTCCAATGCGTATACTCTGTTCATCAAAACGCAAAGCTTCACCAGCTTCATAGAGTAAAATCGGAACACCTGCTTCTTGAGCTACTGCACGAAGAGAACCATCTCTAAGTTCTGAATGAAGAACAAGAGGTGCTTCAAAAGCTGTTGCTAATCTAAAAGTGTACTTATTATTTAAATTTGTTCTAATTTGGGGTAAATTAGATTTATGAATCGATGCTGTATGTAGGTCTATACCTAAATCACATTTTTTGACTATCTCAGTAAAAAAAATATCTGCTATTCTCGCAGCTAAAGAGCCCTTTTGACTTCCAGGAAAGTTTCTATTTAAATCTCGTCTATCTGGCAGATACCTAGATAGGTTCATTACACCATAGATATTAACTATTGGAACTAAAATTATAGTTCCTTTGAGATTTTCAAGTATTTCAAGTTTTCGTAATCTTCTGATAATTTCAATACCATTGAGTTCATCACCATGTATAGCCGCACTAATAAACACTATAGGACCATCTTCTTTACCACGAATAACTCTAACTGGTAATTGTGTAGGTGTATTATAAAGCTTTGGTAATTCAATATTTATCGTTACAGTAGTGCCTTTTAAAACTTCTACACCACCTAAAATAAATTTCTTATCTATAACTTGTGATAGTAACAAAGATGAAAAAAGAGAGAGTATTATAATCAGTTTCATGGTTTACTCTATCATCTGTTCATCATTAAGCTCATAAAACTCACTCTCTTCAATCATATTTTCATGGAAGTGTTCTATTTTATCTTCTGCTACTTCAAGATTTCCAAATTTAGCTATATGAAAAACAGCATCACCTGCTTGAACGAGAGGTATTTCTGATTTTCCTATGATAACACCATCAAATGGTGACAAGATTTCATAAATGGCATCATCTAAAGGCTCATCAATATAAGCAATAATTTCATTTTTCTCTACTGTGTCTCCAAGTGCTTTTATGGTTCTAAGCATACCGCTTTCGCTAGAACGAATCCATCTACTACTTCTCGTGATAAGTGGTATTTTTTTAGTTTTTCTTAACACTTTAGGTAGCATCTCATTTGCTCTTAAAACATTTATTAGCCCTTGAACACCTATACGAATTGATGTCTCATCAAAACGCAGAGCTTCTCCTGCTTCATAAAGTAAGATTGGCACTCCTTCTTCTTGTGCAACTGCTCTTAAAGAACCATCACGAAGTTCCGAGTGTAGAACAACAGGGGCTCCAAAAGCTTTAGCGAGTCCAAAAGTGTATTGATTATCTATATTTGTTCTTACTTGAGGAAGGTTTGATTTATGGATAGATGCAGTGTGTAAGTCAATACCCAAGTCGCACTTTTGCACAATCTCATCAAAAAAAATCTTTGCAACTCGCCCAGCTAAAGAACCTTTTGCACTTCCTGGAAAACTTCTATTTAAGTCTCTTCTATCTGGTAAATAACGAGAGAGTGTCATAATTCCATACACATTAACAATAGGCACTAAAATAAGAGTCCCTCTTAATTTATTAAGGATATTGAGCTTTCTAAAGCGTCTGATAATCTCAATACCATTGAGTTCATCACCATGAATTGCTGCACTTATAAATACTATTGGACCACTGCGCTTTCCTCTAATAACTCTTACTGGAAGCTGTGTAGGAGTATTATAGAGTTTAGGAAGTTCAAGATTGACAGTTACATTTACCCCTCTGGGTATTTCAACTCCACCTAAACTAAATGTTGTTGCTGGCATTTTATGCTCCAATATTATCGCGTTTGATTCTTTTCTTTTTAGTTATTGTGTCAGATTTTGGAGTTACATTTTTTTCAATATGATCCATAATCTTACCAGCAATGTCTATTTTTGTTGACTTCTCAATACCCTCTAAACCAGGAGAAGAGTTTACTTCCATAACAAGCGGACCACGAGCCGATGGAATCATATCAACACCACACACTCCAAGTCCCATAGCTTTTGCAGCTGCTAATGCAGTTGTTTTTTCTTTACGAGTAAGCTTGTGCGCTGTCGCACTTCCACCTTGGTGTAAGTTTGATCTAAATTCACCTTCAGCACCTTGTCTTCTCATTGCTCCAACTATTTCACCACCAACTATAAAAACACGAATATCAGCACCACCAGCCTCTTTAATGAATTCTTGAACAAGTAAGTTTACATCCATTCCATAAAAAGCATCAAGAACTGATTTGGCGGCTTTTTCGGTATCTACTAAAACAACACCTACCCCTTGTGTTCCTTCTAAGATTTTTAAAACCAAAGGTGCTCCACCACTAAGAGCAATAATGTCTTTGGCACTTGATTTATTTGATGCAAAAACTGTTTTTGGCATATCTACACTATATTTTGAAAGAATTTGTAAACTTCTTAACTTATCTCTACTTCTAGCAATAGCTAAATTTCCTGAAGTTGAAAAAACATCCATCATCTCAAAGTGTCTAACCATTGCAGTTCCATAAAATGTTCTACTAGCTCCAATTCTCGGGATAATCGCATCAGGAACGGCTAATTGCTCTCCTAAATAGTTAATACTTAATTGACCTTTCATAATCTCTATAGAGCATTTTAAGTAGTCTATGACTCTTACTTCCCACCCTTTAGCCGCGGCTGCTTCAACCAATCTTTTTGTTGAATATAACTCTTTATTTCTTGATAATATATATACTCTCATCTTTTTTCCTTATTGTTATTTGCTAGATATTCTTGTGATACATCTACTAAAAATTTACCACTTAAAAATTTTCTTCCTATTAACATAGGATATTTCATATCTGCTCTATTTGTTAAAGAGATAATAGTTTTATATCTTTTGCCAAAAAAATCAACACTTACTTTAATTGATGCTCTCTCTTGTAGCTCACCATTTGAGCTTCTAACCTTTTTTACCCTATATAAAGGCATACTTATTCTTTTACCATGGTATGATGGATGTATTTCATCAAGTAAAACAAAATGTACAAACCCATCTTTAATCTCTATTTCATCACAATGCAAGGCACTAGAATCAGCCCCAGTATCCACTTTTGCATCTAAACCAAATAATTCCAAATCTAAGATAGATATAGTTTCTTTTTTTCCGATAATTTTTTTCTCACCCATTATATATTCTCCAAAAAATATTTAACTACTTAACTGTTCATATAAAGATTTTAAGTCTCCAAGTACCCAAATGGAAGTTATTTTTCCATTTTTTATAGTAAAAAAACTAGCTCCATTATAGCTAATTCTATTATTTGTTGCCTCAAATTCAAAAAGTTTTCCACTGTGTGTCCCATTATATATAGCTCTAACAACTACTTGGTTACCTTCGGCAACTATGGTTTCAATACCATGGTACAAATTTGGAATTCCAGTCTCAACGGTATTCATATACTCTTCAAACTCTTTTTTTCCATTTGTTGTAAGTCCTAAAGAACCATGAAAACTAATTTCATCAGATAAAAGAGTTTCTATGTAGCTTTTATTATGCTCATTCCATAACTTTTCATAATATGTCTGTACTAATTTTTTATTATCCATTTTTTTCCTTTTTATATTTTTTTTTAATTTTAAAATAAGTAATTTATTCTCAATAATGTTCTATTAAAGGTATTGCTATTGTACGATGAATCAAACTGAGTGTAAATACCTTCAATATTAATTTTTTTTGACTCTTTATATGTAAGAATTATATCTTTTTCTTTTATCTTTTCATCTTTTGTATATAATTCTCCATAAACAAGTTCTAGCATATAACCTTGAAGTTGATTAATGCCCGTCTTTTTCAGGTTATATCCGGTTCCAATTCTAAAAGATTCAACATCTTTTCCTACAGAAGCTTCCGATATTACAGATATACTAGCTTCATCGAGTGATGTATAATAAGGTCCACCACCAAATCCATCTACAATATACCTTCCATCATTTACAAAGGCTTTATTGTATGATGCTCCTAAAAAAAGACCTCTATAATGAAGAATAGACATTGCACCAATAATGTCACCTGCAACACCAGAATTATCTAACTCACTAATATTACTAGCTTGAATACCATAATCTACATGAAAACTTCTTCCATCGATAAAATAGATGCCTATAATCTCTGCATAAGATATAGCACTCATCTTATCTATGTAGCTATACCAAAAAGAGATTTCGCTTTTTTCACTGTATTCATAGGTTAGTGATCCAATAAGCATTCCAAATGCATTATCAGAAACTAAATCTTTAAATTTGTCTTGGGATTTATCCACTGTTACATCTTGCGAATCATAACCAGCCCATCTCTTTAGAAACATTATCTGAGTAGTTAAAGCTGATGTGTAGTCAATGTTCATCCAAGTGCCTTCAAATGTATTTGCAGCCATACGGATGTCATCACTATCTGCATAGGGTGTTTCTACTTTTATACGACCTAGTTTTGTCTGAAAAAAATCATTTGAATAATCAATACTAGCTTCTGCAATGTACACAAACGAATTATTATCCGTATTTACAAAATCATTATTTAGATTTTCTTTACTTGGGTTTAAAAAATGAATATTCTGTGAGAGATAAGCCGATATATGAAATCCAAAACCATAATATGTTGCTGTATTAATTCCAAATTCACCCCCTATTGCACTAGCACTTTTTTCTATTTTTGTAGGGGATGGAGCGATTTTAGCAACATTATTAATATATGCAAATCGTATCTGACCAAAAGCATCAGCATAGTTAAAAATATTCTCTAACGTGTCAGCATTTTTTGGCAACTCTTGAACTATCTCAAATTTTCCTGAAACTTTAGAGTGGATTATACCTCTCTGATTCATCTCTTTTTTTTTCTCTTTAACTATTATTGGAGAGTCTAGGAGTCTGTCGGACTCCAATCATCGAATAATAAGCATCTAAACAGTAAAAT
>ERZ890953.487-NODE-487-length-22826-cov-7.986430_pt1 | contig 22826 bp, 19 predicted proteins | sample MGYA00521264_ERZ890953 | MGnify/ENA primary metagenome ERZ890953 (study PRJEB32303, sample SAMEA104408629) | aquatic metagenome | biome: Brackish water; feature: Chemocline; material: water | place: Baltic Sea | collected 2014-10-26T21:54:00 | depth 200 m ...
GGCATCGGCGTCGGCATCGGCGTCGGCATCGGCGTCGGCGTCACTGTCGGCGTCACTGTCGGCGTCACTGTCGGCATCCGTGTCCGTGTCCGTGTCACCCTCTGAGATGCCCGTGTCGTCGGGCTTGTCCCCACAGGCGGGGAGCATGGCCACGGACAGGGTCATGAACATGACCATCAGGAAAGCGGGGAAGCGAAGCATGGGCGGGTCCTCGGAGAGTGATCGGGGCGAGCCCCGGGATCGTGACATGGATGTCAGGGAAGGTCCATCGTTCGGGAGCCGAGTATCCCCCAAAGACTGCGTCGGCAGAGGGATCACGAAGCTCACGGGCGCTGGGGTGCGCCTACCCGTTTGCAAGCCCCGTGCCACCCGCGCTGTCCCCGGTCTCCCCCGCGCTGTCCCCGGTCTCCCCCGCGCTGTCCCCAGTCTCGCTGCTGGTGTCCTGCGACCCCCAGCTGTCCGCCGTGTCGGCCTCGGGGGGAGGATCAGCGGGCACCAGCTGCATCCATGCGGCTGAGACGGACAAGCCCATGAGCATGCCCAGACCCTGATCGTCCAGCTGGACCCCGTGGTCGTTCTTGAGGTGCAGGGAGGTGAAGCCGAAGCCCACTACCAGGGCCTCGAAGCTGCCGCTATAGCGTCCGAAGAGATCGGCACCCGTGGTGTGCCCGGGGGGCAGATCCAGCTCCACCGTGCGCCCGCCACTGACGGTGAACTCGAAGGCGAACCCGGCCAGCCCGCCACGCAGCTCCACATACTGCTCGTGAAGATCGCCGTCGGTGTCGACGGCGTACAGCCAGGCATGCCCGTCGATGCCGCCCCCCAGCAGCCCCATGGCGGTCCACTCGTACTCCTCCACCCACGCCCGCTCGATCTGGGCGATGGCCAGGCCGGGGGGTACCTCCACGGGCTTGCAGCCCGCCAGGGCCAGACCGAGCGGCAGGGCGGCGAACCTCATGGCGCCTCCTCGAGATCGTCCAGGATCAGCCCGGTGTCCTGGGCGAGCTCGCGGCTGCCATCCACGCGAATGCGCAGCCACTCGTAGGCGAACATGACACCAAGCCCCAGAGCCAGGTTGGCCTGATCGATGCCCACGCCGTGCTCGTTGTGCAGGTGCCGCACATCGACGCCGACGATGACCACGAACTCCTCGGCGCTGCCCCGGTAGCCGCCCAGGAGCTGATCCGCCGTGACGGGCTGACCAGGCAGCTCGAGCAGCAGATCGGGCTCCTCCCGGGTGAAGTCCATGATCGCACCCAGGGCGCCACCCCGCAGCGTCACCGGCACCACCAGCTGCTCTCCGCCCATGCCATCGACCTCCAGGGTGCCCCGGCCCCAGGTACCCCCTCCGACGAGGGCGACGGAGGTCAGGTGGACGTCCACCACGCTGGCCCGCTCCACCTCCACGGCCTCGAGGGCGCTCAGATCCGGGGCGCAGCCGATGATCAACAGCAGTGGCAGTGGCAGGACGCGCATCACACTCCTCTTCTCCCGAGCTCCTCGACCGTCGCGCTCCTCGAGCGTCGCGCTCACGACTTGCACTCCCAGTGTCACACGGGTCGAGGGCTCCCGGTAGCCTCGGGTCCCCAGGATCGGCGCCCACCTTGGGTACACGGCGAGCGCAGAGACCGACGAATGCGCAAACCATGCCACCTCCGATTCCCGTAAAAACGCGAAGTCCGCGATCTTTGGGAAACACTCGTCCACCACATGCTTTTCACACCATGAAACGAAGCGTCGCGCCAAACCGTGGTCTTGACGAGGAAAGACATTTCGGAATAGCGTCGGGCCACCCCCCAATGAGGAGAAGGAGTCATCATGAGGTTCACCGCCATCACCGTCGCCCTGCTGGGTCTCGCTCTCACCGGCTGCCCCAAGGAAGTCGCCTCCCCGCTCGAGGCCGCTGCCGCCGAAGTCGAGACCGCCAAGGTCGAAGCCGTCGAAGCCACCGAGGTCGCCGCTGAAGAGGCCGTCGAGGGTGCCGTCGAAGAGGCCACCGAGGCCGTCGAGGGTGCTGCCGAAGAGGCCACCGAGGCCGTCGAGGGTGCTGCCGAAGAGGCCGCCGAGGCCGTCGAAGGCGCGACCGAAGAGGCCGCTGAGGCCGTGGAAGAGGTCAAGGAAGAAGCCGCCGAGGTCGTGGAGTAGCTCCCGCGAGCTCTTCGCCCGAAGCCAGCGCCCCGGTAGAGCCCCGTGCTCTCCCGGGGCGTGCTGCGTCTGGCATAGGGCTCAAGGTCCCGCAGCCGGGATCCGATAGGGTTCGACTCGAGGAATTCCTGCGCCTCGAGCCCCCGCGCATGCCAACGCTCGCCTCCTCATCTCCTCCCCGGGAGCACCCATGTTCGTCCAGGTCCAGCACGTCCAGCACCCCACCGACCGGGAGCAGGTCTACCGCTTCCGCTACCGCATCCTGGTGGAAGAGCTAAGGCAGGCCCCCGCCAATGCCGACCACAAGCGCCGCATGGTGCGCGACGCGCTGGACGACCACGCCCGCCTGCTGGTGGCCGTGGATGAGCAGAACGGCGCCGTGGTGGGCACCCTGCGCTCCTGCTTCGGCAACGATCATCCGCTGCACCCCAAGCTGGTGAGCCGCCTGGGGCTCGCGCCCATGATCGCAGCCCTGGGCGCCGAGCGCATCTCCACCACCAGCGCGCTCGTGGTGGACCCTGCCTTCGGCGGCGAGACCATCGCCTCGACCCTGGCCACCCAGCTGTACAGCGTGGCCTTGGCCAAGCGCCTCCAGGTGGACGTACTGGACTGTGAGCCAGCCCTGGCCAGCACCTGCCACCAGCTGGGCTACCGCCCCATCGGCGAGCCCACGGCCCGCGCCAGCGACGGCGCCATGCGGCAGCCCTTGGCCTTGGTGCTGCGCCAGGGCAGCTACCTGGGCCAGGTCAAGAGCCCCTTCGCGCGGGTCACCTACCACCCACCGGGCTCTGGTGAAGCCACCGCCGCCCGCCTCGCCGAGCTCTACCCAGCGTTCCAGGACCAGGAGGTTGTGCCCCAGCAGCTGGACAGCTTCTGGGCCGCCCTGGCCCACGTCAACGCCCCGGCGCCGCCCCCTTCCCTGTTCGAGGGCGTAGACCGGGCCGCCATCGATCCCTACCTGGCGGGCCTGTCCAAGGTCTACCTGGGCACCGACCAGCGCTTGAGCGAGCTGACGGAAGAGACCAGCGGCATGGGGATGCTGCTCTCGGGGCGCCTGGGCCTGACCGTGGGCAGCGGGGCCCGCCCGTTCTTCGTCTCCGTGCTGCGCACGGGCGAGGTCTTCGGCCAGATGGGCGGCATGGCCGCCACAGGCGCCGACCCCACCATCGTGGCCCTCGAGGACTGTGAGGTGCTGCTGCTGCCCCAGGATCTCCCCGATCGCATCCAGCAACGGGACCCTGCCCTGGCCCAGCGCATCCGCCGCAACCTCGCCAACATCCTGGTCTACCGCCTGGAGCTGATGAACCGCCGGGTGGCGGGCTTCATGGCCGGCAGCCCCGAGCGCATCGCCCCGGACGCCGACCCTCCCATCCAGCGGGAGCCCACCGCCCAGGCCCAGGCACCCATCGAGCCCGAAGCGGCCGCCGACGCCCTCGTCCCTGCCGACGACGCGCTGCAGCAGGCCGAGGCCCCCGCCCAGGACGAGCCCGAAGAGGTCCCCCCCGAGCTGTTCGAGCCGGCCACTCCCCTGTCGCGCATCCTGCCCCGCGACGCCGAGAGCCGCTGGCTCAAGCGGGTGGGGCTACAGGACATGAGCACCATCCTGGTGCTGGGAGACGGCTCGGGCGAGGGCGTGCTGCGCTTGGCCCAGCTGCTGCCGCGGACCCGGGTGGTCGGCGTGCTGCCTCCGGAGCTGCTGGCCTTGATCCAGGAGCGCCTGGAGGCCGCAGGTGTGGCGGAGCGCTGCACCCTGGTGCCCCTGGTGGCGGGCCGCATTCCCCTGGGCGAGGACACCATCGACCACGCCTGGCTGCGCTTCGCCTTCCACGACGCCGCAGACCCCACAGCCACCCTGGCCGAGCTGCGCCGCGTGCTGCGACCCGGTGGCGTGGTCGCCGCCCAGGACCTGGACGACGGCGGCCTGATGGTCCAGCCCGAGCCGCCTGGTCTGGCTGGCTTCCTAGGCCGTGTGGCCGCCCTGCCCCGCGAAGGTGGCTCCCGCAGCGTGGGCCGGCGCCTGGTCCACCTGCTCACCGCGGCCGGCTTCGAGCGCAGCCGCGGCCTGGTCCTTCCCCTCACCCCAGGCGCCCTGAGCGTGGGCGAGCTGGCCTCGTCCACCTTCGGGCCCATGGCCGAGCTGCTCTACGCTCGCGGCGCCTGGAGCAACGAGGACACCCAGGTGATGCGCGCCCTGCGCCAACTTGGCGAGCAGGAGGACGCATGGATCTGCGTGCCGGTGGTGTGCGCCGCCGCCCGGGTGCCCGCTGCAGAATAGCTAGGCGAGCCACACCAGGTAGCGGGACACCACCCAGAAGTGGCAGAAGCTGCCGGCGATGACGAACAGGTGCCAGATCTCGTGGAAGCCGAAGACCCTTGGGAACGGGTCGGGCCGCTTCAAGGCGTAGATCACCGCCCCCAGCGAGTAGGCCGCGCCCTCGGCGAAGATCCAGGCCATGCCGGCGGGGGGCACGGCGCGCCACAGGGGCACGATGCAGAACATCGCCATCCACCCCATCACCAGGTACGGCCCCACCACGGCCCAGCGCGGCGCCTCCAGCCAGAACAGCTTCATCACCACGCCCACCAGGGCCATGGTCCAGATCACCACCAGCAGCGTCCAGCCCAACACGCCGTGCAGCGGGAGGAGGCAGAAGGGGGTGTAGCTGCCCGCGATGAAGAGGTAGATGGCCGCGTGGTCGCAGCGCCGCAGGCGGCGGGTGCCCTCGGGGGAGAGGTCCAGCAGGTGGTACATGGCGCTGGTCAGGTAGGTGGCCACCATGGTGCCGCCGAACAGCGCGAAGCCGACCACGTGGCGCGGCCCGCCGTGGGTCACGGCGATGTTCACCAGGAAGACGAGCCCGGCGGCTCCGGCCAGAGCCCCGGCCAGGTGAGAGAGCCCGCTGACGGGTTCACGGAGTCGCATGGAGATGGCCATGGCCGGGGTCTATCCCCGACCTGTCACAGGACCTTCACGGACCGCTGGAAATGATGGGCGGCCTGCGCGCCGTCGGCGCCGACGCCGAGGGCTGACGACCACCGTCTACCTCCTGCACCCTGAGGGGGCGGTGGAGATCGTCTTCCATCGCCAGGGCGACTACTTCTCGGGCAGGGCCGAAGAGCCGCAGACGCGAGCTGACGCCCCACGGCCGGTGCCGAGTGAACCGTGCCCCACCTCGCGCAGGGGGCGAGGCCTCGGGCAAGGTGCTCGGGTTCGATATCGGACAGGATCGGCCCGCGGGATCAGGTTCAGGATCGCCCGAGGCGGGGTGCGATTGGCTCGGAGATGGACCGTGGGGGTGGCCTCATCAGCGCCTACGGCGTGCTGGTCGCGCACGGCCTCGTCCACGACGGACGCTGGGGCTCCGGCCGCCGCCCGCTCGAGGCCCTTCATGCCGCGCTTCGTGGTGACGGGGATCGTGTGCGTCTCCATCCCACGGTGGAGGCGGTCGGCCTCGCCCAGACTCCCAGGGTCCGGTGTGACTGCCAGCCCCGTACGGCCCGCCTCGAGAAGGACGTGCAGAGCTTGGCGGCGGTAGGCAACGTGGCGCTGTTTCGGGCTTGCCTGCGCCAGGTCGCCGCGGGTACCAGTACCCGTTTCAGGACGGTTACCGACGCCCCAGGACGGGTACCGCTCGGACGACCTCTCCATATCCCGCTTTGAACGGTCCCTGGCTACCGTCCTGTTCTACTTCGCGTAGGCCAGCGCCATCAGGTCCCAGGCCAGCTCCACCGGCGCCTGGTCGTCCGTGAGCACCCGGGCCTCTTCCCAGCCCTCGACCGGCCCCACGATCTTGCCGGGCAGCGCCCGGCGGATGCGCTTGAGGCCCTCGGAGCGCTTCATCAGGTCGACGTGCTCGGCCCCTGCGTCCATGGGCTTCTCGCGGGTGGTGGCGATGATCACGTCGTTCGAGCGCGTGGCGTCCACCAGCACCACCGTGGGGAACACCTGCTTCATGGTGGCGTAGATCATGGCCGCCAGGTCGCGGCTCACGCCCCGCACGCCGGCCACGTTCACGGCCAGCACGGCGTCCTCGCTCATGTGGTCGCGCACCAGCTCGAAGAACTCCACGGTGACCAGGTGGAAGGGGATGTAGGGCTGCCGGTAGGCGTCCATCATCACCAGATCGTAGGTGTTGTCGGTGGACTGCAAGAAGATGCGGCCATCCATGACGATGGGGGTGATGCGCGGATCGGCGTCGTCGAACCACTTCTTGCCCACCTCGACCACCTGGCCGTCGATCTCCACGCCGTCCACATGGGCCTCGGGGAAGGCCTCGAGCATGTGCCGGGCGATGGTGCCGCCGGCCAGCCCCACCACCAGCACCTCGCGCATGGCCTCGGGATCATCGAGCCACAGGGGGGTGGCCGCCATGTAGGACCAGATGCCCGTGGTCTCGCGGTCCTCGGTCAAGCACTTGACCGAGTGTACCCCCACACCCTCGTTCAGGTAGAGGTGGTAGGCCTCGGGGCACTTTCCGAAGGGCTCTTTGACCACCTGGATGAAGTGGTACAGGCTCTCGCTCTCGTAGATCAGGCCCTCCATGGGCCGCACGGTGCCCTGGGGGATCACCATCAGCAGGGCCGCGCCCGCGGGGGGCAGGGCCGACCGCCAGCCGCCCAGCCAGCCCAGCACGCTGACCCCGAGGAAGGCGGAGCCCACCACCACGAAGGTGTTGCGCACGCCGAACAGGGGCACGAGCACCAGGGCCGGCAGGAAGGAACCCACGATGCTGCCCGCGGTGGACAGGGCGTACAGCCGCCCTGCAGCCTTGCCAGCCGTCTCCACGTCCACCACCGCCAGGCGCACGGCCCAGGGGCTGACCATGCCCATGATGGTGACCGGGGCCGCCAGCAGCACCAGGGTGCCGAGCATGCCCCCCACCAGAGCGCCGATGGCCACCCCGGGCTCGCTGAGATCGGCGCCGGTGAGCAGCGGACGCATGACCGCGCTGGCCGCCCGCAGCATGGGCTGGGCGATGAACGGGATCAGCAGCACCAGGGCCGAGGCGACGGTGGTCATGCGGCACAGAGCAGCCAGGCTTGGGCTTCGGTCGCCCATGCGCCCGCCCAGGGAGTAGCCCAGGGCCAGGAACGCCATCAAGGTGCCGATCAAGGCCGTGGTGACCAACAGCGAGGTGCCGAAGTATGGCGCCAGCAGGCGCAGGCCGGTCATCTCGACGGCCATGACGCTCAAGCCGCTGGTGAACACGAGGAGCTGGAGCAGGCGTTTTGGCATGGTCTCTCCCAGGAGATGCCGGAGCCTATCCGGAAACGCCAGGGGCGACCGCGTAGGACCTACCGAGCGACCTTCCAGCGCCCACGGGTGCGACCGCCCTGGGCCACCCGGCCCTGGATGGCGCCGTCCTCGAGCCGCCCGCTGTAGCTGGTGGTCTCGCCCGCCTCGGTGACCTGCAGCTCGAGCTGGAAGGCCCCCTCGACCTCGCTGACCTGACCCCGCACCTTGGCGGACTCCACCTCACCGCCGCGCTTGAGGCGGGCGCTGCCCCGCACGCTGCCGTCGGGGGCGACCTTCAGATCGAGGGCGAGATCCCGCGCACCCGCGGAGCCCAGCCACAGGCCGTCGAGGCTGGCGGCCGCAGGATGGGGCGGAGGAGGCGGAGGCTCGGGCTCGGGCTCGGACTGCACCGCGGCCAGCGCGGCGACGACAGGCGCGGGGAGCTCGGGTGGCTCCACCACCGGCTCGGGCTCGGGCGGAGCCGCGACGGGTTCCGGCTCGACCGGCGGCGGCGGGGGGATGGGGGTCACCCGGGGACGGGGAGAGGACGCGCGCGCGGGGCTGCGCACGGGCCGCGCCGCGGACGCTGCGGCCAAGGCCGCCGCCTCTTCTTCGCGAGCCTGCTCCGCCGTGATCACCGCGTCGGTCAGGGCGGTCTCCAGGGCCTCGATCTGCTCCCGCAGGGTGGCCACCTCGCTCCGCACCTGGGCGGAGGCCTGGGCCTCCACCACCTCGGCCAGGTCCGGCGACAGCGTGGTGACGACCGGCTGGGGATCGGCAGTAGGCTGCTCGGACCGAGACATCATCCACAGCCCACCCACCGCCAAGACCACAGTGGGCAGCAGGGCGCCAGCCAAGGCCGCGGCCATCAGCACACGCCAGCTCATGCCCACACCGACCACCGCGGGGCGCAGCGCCGCGCCAGCCAGGGCCTCGAGCCTGGGCACGAGCGCCGCGCCATCCGCCGGGCGTGCCGCTGGGTCCTTGGCCAGGCACTCCAAGGCCAAGGCGACCAGGGCCGCGGCGGGACCACCACCGTGGACCAGGGGCTCGAGATCGACGGGATCTCGCTCGACCTGGGCCCGCAAGACCTGATCGGGGCCGCCCTCGAACAGAGGCCGACCCAGCAGGCCTGCGGCCGCCAGGGCGCCGAAGGCGTACACGTCCGAGGCCGGGCTGGCCTCGCCACCCTGCACCACCTCGGGAGCCAGGGCTCCGGCCAGGGCCGGGGAGGGAGGATCGTCGAGCATGGCGCTGACCTGGCCAAAGCCGTAGCCAGCCAAGCGCGCCAGGCTGTCGGCGGAGCCCGGGCCGTTCTCCAGGACCACGTGGGCCGGCCACAGCGCCCGGTGCACCACGCCGGCGTCGTGACACACGGCCAGGCCTCGGGCCACATCCAGCAGGATGCCGGCCAGGCGCTCCGGCTCCACGGGACCGCGCCCCATCAGCTCGCTGAAGGAGAAGCCGTAGATCAGCTCCGTGGCCAGGTAGCAGGACCCGTCGGCGGCCCGGCCGAAGTCCACCACCGACCCCAGGTTGGGGTGGGATCGCCGCGCCACCAGCGCAGCTTCGCGCAGGAAGCGGGCCTCGACCTCCTGCTGGGTCTCCCCGCCACCGAGCTCACCCAGGACGGTCAGCTGCACACGGCGCACCATGGGCTCCTGCACCGCCAGATAGCTGCGGTAGGTGCCGTGAGCCTCGAGCACTTCGTCGACGCGGTAGCGGGAGGCATAGATGGCGCCACGCTGCAGAGGCAGGCCGCGCTCGAGCGGCGCGCTGGGGGCCTCGACCTGAGCGGCCAGAGGCACCACCACATCGGGCTCGTCTCGCTGGTCACCCTCAGCGGGCACCACCCGCACTCGCAGGGCGCGGGGCGGGGCGGCGGCCGGACCGGGAGCCTCGGGCGCGAGCACGAAGCCCACAGGATCCGAGTCTTCTCCGAACTCGAGCAGCTCCTCCTCGGGGTCGTCGGGCGCCAGGGGGAGCGAGGGAGGGGCGCCCAGCTCGATGCGGCCGTCGGCGACGCGAGGAGCCACGGCCCGCGGCAGCTGGAGGGCGACAGGGGAGTAGGGATCGGCATCCACGCCGAAGAGCCGATCCGCGTCCACGCTCTCATGGACGGGCCAGCCGCCATCGGGGCGTGCATAGTCGCAGGCGGGGCAGCGCTCGGCGTCGGGCTTCAAGGGGGTGTGGCAGACGGCGCACTGCACGTCATGGGTTCCGGGCTGGGGCTCCACGGGCGCGCTCCTCATCGAAGGTGCCGGTGGATCCTACACCATCTGCCCCCTCGAGCGGGCACGGCCACTAGCTGATCCAACGCGGGTGCCAGGAAACCAGGGAGCAGCTAGAGACCAGCAACACTCCCCGCGACCGGGGCTGCAGAGGAGCGGAAGCATGGCCAGCACGACCCAACGGAACAACGCCCAGGCCGCCCGGGGCCTGCTGAAGGGCCTGCGCGTGATCGAGATCGGGCAGCGCATCGCAGGGCCCGTGGCCGGCCTGGTGCTGGTGGAGCAGGGCGCCGAGGTGGTCAGGGTGGTCGACACCAGCCAGGCCAGCCGCGATCCCATCGTCGATGCCCTGCTCGCCCGGGGCAAGACCGAGGTCGAGCTGGACCTGGCCAGCGAAGACGGGCGCCAGACCCTGCGCGCCCTGGTGCAGGCCGCTGACGTGGTCATCGAGAACCGGGCCCCCGGCACCATGGCGGAGCTGGGCCTGGACTTCGACGCCATGCGGGCCGACGGCCACCCAGGGCTCATCTCCTGCTCCATCCCCAACTTCGCGCCAGGCGATTCCCGCGAGAGCCTGCCCGACTACGAGGCCATCGTGGGCGCGGCCGGCTACCTCTTCGAGAAGCCCATCGGCGCGCCCCAGGTGCACGACTTCCCCCTGGGCTCGGTCATCGCCGCCCTGTTCTCGGCCACCGGCGTCGTCGGCGCCCTCATCGCCCGCCTGCGCACCGGCCGGGGCCAGCACGTCAGCGCCGCGGTCACCCACGCCGACATCTTCGCGCAGGTGGTGCTGGTGCTGATGAACACCGGCATCCCCCGCGGCTTCCTGCCCCTCAAGATGGTGGGCAGCCCGTTCATGGGCTCCTGGCTGTGTGGAGACGGGCGCTACATCTACATGCACATGTCCCTGCCGGCTCACGCCGCGCTGATCCTCGATGTGCTCGAGCAGGCCGGCTACCGCGACGAGATCGCCAAGCTGCGCGGGATCATGTCCGAGGAGACCCTGAGCGACCCCAGCCAGGTCAAGAGCATCCCCGAGGCCAAGGCCATCAAGGAGGTCTACCAGCGCATCTTCCTGACCAAGCCCGCCATGGAGTGGGAGCAGCTGCTGGGCAAGAAGCTCTGCTGCATGGCCGTGCGCACAGTGGACGAGTGGATCCCCGCCACCATGGAAGCGGGCATGGCCGACGCGAACCTGGTGGACGACCCCACCTTCGGCCCGGTGTACGTGCCCGGCGCCTCGGTGACCATCGAGGAGTACCCCCCCACGATCACGCCCCGTCTGCCCGGCGGCGACGCCAAGGCCATCGCCCGCAAGTGGAAGCGCCGCAAGTGGAGCCACGGGCCGGTGCCCGGCCGCGAGCTCGAGCCCGATCTGCAGCACCCTCTGCAAGGCATCCGGGTCATGGACATCGCCCGTGTCATCGCCGGGCCCTGCGCCGCCCGCATCCTGGCGGAGCTGGGCGCCGAGGTGCTCACCATCCAGCGGCCCACGCGGCTGGACTGGGCGCTGACCTTCCACCTGCTCTTCAACGCGGGCAAGAAGCACGCCACCATCGACATGGCGACCGATGAAGGCAAGCGCCAGCTGTGGGCGGTGATGGAGGACTTCCAGCCCCACGCCTTCATCCAGAACTACCGCCACATGAAGCTGGCGCAGAAGATCGGCGTGGGCCCCGAGCACCTGCGGGCCAAGTTCCCGCACATCGCCTACACCCACCTCAACGCCTACGGGAACCTGGGCGTGTGGGCCGACCAGCCTGGCTTCGAGCAGGTGGTCCAGGCCGTCAGCGGCATCCAGATGACCTACGGCCGCGACGGCAAGCCCAAGCTGCTACCCTCGCCGGTCATCGACATCGGCTCCGGCCTGCTGGGCGCCTTCGGCACGGCCCTGGGCATCTACCACCAGCTCCGCACCGGCGAGAGCGTGGTCAGCACCACCCACCTCACCCGCACGGCGGTGCTGTACCAGGTGCTGCCCGTGGCCGAGTCCCAGCGGGAGCGCTGCCTGGCCGTGGCGGCCGAGCGGGGCATCGCTGTGGACTGGAAGCCCGAAGAGCGGATCGTCGAGGGCATCCTGCGGGGGCGCGACGCCTTCTTCTGCGTAGCCGGCCCCCGACATGACGTGCTGGCCTGGCTGGAGTGGAGCGGCCTGGGCGGCGACCCCGGCGACGGCAGCAACCCGCTGGACAGCGTCTCGAAGAAGGTCTGGGCCCGCTCCGTGGCCCACTGGCAGCAGGACCTCCACAACGCCGGCCTGGCGGGCACCGTGGCCATCCTCACGGTCCCCGCCATCAAGCGCATGCTGGCCGAGCTCCCCCACCAGGACCCCAGCCCCCTGCCCCCCATCGACCGACGCAGCTACTCGGGCATCGAGCAGGAGCTCACCTTCATCCGCAACCCCATCCGCCTGTCGGACACCCCCATGGCCGACGTCGCGCCCGCCCCAGTCCGCGGCGAGCACACCCCCGAGATCCTGGCCCGCATCGGAGCCACCCCGCCCCCCGACTACATGATCCCCTACCCCCAGGCCAAGCCCCTGCACATCTGGACGGCCACGCTGATCCGCTGGGGCTATTTTGCCTGGCGGAGTGGGAACATCTAGGGTTCATCGCCTGCGATCACGCGAGGTCCCCATGCACAGCACGCCCGAAGGCCAGCAGCCCGTGACCCTGCGCGGGCGGACCTTCTCCGGGCCCGACGACGCCTTCGCGCTGCTCGAGTCCGAGCTGGCCGGACGGGGTGGTCTCCCGGGCACCCCTCCCGACTCCTGGCCCGGGTCGTGGATCGGCGACCTGCTGGCCAAGGCGCCCGCATGGCGGGGCGCGCTGGTGAGCGGCATGCTGCAGCGCTGGCCCAGCGCAGATTCCCTCGGCCGCCGCGTGTTCTCCGTCAAGCTCAGCCAGCCTCCCCTGGCAGGCCTGGACGTGCTCGACGGCTTGCTGGCGCTGCTCGAGCAGCAGGGGCGAGGCGAGCCCGATGTCCTGGACCTCTGGGCCGCCGCCCGCGGCCTCGCCGGGACCTACGGCGGCGCCGACGAAGCGCGCCTGGACCGAGCCGAGGCCCAGCTGCCCACCCACCCCGTGGCGGTCTACCTCCTGGCCACGCTGGACTGGGGGCGCGCAGTGGATCGCATCAGCGCCGAGCTGGGGCGCTGCAGCCCGACGGAGATCGAACACATGGGCAACCTCCCCCTGTCTCGGGAGCGCGTCCACGAGATCGTCTCCATCTGCAGCGCGCTGGACCCGCCGCGGAAGGCCGCGTTCACCCGGCCGATGACCTCGATCTGGCACATCTTCGGCCGCGAGGACCGCGCGCTCCGGGAGCGCTTGGTCGCACACTGGCCAAGCTGCGTGCCGCCGGCAGATCGATAGGGGCTAGGTGCCCCAGCGCCCCCAGCTCAACCAATACAACGCCCAGTCCAAGGTGTTGCCCCACAGGTTGCCCACACGGATCAGGCGCATGGCCAGCTCGAAGTCCCGCACGCGCTCTTCGCCGTAGAGCTCCACCACGCGGGCGCGGGCCTCGGGCTCGGGCCGCGCATCCTGGGAGGCCCAGTGCTGGGCGTAGATCAGCGCCGGGCGCTCGGCCTCGGGGGCCCCGCCGATCTCTCCGCCCACCAGCTGCCGCACCTCTTCGTCGGACACGCCGGCCGCCAGCGCTGCGCGCGTGTGGGCCCAGGAGCAATAGCGACAGCCGTTGACCTCGGTGACCGCCAACATCAAGCGCTCGCGCAGCTCGGGGCTGATGCGCCGACCGCGCGCCACGCCCAGGGCGCGACCCGCGCGGGCGGCGATCCACAGGGCATCGGCCACAGGGGCGATGGGGTCGCGGTAGTGACGGCGGGGGAAGGGTCGTGGAGCCATGGCACCCCGGATACCCGGGCCGAGCCCTGGGCGCACGGGCTACCATGGTGAAACCCCTGGAGGAACCCCATGCGCAGCACCCTCTCCCTGGCCCTGATCCTGGCAGGCTGCCCCAAGCCCGGTGACGACACCGGCGGCACCACCCCCGAGGTCCCGCCTCCCCCGACCTGGGACGCCGAGGCCGCCGAGCTGCCCTGCGCCCTGGACACCGTGGCCGGCTACCCGCTGCTGGACGCGGCCCTGGCCGACGCCGGCCTGAGCGTCGAGGAGGTGGGCTTCGACCAGACCGACTGGAGCTACGCCAGCTACGGCCGCTACCTTGACGACCTCTTCCTGCTGCCCTGGTTCTACGAGGTGCACTTCGATCCCCTGCGCCTGCCCTGCTTCGGGGGCCAGGTGGCCGCGGATCTGGACCACGCAGGCGCCGCGCCCCACCCTGTGGCCACCGCCATCGGCGAGGCCATGCAGCGCCTCGAGGCCCCCGCCGTGCTCGAGCCCATCGATCCCCAGACGGCGGCCCAGGACCTGGCGGATCTCGGTGACCTGCCTGCCGACCTGGCCGACGCCCTCACCCCCATCCTGCAGGCCATGCAGGGGGTGGCCACCGCGCGGCAGGCCATGCTGGTCGACCCGCCCACCGAGGCACAGTTCCTGGTGGAGTACGGTCACGGCGGCTGCATCATCGACTACTACAGCGACCCCGACTTCGCCGCCGACGGCGTGCAGGACTGGGTGATGGACCCCACCCAGGGCCCGCGCGTGCTCTACGATCCCGCCCGCGTGCTGGCCTTCGCCGTCGAACACGCTGAGCTGGATCGCTTCGCGGGCACCGAAGCCAGCCTGGACATCAGCAGCGCCATCGGCCGCATCATCGTGGCCGGCCCGGGGGACGACGAGCCCGGCGACATCGGGAGCGTCGCGCTGTACCTGGACCTGGGGGGCGACGACGTCTACATCCACCCCGCAGGGGCCTCCGACGAGGCCGTCCCCGTTGCCCTGCACATCGACCTGGGGGGCGACGACAGCTACGGCTACGAGGAGTGGAACGAGGGCGGCGACGGCCTGCTGCCCAAGGACGAGGACGGCCGCTACGCGGGCGACGCCAACTACGGCGCCTTCTCCCTGTCCAAGATCGGCCGGCAGGGCTCCGGCCGGCTGGGGGTTGGCATGCTCTTCGACCTGGGCGGGGGCCAGGACCACTACCAGAGCCTGCGCATGAGCCAGGGCTGGGGCCACCTGGGGGTGGGCGTGCTGTACGACGACGGAGGCTCGGACACCTACCTGGCCGAAGAGGGCGCCCAGGGCGCCGCCAGCATGGGCATCGGCCTGTTCATGGACGCCGACGGCGACGACAGCCACTCGAGCTTCCACGCCAGCCAGGGCTTCGCCTATGTCCAGGCCGTGGGCATGGCCTGGGATGGCGGCGGCGACGACGTCTGGTACGCCAACCCCGGCAAGGAAGAGGACGGGGGCACCACCGTGTACTACTCGCCCCAGCTACCCAGCGGTGGGAACTCGAGCTTCTCCCAGGGCGCAGGCTTCGGCCGCCGGGGCGACGCCGACGGAGCCTTCCTGTCCGGTGGCCTGGGGGTGCTGCGGGACGCCGAGGGCGACGACGCCTACACCGCGGGCACCTTCGCCCAGGGCTCCGGCTACTGGCAGGCCGTGGGCCTGCTGCTGGATGGCGACGGCCACGACAGCTACGACGCCTACTACTACGTGCAGGGCGGCGCCGCGCACTACGCCACCGGCGCCCTGCTGGACGACGGGCAGGGCGACGACGCCTACAACACAAACATGGTGCCCAACTACATGCAGATCGGCGCCGGCCACGACTTCAGCGTGGGCGTGATCGTGGACGAAGGCGGTGACGACACCTGGCTGTACGGCGGCCTGGCCGCGGGGGCGTCCAACTGCGAAGGCATCGGCCTGTTCGTGGACAACGACGGCGCCGACACCTACCTGCCCCAGAGCCAGTACAGCACCGGCCTGGGCAACCACAGCGGCGAGTGCATCGACACCGCCCGCGTCGCCGTGGACACCATCGGCCTGTTCATGGACTCGGGGGGCGACAGCGACGGCTGGACCTGGCCCGACGGCGACCGCGAAGCGCCCAGCGACGGCGGCAGCTTCGGCGTGCGCTGGAACGATCACGAGACCGAGTTCGGCGGCGCCGTGGACGGCGACGGCGAGACGGGCGTACACGCGGGCGGGGCGGCGGCGGAGTAGGCGCCAGGCGCCCGTCGAGGCCGGGGCCGCTGACCCGCAAGGCTGGAAGCGGTGAGAGCGTGGCTCACTCCCCAGGGTCGACACACTGTACATCAGGCACGGCGGGATCACGGAAGTCGCAGCGGACCTCGACGCCCTCCCGGGACCACTCACTCCAGATGCCGATCTTCTTGCCGGCCCGGTAGGCGCCGCTGCTGGCCCGGCCGCCGCCGACGTACCAGCTCTCCCACAGGCCCGCCTCGAGGCCAAGCTCGTGGCGTCCCCGCACCATCACCCGCCCATCGGCTTCGGTGATCAGGTGCTCACCGTGGGCCTGATCGAGCAGGTACTCGGTGTACATGCGCTGGCCGCCGCCCACATAGACCACCAGCTCCGGCCCCTTCTTGCGGCCGTCGGGCAAGGCGCACCAGGTGCGGGAGTACTCGCCCGCCACCCGCTCGGTCTGGCGCCGGGACTCCATGGGGCAGGCGATCTCGGCGGGGTCGAAGGCACGGTGGGGGCGCTCGGGGTCGACGGACGTCTGCACATCGTGCTCCCGCGCGGCCATCAAGCCGGGCTCGTCCCTCCAGCCCTGCCGCAGCGCCACGCTGGAGCCCTCTCGAGGCGGGGCCAGCAGCCCCAGCAAGCCGGCAGCGGCGGCATCGGCCGCGGGCTTCCGGGTGGCCTCGAGGGCGTCGCGCTCCTCGACGGACCCACAGCGCCCCGGAGAGTACGGCAGCGTGTCGATGAAGAAGCAGTGGCCGTACTCGCGGCAGGCCTGGGAGGCCTGGCAGTGGGCGTCGGTGGTGGTCTGGCAGACCCCCTCGAGCTGCACGCAGTGTCCGTGCTCGGCGCAGGGATCGGCGCAGGGATCATCCTGGGCCAGGGCGAAAGAAACGAACGGCAGCATCAGGGAGAGGAGGTTCATGGTGGGTCCCTATCCCAGCGGGCTACCATGGCCTCCTGGAAGGACCATGCGCTCTACTGCCCTCCTCGTTCCCCTGCTCGCCTGCGCCTGTCCGCAGCCCGACGACACGGGCCACGTGGCCTTGGCCGCGCGGATCGACGCAGGCATCGGATCCCTGGTCTGGGTGAGCTGGGAGCAGGCCGAGCAGGACACCATGGTCGTCGAGTACCGCTTCGACGACGGCGCGTGGATGAGCACCCCGCGGGTGGAGCTCGAGCCCGGCCCCCAGGAGATCCTGCTCCTGGGCATCCCCTTCGACGCCGAGGTGGAGATCGAGCTGCACAAGGTGGTGGCCTTCGGGGTGGCCGAGCCCCTCACCACCGGCATCCACACCGCCGCCCCACCGCCCGGCCTGCCCCAGCCCAACTTACTGGCCAGCGAGCCCGAGCTGCTGGATCCCGCCACCCCCTGGCTGCTCACCAGCATGGACCAGCCCGGCCAGGCGGGCACCCCCGAGGCCACCTGGGTGATCATCCTGGATCGTGCAGGGCGGGTGGTCTGGGCGCGGGAGACCCCGGCCTTCAGGCTCACCATGCACCCCCGCATCAGCGCTGACGGCCACGCCATCCTGATGGACCTGAACAGCCACATGGGCATGTTCGATCGGGGCGCAGCCAGCCAGGTGCAGCGGGTGGGTATCGACGGCATCGTCCAGCGCAGCTGGGACACCCCCGGACTGCACCATCCCTACACCGACCTGCCCGACGGCTCCCTGGCCTGGGGGGCCTGGGGCGACGACCTCGAGACCCTCGAGATCCTGGACCCTGCCGGGGCCCAGCGCACCCTGTGGGCCTGCGCCGACTTCCACGCCGAGCAGGGTATGCCCGAGGCCAACTGCTCCTCCAACACCCTGAGCTGGGACCCCGCCAGCGAGCGCTTCCTGTTCAGCTTCTACACCACCCACACCGTGGTGGAGATCGACGGCGCCAGCGGCGAGACCACCCGCTGGTTCGGCCAGATGCCCGGCGGCTGGGGCTTCGACCCCCAGGACAGCGAGTTCATCTGGCAGCACGGGGCCTACATGCGCGAAGACGGCACCCTGCTGGTCTCCATGCGCGCCCCCGGGGGCGTCGAAGAGACCGTGGCCCGAGAGTACAGCCTGGACGAGCACAGCCAGACCCTGCGCCAGACCTGGAGCTACGGCCTGGGCCAGGGCCTGTACGCCCCCGAGCTGGGCGAGGCCATCCGCCTGCCCGGGGGCAACACTCTGCTCAACTACGGCACCGGCACCCACATCCGCGAGGTCACGGCCGGGGGCGCGACGGCCTGGGAGCTGGTCTTCGACAGCGGCAGCCTGATGGGTCGAAGCACGCCTATCGAGGACCTGTACGCGCTGCTGCCGCAGTAGGGCGCCCCTGGGCCCCCGCGCGGGCTACGGCGCCGGGCAGTCGTCCACGTCGTCGGCGTCGATCAGCTCGTCGCAGTCGTTGTCGAGCGAGTCGTCGCAGATCTCTTCGGCGTCGGGGTGGATCGCGGCGTCGCCGTCGTCGCAGTCCTCCCAGTCCTCCCAGCCGTCTTCGTCGTCGTCGACCGGGTCTTCCCAGGCCATGTAGTCGGCCGTGTAGCCGGTGTAGTCCGAGACCCCGCCCCAGTCGCAGCCGGACAGGGGGCCGAGCAGGGTGGAGGCGATCAGGAGCATGCGGCGCTTCATGGGATCTCCATGGCAGACCATCACTCTAGCGAACAGACGCCCCCGTCGCTACCCCGCCGTGGCTACGGGCAGTCGTCCACGTCTTCGGCGTCGGTGAGCTCGTCGCAGTCGTTGTCGATGCCGTCGTCGCAGATCTCGTCGGCGTCGGGGTTGACGGCGGCGTCGCTGTCGTCGCAGTCCTCGTCGTCGTAGAAGCCGTCTTGATCGACGTCGTAGTACGCCCAGCCCGTGTAGTCCGAGTAGGTCTCGGGCTCGCCGGAGTCGGTGTCCCAGGCCTTGTAGTCGGAGGTCGCGAACAGGCCGCAGCCGGACAGGGTGCCGAGCACGGAGGAGGCGAGCAGGAGCATGCGGCGCTTCATGCGATCTCCCGGGAGGGATCGTGGTCGAGGCTGCGGTTATCGTAACAGCCCGCTGACTCCAGAGTCGACGCGACCGTGAGGACCCATGTCTCCACCCGCCAGCAAGGACCTCATCCACCGCGCCCGCCGGGTCGCCGTGCCCCCCTACCAGCACGTCCAGCGGCAGCTGCACGACCTGCGCATGCTGGTCTTCGAGGTCACCCAGCGCTGCAACCTCACCTGCCGCCACTGCGGCTCGGACTGCACCCGCAGCGCCACCGTGCCCGATCTGCCCCCCCAGAAGATCCTCGAGGTGCTGGGCGAGGTGGCTCAGGCCTACGATCCCAAGCGCATCACCGTGATGATCGGCGGCGGCGAGCCGCTGCTGTACGACGGCCTGTGGGACCTGGGCCGCCAGATCCGCAAGCTGGGCTTTCCCTGGGGCATGGTCACCAACGGCTCCCTGTGGGACCAGGCCACCCTCGAGCGCGCCCGCAAGGCTGGAGCACGAAGCATCAGCGTCAGCCTGGACGGCCCCAAGGACGCCCACGAGTGGCTGCGGGGCAAGGACGGCGACTTCGACACGGTGCTGGCCACCGTGAAGCGGCTGATCGCCGCCGAGTGGCTCAACGTCATGGACGTGATCACCGTGGTGCACCCCAACAACGTGCACCGGCTCGAGGAGACCTGGCGGATCATGCAGGAGATCGGCGCACCGGGCTGGCGGCTGATCCCCATCTCCCCCATCGGACGGGCCAAGACCAACCGCGACCTGCTGCTGAGCACCGAGCAGTTCCAGCTGCTCTTGAAGACCATCATGGATCTGCGCCAGCGCTCGGACATGCCCGTGTACCTGAGCGAGTCCAACTACATGGGCGGCGATCTCGACTTCCGGGTGCGCGACCACCACTACTTCTGCCGGGCGGGCATCAGCTTCGGCGGGGTCATGGTCAACGGCGACATCCTGGCCTGTGCCAGCATCGACCGCCGCTTCGCCCAGGGCAACGTCTTCCAGGACAGCTTCGTGCACACCTGGGAGAACCGCTTCGAGGTCTTTCGGGACCGCCGCTGGATGAAGACCGGTCGCTGCGATGGCTGCAAAGAGTGGCGCCACTGCCAAGGCAACAGCTTCCACAACTGGGATCTGGACGCCAACGCTCCAGGCGCCTGCCAGTTCCACGACCACGCCCTGAGCGACGTGCCCCTGTGCGGCGACCTGCCCCTGCGGAGCAAGCGGCCGGGGCCCAGGCGGAGGCGATGACCATGTTCGGCATCGCCATCGAGCTCCGCGGGGAGTGTCCCCACTGCGGCAATCCCGTGATGGTCAACGCCCTGACCGAGCGCGTCCACTGCCCCAGCTGCCTGACCGATCGCCTCTACCCCTACAGCGAGTGGGCGGACCTGCTGGAGAACGTTTGGTCCTTGCGGCCGGCCAGCGACATCGGCCATGGCGGCAACACCACCATACTGGGCGCCAACTGGCACCTGATGTACGCCCGCTTCGACCCCTACTGCTACGCCTGCAAGCACGACTTCGACATGGCGCTGCTGATCGCCTCCCCAAGCCCCTACGCCTGCCCCGGCTGTGGCGAGCCCTGGCACCACCGGCCAGCCCCCCCCGAAGCCCGGGAGGCCATGCCAGGCCTGGTGCACATCGTGGCCGAGCACCCTGGGCAGATCCCCGGCCTCGAGGCCGACGTGCCCGCACCCAATAGCGGCAAGCCCATCCTCTTCGCCTGCATGGGCTGCGGCGGTGCCCTCGAGGTCGACGGGACCGAGCGTGTCATCACCTGCAAGTACTGCGACGCCAGCAACTACCTGCCCGACGATCTCTGGCTGCGCATGCACCCCGTGGACACCGTGCGCCGCTGGTTCATCTGGCTGGACGAGGACGCACTGCCGGCCGGCGACGAGGACCTCCTGGACTTCTCCCCCGAAGGCGACGAGGACCAGGACGAGGACGAGAGCGTGGCCCGCGCCGAGCTGGGCCTGGCCGAAGTGCTCGACGAGATCGACCCGCCCGAAGACCTGACCCTCGAGGGCGACGACGACCCCGCCCAGTTCGAGCCGCCCTTCGTGCCCACAGCACCCAAGGCGGCGACGAGCCCCCCCAGGTCCAACAACCTGGACTTCTGGCTGAAGACCATCGGAGCCGCCGCGGTGCTGGTGCTCCTGATGAGCTTGTGGGGGCTGCTCTTCGTGAAATAGACGCGCCGGGGGCGCCCCGCCTGACGCTGAAACACGGTGTTACAGAGGGTCCCCTCCCGGCCCTCCGCCGGGACCACCCCCGGCCCAGGTCTGCGCGATGCCCGTCCGGCGCCGCATCGCCGAGAAGCTCAGGCGCCTCGTTCGAGGAGGTGATGACGTGTGTTGTTCCGTCGAGATCCCCGAAGAAGAGGGTGACATCGGTGCCCTGCGCGCCCGCGGCGAGGTGCACCTGCCCGTGCGCATCCTGGCCCCTCCCCAGCAGCGGTCCATGCGCAAGCTGCGCGAGGACTTCCCCATCCTGCAGCAGCGGTTGCCGGGCAAGCCCCCGGTCTACCTGGACAACGCCTGCATGGCCCTGCGGCCCGCGGCCGTGATCGACGCCATCACCGGCTACTACCGCGAATACTCCGGCTGCCACGGCCGCGCCCAGCACGCCTTCGGCGCGGCCACCACCGCCGCCTTCGACGACGCGCGCCGCACCGTGCGCGACTTCCTGGGCGCGGCCGACGCCAGCGAGATCCTGTTCACCCGCAACACCACCGAGGCCATCAACATGGTGGCCCGGGGCCTGGACTGGCGGGCTGGTGACGTGGTGCTCAGCTCGGACCTCGAGCACAACTCCAACCTGCTGCCCTGGCAGGACCTGGCCCTGCGGTCCGGGGTGGAGCACCGCATCGTCCCCACCCTGCCGGACACCCGCTTCGACATGGCGGCCTTCCGGGCGCGGCTGGACGGCAAGGTCAAGCTGGTCTCGGTGCTGGCCAGCTCGAACCTCACCGGGGTCAGCTTCCCCATCGCCGACATCGTGCGCGAGGCCCACCGGGTGGGCGCGCTGGTGCTGGTGGACGCCGCGCAGGGCGTGGTGGGGCACGACATCGACGTGGGCAAGCTGGGCGTGGACCTGCTGGCCTTCTCGGGCCACAAGGCCCTGGGGCCCACGGGCACCGGCGTGCTCTACGCCCGCAGGGACGTCCAGGAGCGCCTGGATGGCATGCTGCTGGGCGGTGAGACGGTCACCGACACCACCTACACCGGCCACACCCTGGGCCCCGCCCCCTACCGCTACGAAGCAGGCCTGCAGAACTACGCCGGCATCATCGGGCTGGGCGCGGCGCTCACCTACATCCAGGGCGTGGGCCAGAAGCGCATCGCCAAGCGGGTGCTCGAGCTGAACGCCCTGGCCACGCAGCAGCTGGGCAAGCTCGACCGCGTCGAGATCCTGGGCCCCGCCGACCCCGCCCAGCGCGGCGGCCTGTTCACCTTCAGGGTGCGGGGCATCGCCGCCTCGGACGTGGCCTGGCTGCTGTCCAGCGGCGCCAACATCATGACCCGCGCCGGCAAACACTGCGTGCATGCCTGGTACAACGCCCGCGGCCAGGACCCCGCCGTGCGCGCCAGCTTCGCCTTCTACAACAGCCCCGAAGAGGTGGACTTCTTCTGCTGGACCGTGAAGGACATCCTGCGGGGCTACCCCGGGTAGCCGCCCGGCCTACAGCGCCGTCGGGGCCGGTGAGACAGCCCGGAAGGGGTGCGCTGAATTGCTCGGGTAGGGTGACGCGACCATGACCCAGGGTTCGGCCAATCGCCAAGATTCAACCTCGAACGTATGGTTGTTTTTCCGGAGCACGGCTGTGCCCCGGCGCGCCAATAGGGCGCGGGGGCTCGGAGGTCCGGTGGACCTCCGAGGGGCGAGCCAGCGGCGGCAGCCGCGGTGCCCGAAGGGCAGGCGATGCCATGCTGAGCGTCAGCGGTGCGGGGGAGGGCAGCCCTCCCCGCCAACAAAGGGAGGCCGTGGTCGTCGTGGAGGCCACGGGATGCGCATCCATCAAACCTTCCCTCGAATGCATGGATTCACGACAAGCACCACGGCACACGAGATGAAGTCTCTCTCACCCGCCGGGAACTCGGTACCCTGGGCGCGAGGGTAGGCACTTGTCGGCGTTTTGGCCCTGGGAAGCGCCGGGAACTCGGTACCC
>ERZ890953.488-NODE-488-length-22794-cov-11.778970_pt1 | contig 22794 bp, 25 predicted proteins | sample MGYA00521264_ERZ890953 | MGnify/ENA primary metagenome ERZ890953 (study PRJEB32303, sample SAMEA104408629) | aquatic metagenome | biome: Brackish water; feature: Chemocline; material: water | place: Baltic Sea | collected 2014-10-26T21:54:00 | depth 200 m ...
GATGAGATTTTATGAATTTAGAGGTGTGAGGAATGTTATGGAATTATTTGGGGTAATATTCATTCAAGATATAGTATCTTTAAATTTTATGATAAATGTTGTGCCATTTGCAGTAGAAAGAACTTCTAATGTTATATTCATAGCATGTGCTAATCTTTTCACAATATCTAAACCTATACCACTACTATGCTCATCACTATAAGCACGATTAAAAATTTTACTTGGTTCTTTTATACCGTAGCCATTATCTTCTATATATAACATATTCTCTTTTTGATAGATTTTTACATGTCCATTTTTTTTATTATATTTACAGGCATTTGAAATGATATTTTGTAGTATCTGTTTCATAGCATTTTTGTTTAGTTTCACTTTAAAAGTAGTACATTCTATATGAAATTTTATATGTTGATGTAACTGCTTTTGAGTTTGAACAACATCTTCAACTATTTCACATAAATTTAATGTTTGCATTTGAAAAGTCTCTTCTTGAAGTAAAGTGGTCAAACTATCGTGCAACTCTGAAATATCATGCACACTCTTATTTAACCTAAGAATTGCACTATTATCATATAGTTCTGGAACTTTTTGAAGTAGTTTTATATTTAACTTAATAGATGTAATTGGAGTATTTAAATCATGTATCAAATCTTTTGCAAATTTATCAAGGGTAGCTATACTCTCTTGAAGAGGTTTTAAGGCACTCTTTGCAAGGACATAACTTATATAAGCAAAGAGTAAAAGTAAGAGTGCTTGAATTATAATGACTTTTATTTTTAAGTCCAATATTTTTTTATCAAAACTTTGTTTTGATTTACTAACTTTTATGTATGCCTTGTTACGGTTCATTGGAAGAAGTTTAAAAAAACTCTTTGAAGTTGATGTAAAATTTCTTATATCTATATGTTTACTACTATCTGTATAACTATATTGGTACTCTTTTGTAGAATAATCTTTAATTGAAGCACCCATTTTAATATGTCTAGCATATTCTATGAGAGAAAATTCTTCTGTTTTAAGATAATGATTATTTGTTTGAGAAAAGTAAAAATACCCTGCAACTAAAATGAGTAAAGCAACACTCACAAAGTAAGTGACAAAAAACTTTAAAAAAGCTGTTTTTTCATGATGATGCAAGACGATATCCTATACCTTTAACAGTTGTAATGGGTAAGCCAACTTTTCTAAGCTTGTTAATATGAACTCTTAAAGACCCCTCACTCATCTCTTTGCCTTGGCTTAAATACTCAAATATCAACTCTTTTTGAAGTGTTTTATTGAGGTTTTGAAAAAGTAATCTTGTTATTTGTAACTCATAAGGAGAGAGTGGCACAAAATTAGCACCATAATAAAGTTCATCTTTTTCTATCACAAAGCGAAATTCATCAACTTTAATCTCATTGGCATAAGTGTGATATGCTTTTTTTAAAAGAGCATTTATTCTTACAAGTAACTCATCAAAATCAAAAGGTTTTTTAATATAATCATCCGCTCCAACATCAAAACCATGAGAAAGCGATGCTATATCTGTGAGTGCAGTAATAAAAATAGCAGGAGTCATATCACCACTACTTCGTAAACTCTCAAGAAGTTCAAAACCATTTAAAAACGCAACATTTACATCCAAAAGTAATAATTCAAAAGATTTAACAAAAGTTGCGTCCAAAGCCATTTCGCCATCTACTACATGAGTGAGCTCAAACCCTTCATCATTTAACAATTCTGCTAATGTTTCTGCTAAGACTTCATCATCTTCTAAAAGTAATATTTTTGCCATCTTCAAAGTATATACTCCTTAAATTAGGGGAATGTTAAGCTACTCAAACACTACCCGTTTATCTTCTATTTTCATTACCCTATCACAATACTGCAACATCCTATCATCATGTGTGACCATCACAATGGCAACACCTTGCTCAAGTGCTATTTTTTTGAGCATTTTCACAACATCAACAGAGCGTTGCATATCAAGAGCTGCTGTAGGTTCATCAGCTAAGATAATTTGAGGGTTATTGATTAAAGCACGAGCGATTGCCACCCTTTGGTTTTGTCCTCCTGAGAGTTGCGAAGGCATTGCTTTTTCTTTCTCTGCTATATCAAAATACTCTAAAAGCTCTCTTGCTTTTTGTTTTGAGACTTTATCTGGAGTGCCACTTGCTTGAGGTAAAAGAGTGAGATTGTCTATGATATTTAAAAAAGGAATAAGATAATGAGCTTGAAAGATAAAACCTATCTTTTCTCTTCGTATTTTTCTTGTCTCTTTAGTAAGCCATTTATTATCATATACTTTTTCATCACCTAAATAAATTTCTCCTGAATTTGGCTCATCTACACAGCCTAGCATCATAAGAAGTGTCGTTTTTCCTGCTCCACTTGGAGCTACAAGGGCAACCAATTCACCCTTATCTATACTAAAACTTGCATCTTTTATAACATCTACAAAAGCATCTCCTTTTCCAAAAGATTTGTGAAGATGTTCTACTCTAATCGCTTGTTTACTCATATCATCCTCCTATTGCTGCTTGGGGATCTGCACTGATTACTTTTTTAACACCAATAAATGAAGCCAAAATAGAAGCTATAACAATTATCACAAAAAGTACCATAGCATCAGGATTTTCTAAAACCACATTTTTTGGAAATTTGTCATAAATCAAATGAGCAAAAATATTACCAAACACAAATGCTAAAACACCAAGCAAAAGAGTCTCCTCAACTATCATTCTTATTATCATACTATTTGGCAAACCCATAAGTTTCATAATAGAAATTTCTTTCATCTTCTCTAAAGTCATTGTGTAAATTATCAGTGCAATAATAATAGTAGAAACTCCAATCAAAATAACAGTAAAAAGACCTATCTGTTTTGAAGCTTTTTCTACCACATACTTTGTTAAAACAGCATGTTGCTGTTCTTTAGTGTAAACACTTTTATGATTCCATTTTTGTATATCTTTAGCAACTTTATCCACATCATAGCCTTTTTTAATAGTTGCTATAATCGCATTAACTAGATAAGAATCTTTATTAACTATGCCCCTAGCCCTATCACTCTGGACTCGTTTATTTGTATAGGTAAATTGTAAAACTTGAGCATCTTTAAGACTGATATAAACTAAAGGATCACCACCAGAAGCTACTGTACCGTGAGTAATACCTACAACGGTGTATAAATCTCTTCCAAGTTTAATATTATCATGTAGCTTATAACCTGTTTTATCACTCACTACAATTTCATAATGATTACGAGACAAAACTCTTCCTCTTATTAATCTATCTAAATTAATAGGATTAATCTCCCCATGAACATCATATCCTATTGCTAAAACAGACATTTTTTGAGTTGCTAAGGGTAATTGAAGTGTTTGAAAAGTTACAGCTTCACTCTTTTTTATAGCAGGTATATTTTTGATGGTATATTTTAAATCTTCATGAACTCTTGAAGATTCAGCGAAGGGTCCTAAAGTATTTTCTTGTACTACCCACAAATCCACATCTAAATCTTTAAGGAGAACCTCAGCATCACTAATCATACCACGATAAACACCTATCATAATCAACACAATTCCAAGAAGCATTCCAACACCCATAGCTGTTACAATGAACTTTCCTAAAGTATGTCTAATATCCTCTTTTGCTAAATGTATCATAGATGAATTTTCATCCCATTGCTAAGTGTTTTTTTATTTTTATTTGGTACAACAATTTGAGTACTTTTATCGAGATTTGAAACAGCTATTTCATCTTCATTTTGTGCTACTATTTCTATGACCTTAAATTTTACATGCTGATTTGTAACTATCCAAACTCCTATCTCACCGTTTTCTTGAACAACTACTCTGGATGGAATTTTCATCATATTTTCATAACTCTTAAGTGCGATTGTTACTTCAGCTTGTTCATTAATAAAAAACACTTCAGTAACGATGTCAAAAGCAACATCGATTTCTCTCTCAAAAGTTACCGCATCACTCACACTTACTATTCTTTTAACTTTTCCCGTATAAGGTTTTTTAGCTTGAGATCTAAGAGTTATAGTCGCATTTTGACCCAATCTAATATTTGCACTAATTCGCTCATCTATTTTTGTCTTTACCCATAATGTTTTTGGATCAACAATTTGAAATATAATACTAGAAGGTGTTACATCTTGGGCTACTTCTACCTCTTTTGAAATGACATAACCATCAAGAGGTGCATACACTTTAAGTCTATTTATTTTTGCTTCTATCACTTTTATATTTTTTTCAGCGATTATTACGCCTGCTTTAGCTGAATTTATATGTGATAAGGAGGAGCTTACATTTGCTTTGCTACTTTCTAAGTCAGTATTGACTTTATCAAATTCTGATTGTGAAGCAAAATTCTTATTTTTAAGTTTTAAATAACGATTATAAGTCACTTCAAGGAGTGCATTTTGAGCATTTTGATTTTCAAGCTCACTTTTTGCTGCAACAAGTTCATACCGAGCCTTTGTTAGATTAGCGAGAGATACTTCAAGTTGTTCTTCTAAATCAACTCCATCCATCACTATAAGTAAATCACCTTTTTTAACCCATTGTCCCTCATCAGTTAAAAGTTCTAAAATTTTTCCACCACTTTGTGCTGTAATATTGTAGATATTTTTTGCACCTACATTGCCTATACCACTTACGGTTACATCTATCTTCCCTACTGTTGGTTTAATAGTCTCAAAAGTTGTTTTTGGAATATATACCTTGTTATAAAACAGAGTAGCTATTAAAGCTATAAGAACCAAACCTATTATATATCTCATCATATTATCTTTCCTTGTAAATATTCTATTCTATGTATTGCACTACTTCTATCATATATCGCTTGTAAAAGAGAGAGTTCTGCTTCAAGAAAAATAGCATTAGCATCTAATACCTCTATATAAGTCGAAAGACCTTCTTTGTATCTCGCTTCTAAAAGCTCTTGTGTGTGAAGTGAAGCTTCTATCTGTGACTCTTTAGCTTTTATAGTTTGTGCATATCTTTTGATGTCAATACTTAAATGCTCAAACTCTTCTATAATTGCTAGTTTTTTAGAAGCATATATTGCCTCCACTTTTTCTTTGTTTATCATTGCTTGTTGGACTTCTTGTCCTGTTCGTCCACCACTATAAAGAGGAATTGTATAAGTAATTCCTACAAGAGTTGAGTCATATTCGTTCAGTGTATTTTGGTGAGTAAAAGAAGCAATACCATCAAGTGAACCATAGTAAGAAGCTTTCGTTGCTTTATAATTAAGAGACTCTTTTTGTATACTCTTGTGCAGACTCTTTAGTGTCAAAGAGTTATTGAGTAGGATTTTTTCATCAAGTTCAGATAAAGAGTCATTACTTAGTGTGTCTTGAAAAATAGTATTTACAGGTATAGGCTCATTAATATATAAAGCTAAAGTTGCCCTTGCCTTTTCAAAACTGGCTTTAGTTATTGCTAAATTATCTTTTGCAAGATAAACAGCTGATAAAAAACGAGTAGAATCAGCAACTGTTTTCATGCCATTATCAACAAAAGCTTGAGCTTGTTTGTATAATTCTTCTTGAACTTTAAGGTCTTTTTCTCGTACATTTATAGCTTGAGTTTGCACAAGTATCGACTCATATTGAAGTTTCACTTTATAAGCTAAAAGTGCTTTAGCATCTTTTAGTATAAGAGTTTGTGCATCTTTAGAGACTCTTTGAGCCTCTATATTTGAAGTGGTCTTTGAAAAATCCCAAATCTTTTGGTTTACTACTCCACCGACACTCCAACCATCACTCTCTTTAGTGTTAAAAGTGCCATTAGCAGGAAGCACATAAGTACGGGTAGGATTATATTCACCATTTAAAGTTACTTGAGGAAGATAACCAGCTTGCGCTATTTTTATAGAAGCCTCACTCATACCCACATCTAAAGTAGCATTTTTTATATCTGGGTGTGTTTTGATAGCCTTGTCTATGCACTCTTTTAGAGTTAGAGCATCTGCAAAACTACTCAAAAACATTATGTACATGATAATTATTGTTTTCACTATAAATTCCTCAAGTTAATATAGTGAAATTATCACATTTTTATATTAGTTTATCGTTAATCATCGCACTATATTCTCCATAACATAGAGTATAATTACAAAAAAATTGGAAAAATATTAACTATGCAGACTCTTATCACCCTACTTTTTGAAAAAACACACCTTAAACAAGAACACATAAAAAATATACTCAAACTTTTAGATGAAGGTTCTACTATTCCCTTTATAGCACGATACCGTAAAGAGATGACAGGAGGTGCTGATGATGAAGTGCTTCGTGAATTTGAGACTATTTATCTTAGTAGTAAAAAACTTTTAGAAAGAAAAGTGGAAGTCTCTCGTCTCATACAAGAGAGAGCTACTTTAACAGAGGCTCTTAAAGCTAGTATTGAAGAGGCACAAACACTGCGAATACTTGAAGATATATATAGACCCTTTAAAGAGAAGAAAAACACAAGAGCAACCACTGCTATAGAAAATGGTCTTACTCCCTTAGCAAATACCCTACAAACTGCAAGACTTACAATAGAACAGTTTGAGGCAGAAGCTAAAAAGTTTCTAAAAACAGATGTTAAAACAGTAGAAGAAGCCATCAAAGGTGCTCAAGATATACTAGCAGAGAGATATGCCGAACTTCCTCGTGAGAGAGAAGCTGTGCGAAATACTATCGCAAGATTTGGTTCACTTGAGAGTAAAAAAACAAAATCGTTTAACAGTGAGGGTACTTATAAAAATCTTGCAGACAAAAGCGAAAAAGTAGCCTATATACCATCACATAGATACCTAGCTATTATGAGAGCAGTCAAAGAAAAAGAGTTAAGTGTCAAAATAACCATAGATACAGATAGAGTCTATGAAAATATAAAACAGTATAAGATACCTAAATCTTCTCAAAGTTCGTCTGCTCTACTCCTTGAAGCTTATAAAGATGGTTTTAAAAGACTACTCTACCCTTCACTAGAGCGAGAAGTTTTTTCTGAGCTAAAAGAAAAAGCAGATAGTTCTGCTATCTCACTTTTTGGAAAAAATTTAAGTCAACTTCTTATGAGTAGACCTGTGGTAAATAGAGTTATTTTAGGAGTTGATCCTGCGTTTGTAAGTGGATGCAAACTAGCTGTCATAGATGAAAATGGGAACTATCTTGAACATGCAGTAATCTACCCTACTAAACCTAAAGAGGATTACAACTCTTCTAAAACAAAAGTTCTGCAACTAGCAAAGAAGTACAACATAACAGGTGTAGCCATAGGTAATGGTACAGCATCAAGAGAAACGCAAGAGTTCTTTGCAAGACTCAACTCTGAGGAAAATGCTAATCTTAGTTATACAGTTGTCTCTGAAGCAGGAGCATCTGTTTATAGTGCTTCAAAACTTGCACAAGATGAGTACCCGACTTTAGATGTAACTATACGAGGGGCAATCTCAATAGCACAAAGACTTCGCGACCCTATGGCAACTTTAGTAAAGATAGACCCCAAATCACTTGGTATCGGACAATACCAACACGATGTCGACCAAAAACTTCTCAAAAAAAGACTTGATGACACAACTATGGATATAGTGAACCGTGTAGGTGTAGATATTAACTCTGCATCCGCTGCACTCCTTACTCATGTAGCAGGTATAGGTACTACAATAGCAAAAAATCTAATTAACTATAGAGATGAAAATGGAAACTTTACAACAAAAAGCCAACTCCTAAAAGTAAAAGGCTTAGGTAAAAAAGCTTATGAGCAAGCTGTTGGGTTTATTCGCATCAAAGATTCTAAAAATGTCTTTGATAATTCTGGCATACACCCTGAGAGTTATGAAGTTGCTCTACATCTACAAAACCTAAACTTAAACGCAGTAGATATACATCAAACAGCAAAAGAATTAGGTGTTGGTACACAAACTCTTCAAGATATTATTAAAGAGTTACAAAAGCCTGGGTTTGATCCTAGAGAGGATTTACCTGCGATTCCTTTTAAAGAGGGTTTGACAGATATTAAGATGTTAAAAGTTGGAAGTTTTGTGAGTGGAATCGTACGAAATATAGCGGACTTTGGAGCATTTGTAGATATAGGTCTTAAAAACGATGGAATGATTCATATTTCTAAGATGAGTGCCAAAAGAATTAAACATCCACTGGAGATTTTAGTACTTAATCAATATCTCCCTCGTATTGAAGTAGTCACTGTTGATTATGCTAATGGTAAGGTTGGATTGAGTTTAAAAGTTATATAACTTAATGATTTGAGATATAAATTCTAATTAAGACAAATTTACTCTTATTTAGCTTATACTAATGAAAAGCATTAATAAAAGGAGTTTTCTTATGGCACAAGCAGAAGTAGATAAAATTTTATCTCAAGAGTATAAGCTCGGATTTAGTGTTGATGTAGAGACTGATACCGTTGCTCCTGGTTTAAATGTCGATGTTCTGCGATTTATTTCAAAGAAAAAAGATGAACCAGAATGGATGTTAGATTTACGTATAAAAGCTTTGAGTAGATGGGAGAAGATGAAAGAGCCTCATTGGGCACATCTTGAGTATACTCCTATAGATTATCAAAGTATTTCGTACTTTTCAGCACCAAAAAAAGCACCAAATAGTCTGGATGAAGTTGATGAAGAGATATTAAAAGCTTATGACAAGTTGGGAATACCCCTAGAAGAGCAAAAAATGTTACAAGGAATCGCTGTTGATGCTGTTTTTGATTCGGTTTCTGTTAAAACGACTTATTCAAAAACATTATTAGATTTGGGAATTATTTTTTGTTCTATCTCTGAAGCAATGCGAGACTACCCAGAACTTGTACAAAAGTATATGTTTTCAGTTGTTCCTATGAGTGACAACTATTTTGCAGCCCTCAATGCCGCTGTTTTTACAGATGGTACTTTTGTTTATATCCCAAAAGGTGTGCGTTGTCCTATGGAACTCTCAACTTACTTTAGAATAAATGCCAAAAATACTGGACAATTTGAAAGAACACTCATAATAGCAGACGAAGGAAGTTATGTCTCTTACAACGAAGGGTGTTCAGCACCCCAACGCGATGAAAACCAACTCCATGCTGCGGTTGTCGAACTCATAGCTCACAAAGATGCAGAGATAAAATACTCTACGATTCAAAACTGGTATCCGGGTGATGAAAAAGGAAAAGGCGGGATTTACAACTTTGTAACCAAACGCGGTCTTTGTGAGGGAGAAAACTCAAAAATCTCTTGGACTCAGGTTGAAACTGGTTCGTCTATTACTTGGAAGTATCCAAGTTGTATCTTAAAAGGTGACAACTCTACAGGAGAGTTTTATTCTGTAGCCGTTACCTCTAAAGCACAACAAGCTGACACGGGAACAAAGATGATACACCTTGGTAAAAACACCAACTCAACTATCATCTCTAAAGGTATCTCAGCGATGCATGGGCAAAATACCTACAGAGGTTTAGTAAAAGTCGCTCCAAACGCGACAGGTGCACGTAACTTTAGTCAATGTGATAGTCTGCTTATTGGCCCTGATTGTGGAGCACATACTTTTCCTTACCTAGAGTCACAAAACTCTTCTGGACAAGTAGAACACGAAGCGACAACATCAAAGATAAGCGATGAGCAACTCTTTTATTTAAGACAAAGAGCAATTAGTGAAGAAGATGCTGTTTCTATGATAGTCCATGGTTTTTGTAAAGAGGTTTTTTCACAACTACCAATGGAGTTTGCAGTAGAAGCAAAAGAACTATTAAATTTAACGCTTGAAGGAAGTGTAGGATGATGAAAATTAAAAATTTACATGCAAAAATCGGGGAAAATGTTATCTTAAAAGGATTGGACCTAGAACTTTTAAAAGGTAAAGTTCATGTAATCATGGGAAAAAATGGTGCAGGAAAATCAACACTCTCTAAAGCGATTGTTGGACACTATGATGTAGAAGTAACGGATGGAACGATTACTTATAACAATCAAAACATCTTAGAACTCTCACCAGAAGAGAGAGCCTTAGAGGGTATTTTTCTTAGTTTTCAAAATCCAGTGGAGATTCCCGGTGTTAACAATGCTTACTTTTTAAGAACTGCTCTTAATGCAAAAGAGAAGTATCAAGGTAAAAAAGAGACAAATGCAGCGGAGTTTTTAAAACTTACAAGAAAACATATTGAGCAGTTGGGTATGAAACCAGATATGATAGCTCGTGCACTTAACGATGGCTTTTCTGGTGGTGAAAAAAAACGAAATGAGATACTGCAAATGGAAATCTTACAGCCCGATGTTATCATCCTTGATGAGATAGATTCAGGGCTTGACATAGATGCACTCAAAGCTGTTTCAGAGGGTATAAACAGAATGAAAAATGGAGAAAGAACTTTTTTAGTAATTACTCATTATAGTAGAATTTTAGATTATATTCATCCTGACTTTATTCATATACTTCAAGATGGAAAAATAGTAAAAACTGGTGGTCCAGAGCTAGTAAACATACTAGAAGAACAAGGCTATCAGGCAATAGAAAAGGATTTATAATGCATGCCATAGATTTATCACTTGCCGATAATAATCATAAACTTTATGCATATTTAAGTGCTCTGGGCATTCCTGGAAATAAAACAGAGCATTATAAAAACTTTGCTATAAAACCTATTTTGTTAAAAGAGTACCATCTACCAAAAACAGAGGAGATGCAAGTGCAAAAAGGCTCAAAACTCATCATTAAAAATGGTAGAGTTATAGAGTATCCCGCAGGTGTGAAAGTGAGAATGCAAAGTGATTTTAATGCAGATACCACTCATTATGATGCTCTGTATTATATGTCTCATATTATTTCACCTGCTGTTATCTCTGTAGAACTTACAAAAGATGCAAACTTTGAAATAGAACATATTTGTGATGAAGTACAGACACTGTTTTCATACCGTATAAGCATAAAAACGCAGGCCAATACACAAGTAGAAGTGTTTGAAACATTTCAAACGCAGGGGAGCAAAGAGAGTCTCTTGATGTATGGAATGGATGCTGAGGTAAGCCCTCATAGTACTCTACGTTGGATTCGTGATGAGTATGCAGGCAAAGATGAAACTGTAGTCGTTGGTTCTCACTACTGTAATGTTGAGAATCAGGGTGCATTTGAGCTGAAGAGTTTTGACTTTGGAGATGGTCAAGCCTTACATATTTATAAAGTAGATTTAAGTGATTATGCATGGGCAAACGCAGAGCATCTTTTACTAGCAACAGGAGAAGCACATCGCGGTAATGTGGTAACCATAAACCATAACAAACCTTATGCAAAAAGTGTTCAAGAGGCACGTTCAATCTTAAAAGACAAAGCCACTGGAATATTTGATGCTAAAATACATGTAGCACATGATGCTAAATACAGCAATGCGAAACAAAACTCTAAAGCTATTTTGTTGGCGAACAATGCACATATGTATGCAAAACCGCAATTAGAGATATATACGGATGAGCTAGAAGCATCACATGGCTCAACCATAGGACAGCTTGAAGAAGATTTACTCTTTTACTTGCGTTCTCGTGGTATTGGTGAAGAAGAAGCACGAAAGATGTTGATTTTAGCATTTGCAGACACTCTTATAAATAGTGTGAAAAATGCACAAGCTCTAGCAAAAATACATCAAGATTTTGAACAATCTTACTATAACTAAAGGAGGTTTATCATGACAATGGATGAACAAGTGGCCATCTACAAAGAGGATTTAAACCTCTTTGATGACAAAGATGCTAAGCTGGACTATATTCTTGATTTTTCCAAAGAGGCAGACAAGCTTGATGCAACACAAAAAACAGATGCAAACATCATCAAAGGGTGCTCTTCTTTAGCATGGTTAGATAAAGAGTACAGAGATGGGAAAGTTTATCTCAAAGCGGAGGGAGATTCTATCATCGCTAAAGGGATGCTCGTTGTCTTACTCTCGATTTTTAATAATCGTACTCCAGATGAGATACTCTCCTTTGATCCAAAAAAACTACTCAAGATGGGAGTTATGGAACTTTTAAGCCCCGTAAGACAACAAGGAATGGAAGCTTTTTTAAATGTAATCTACACTTATACTAAATCTTGTAAGGAGAAAAACTGATGAATTATGCAAAACTAAAAGAGAGAATTATAGAAAAACTCAAAGAGATTTATGACCCTGAAATCCCTGTGAACCTTTATGACTTAGGGCTAATATACTCTATAGATTGTGCAAGAGAAGGATATGCTCCAAAATGTGTAATCACAATGACACTCACCTCTGCAACCTGCCCAGTAAGCGATTCTCTCGTTGATCAAGTTCGAAATATCCAATCGCTCATAGATGAAGAACCCGACTTAAGCATAGAGCCAAACCTAGTATTTGACCCACCATGGGATAAGTCAAAGATGAGTATCGAAGCGAAGTTGGAACTTGGGTTGCTTTAGGTGACTCATTGGAATTTATCTCGCATACCCTTTTTATTGACTCAACAACAGTATAAGAGATATAATACAAAAACTAATTTACAGGACACATGATTTATGCAAAGACTTAAAAAAATACTTTTACCTATAACTGCACCCATAGGTTTTATACAAAACCATTTTAAAGCTATGCTTTTTTTACTGCTCCTTTTTATACTTTTTGCACCACAAAGTGAACAAGATTTAACTCCAAACAATCTCCAAGAGATTAGACTTGTAGGTCCTATAATGGATGCTACAGAAATCGTCAATGAAATAAATAAAGCAGCACGAAACAACAACATTAAAGGTGTACTCTTAAGTGTAGATTCCCCTGGTGGTGCTGTTGCCCCTTCTGTAGAAATCGCTTATGCTATTAGAAGACTTAAAGCTAAAAAACCTGTTGTTGCTTATGCTAAGGGAACAATGGCTAGTGGAAGTTACTACTCAAGTATCTGGGCTACTGAAATTATCTCAAATCCTGGAAGTATGATTGGAAGTATTGGTGTTATTATGCAAGGTGCAGATTTAAGCGAAATCATGAGTAAAATCGGAATTAAAACGCAGACTATCCAAGCGGGAAAATACAAAAAAATTGGAACTCCCGATAGAGCTTGGACGGATTATGAAGTAAATGAACTGAACAAAGTCATCCAAGGAACATACGATATGTTTACAAAAGATGTAGCTGATGCAAGAAGCTTAGACATAACTAAACGCGACCTCTATGCAAATGCTCATATCTTTACAGCAGTACAAGCGATGGAAGTTGGCTTAGTTGATAAACTTGGAGTAGCTTATGATGCAAAAAAAAGAGTTAAAGAACTGAGCGGTGTTCAAAAAGCTGTTTGGAACAAAGAGGATAAGTTTGACAAACTTATGAAAAAACTCTCTGCTACAACAGCGGTAACTCTCTCTACTTACTTTCCTAACTTAGTTTTAAAGTAATCACATTGGGAATATTTGCAAAAATATTCTCAACTCTTTTCTGCCATAATTTTCCAAACTCTTGCATTTCTTCTTTAGAAGATTCACCTTGTAACATTTTTTGCATAAGTGGCATCATTTGAGGGCTTGCTGACACAGAAGATGGGTTGTAAATAACATCAACACTTGTGTTGTTTGAGAGACGAGTGAATCTTGCTGATGATTGGATGTTAGCATCAAAATCCATCAAAGAGTGACGGGCAAATTTTGTATTAAGTCCTTTAAATCCGCTTTTATCTGTAGCTCCTGTAATCTGAGATACTACATTGCTAATAACACCAGCGACACCCTCTTCAAGTGACTCTTTAAACTCTACTTTTATATCCCCTCTTATGGCTCTTTGGTCTTTATATAAAGCTTTCAAAGCTTCAAGTGTTATAAGATAAGCACCTGCGACTGTAGGACAAGAGTGACCTGCGGATTTTACAACATCGAGATATGAAAACTCATACTCTCCATCACTAAACGCACCCAAAACTTGAGAAAGTGGGTCTTGTACTTTTATTGTTTCTATTGTCTTAAAAAATTGTGGATAATTCATCTTGGTTTTTCCTTGTATTTAATTGTAAGTTTATCTAAAACTTTTCTAATGCAACAACTGCAATAGCATATTCTCCATCATGTGTAATGGAAACACTTGTATCTTGTATATGAAAATTTTCTATCAGTTTAGCGGAGAGCTTTAAAAGAGGCGCACCTCTATCTGTTTTAGATATTATCATATCTTCAAATAAGCAATCACGACCAATACCAACACCTAAAGCTTTTGAACAAGCTTCTTTTACTGCCCAAAACCCTGCAGCTGTTTTATAGTTTTTAACGAGTGCTATTTCTTCGACTGAAAGAAAACGCAACAAGGCTTTCTCTCCAAATCTATCCATCAAATGTTGCATACGAGATGATTTTATTAAATCAATACCAATCATTAACTTGTTCCTTTATATCTTTTAATAACTTAAAAGAACTTCGAAAAGAATCCTTTTCCCCTCTTTAACTCTTTATCTATCATTTTATAATATCCATCAATGCCAAGTAACCCTACTTCTGCTCGTTTGACCATTTTATCTTTTCCGATGACAACTGTAAGAGGTACACTTCGCACCATAAACTTTGATGAGAGTTTACTGTTTCGTCCACTATTTACCTTGGCTATAACTACATCTTCATCTTTGTAATGCTCTGCCATACTTGGCAAGTAAGTCATAAGTGTTTGACAAGGTCCACAAGTATCACTATAAAAATCTATAAATATCACTGCATCTGACTGTTCCATAAACGCAACATAATTACTATCTTTGAGTTCGATAATTTCTGCCATTTTCTTCCTTAATCTAAATAATTAATAGCATCTAAATAATGTTGTGGGAGTTGATACTTATGAGATGTTACTTCGTTTATCTCCATAAAGCTATATTCACCTTTATTAAAAACAACAACTTTATTTGAATCAGTATGAGTATGCAAGTAATCCACTGCATTTATCGTAAAATCAAATGCCATCATTCTGTCATATACTGTAGGATTACCACCACGCTGCACATGTCCTAAGATAGTTATTCTTGTTTCAAGTTTTAACTTGTCTTGAATCCATTCGTAAATTTCATTTGTCTTTTTTGTGGCTTCTGAAACAATGGCTATCACATAGCGTCTACCATTTTTTATCTCAGTTTTGAGTCTTTTTTCTAGTTGTTCTTTCTTAAATTCCACTTCAGGAATCACACAAACTTCAGCACCACTAACCATAGAAGACACTACTGCCAAATAACCACAATCTCGCCCCATCACTTCAACTATAAAGGCACGATTAAAAGAGGATGCTGTATCACGAATCTTATCAAGAGAGTCTCGGATAACATTTAAAGCAGTATCAACACCTAAACAATACTCAGTACCGTAAATATCGTTGTCGATAGTGCTTGGAATACCTACAAAGTTAATGTCAAATTCAGAACTAAAAACTTCCATAGCTCTAAAAGAACCATCACCACCTAAGACAATAAGACCAGTAATGTTATGTGATTTTAAATTGTTGTAAGCTTGTTCTCTAAACGCAGGGTCAAAAAATCGTTTAGAACGAGAGGAGCGAATAACTGTTCCGCCAATATGAAGTATACCTGCCACATCTTTATGAGCAGCTTTTTTTATCTTGTTGTCTATAAGACCTTCTAAGCCCTCATAAATTAAATATGTTTTTATACCTAGTTTGTAACTATAATCTACAAACTTCTTTATAGCGGGGTTCATTCCAGCGGCATCGCCACCAGAACATAAGATTGCAAATGTCATTGCGTTTTACTTGTATATACCTATAAGTTTGGCCATGTCCACAAGTCTTGAGCTATAGCCCCACTCGTTGTCATACCATGCTAAAACTTTTACAGTTGTGCCACCGACAACACTTGTCATATCTGGAACAAAAGTTGAGCTGTATGTACTTCCGATAAAATCTGATGAAACTCTTTTGTCAAAATCAACTTCTAAAAGTCCTGCTAAACTTCCCTGGGATGCTTTTACCATTGCTTCTACAATCTCTTCTTTAGTGACACTTCTTTTAAGATTTGCTGTCAAATCCACTACTGACACATCAGGAGTTGGAACACGCATAGCATAACCGTTAAGTTTACCTTGAAGTTGTGGCATAACAAGACCAATAGCCTTAGCTGCACCTGTTGTAGTTGGAATCATATTAACCGCAGCTGCACGAGCACGTCTAAAATCTTTACTATGTTTTACATCTAGTATGTTTTGGTCATTTGTATAAGAGTGAATAGTTGTCATCAAACCATTTTCAATCCCAAACTCATCATCAAGAACTTTACAAATCGGAGCTAAACCATTTGTTGTACAACTTGCGTTTGAGATAATCGCTTCGCCTTTGTAATCATCACTGTTAATGTTTAAAACATAAGTAGGAGTATCATCTTTTGCAGGAGCTGACATAACAACTTTTTCAACACCACCATGAAGATATGCTTGACAAGACTCAGTAGTTAAAAATGCACCTGTACACTCTAAAACAACAGTAGCACCACAAGAACCAAAATCAACTTTAGCAGGATCTCTGTCACTAAACATTCTCACAACTTTACCGTTAATCTCAATGTTATCAGCATCAATTACTTTCGCACCGATTCCCTTGTGAACTGAATCATACTTTAAAAGGTACTCAAGCATCTCAGGCTTTGAAGTCGTGTTAATTGCAACAAGTTCAATATCGTCGCGTTTACTTACTATTTTGATAACAATAGAACCTATTCTTCCTGTTCCGTTTACTGCTACTTTTAATGACATATTATTTCCACTTTTATAAATTTTTATGATTATAGCCCAGCTTAGTTTTAATTCTGATAAAGTTTTACTACTTTTTCATAGTTCGCTAAAGTAGTTTCTCCTGCCCCAACCTATAAAGAGCAAAATCATATTTTAAAGGGTCATTTTTATCAAAGCCCTTTAATGTTTTTGTAAGCTCTATAGCGGCTTGTAGGTCATAACTCTTGCGTTTGAGTAGTCCTAAATGCAGACCTACATTAAAAGTGTGTGTATCTAGTGGCATTATTAGGTCTGCTTTATCTATGCCACTCCATAGCCCCATGTCTATGTTGTCTTCTCTAACCATCCAACGCAAGAACATCATCCATCTTTTAAAAGCTCCAGCACCCTTTGTTTTTGTAGTTACTTTTCCTAGTAAAAAGTTATATCCTCGTGAAGAGAATGGATGGAGTTCTTGAAGTTTTGAGATGGCTGCATTTATACCCTCTATGACACTCTTTTTTTCATCGTATCCACTTTTAAAAACTATTTCAAGGGAGCTTATTTCATTAAGTTTTTTGAGTGCTATAAAAAGAGCTGTCACATCTTCGGACTTTTGAAACCTATAGTAATGATTTGTGAGAGTTTGATGTATCTCTTCATCACTCTTTTGTAACAGTGAAAAATCAAGAGAGTCTAAAAACTTAACAATCTGCTTCACATTTCCATAAGCAAAAAGTGCGCAGATAAGAGCTATAGTTGGGTCGTTATGGCGTTTAGCCACTAAAATAGGGTCGAGGTTTTCGAGACTGATTTCATCTTTTGAGTTGCGTTTGAGAACTTCTGCATCAAGTCTTTCTTTTATGTTCAACTACATACCTAACTGGTAAAGTTTTTTGCGCTCACTAGAACCTGCGATGTTGAGTTGTTTTCTGTATTTGGCGATGGTACGACGCACCATTTTTACTTTAAATTTCTCTTCTATCATTGCTAAAAGTTTCATATCACTTAGTGGTTTTGCCCTACTCTCTACTTTTACAAGTCCAATCAAAAACTCTTTAATCGCAGCATTACTCACATCTTCATCTATAGCAGTTGTAAAGAACTCTTTCATAGCTAAAACACCTCTATCACAAGCGATATATTTGTTTGCTATGGCTCGTGAGATTGTTGAGGGGTTATGTCCAAACTCATCGGCTAAAGTCTTCAGTGTAAGTGGCATTATCGCTCCACCTGTAAAAAACTCATACTGATACTCAACTATCATCAACCCAACTTTATAAAGTGTCGCTTTTCGCATATCAAGAGCATCAACTAAAGACTTTGCCTCTTTGATTTTTTTGCTTATAAACTCATGTTCCACACCATAGTTTGTATCTATGTTTATGATTGGATAGTAAGCATCGTTAAGTTTTACTTCAATGTTATTTTCATCATTAAAATAAATCATCAAATCGGGTACAACTTGAGCAGACTCTTCCATATACTCTATGGCGGGAGGATTTTTAAAACTAGATATAACTTTCATCACATCAGAAAATCCATCTCGTGAGGAGTAATTATGTATCGCTTGTAAATTTTTTATAACCTCCACAGCCAAACTGTAAGCACTATCACTTATTTCCGCACTATCAAGCTGAAACAAAAAGGACTCTTGCAGGTCTCTTGCCCCGATGCCAACAGGTTCAACATGAGCAAAACGCAGTCTAGTTTTTTCAAACATCTCTAAACTAACATCATGTTTCTCACAGAACTCTTCATCAACTCCCTCGTAGTAACCATTTTCATCTAAATTTGCCACTACAAAAAGTGCTATCTCCTGAGAGATTGGTGTTGGAAAAAGTGGGGCTTCAAGTTGTTCATCTAAAACTTCATGCAGAGTTCTTTTATGAATAGTAAGGGCTTCTATCTGCTCCGTTCTTGAGTTGCTTACTGCTCGTGAGATGATTTTTCTAGGAATCTTTTTCTCAAAATCTTCTTCATATCCAGACTCTACTTCAACAACAGGATTTGACTCCACAAAGGGAGCCATAGCCTCGCCAAGATCTGACAAACTAGAGTGTAAAATAGGTAGCCAATTACGTAAAGTATTGGAAAGCTTATGCTTGTTTTCTACCGATTGCGTTTGTCTGAGTGCTGCCATTTTTTTAAGCCCTAAAGCTTGAACTCCTCACCAAGGTAGTGTGTACGTACATCTGCGTTTTGTCCTATCTCTTGGCTTGTTCCACTCGCAAGCAATGAGCCTGATTTGATAACATAAGCACGGTCACAAACTGCCAAAGTTTCACGAACATTATGGTCAGTGATAAGCACTCCAATATCATACGATACAAGTTGTTTTATCACATTTTGAATATCCATAACAGCGATAGGATCAACCCCAGCAAAAGGCTCATCTAGGAGTAAAAATTTTGGTTCATTAACCAAAGCACGAGCTATCTCAACACGACGACGTTCTCCACCTGAGAGTGAGACTCCTTTACGGTAACGGATAGGTTCGATGTTGAACATATCAAGCAGTTCTAAAATTCTCGCTTCTTGTTTGTCTTTATCTTTTATACTTACTTGTGCGGCAACCATCAAGTTGTCTTCTACACTCAAATCTTTAAATATAGAAGCCTCTTGAGGTAGATAGCCTATACCTTGTATGGCTCTCTCATGAAGTGGTTTGTTTGAAATGTTCTCTTCATCGAAAAAAACTTCTCCTGCTGTAGCTTCAACAAGTCCACATATCATATAAAATGTCGTTGTTTTTCCTGCACCATTTGGTCCAAGAAGCCCTACAACTTCACCACTTTTCACTTCAAGACTCATGCCTTTTACTATCTCTAAACTTTTGATTTTTTTTTCTAAATTTACTGCTTTTAATATGTGCATACTATATACTCTCTTTTATCGTTGTTTGTTTTTTCTATATCAATACTCATAACTTCTATGCCTACATTTTGAAGCATCTTTATGAGTTTATCATCGCCCCACTCTATAAAGTGTAAACCTTTCTTGTCTAACTCTTCAAGCATTCCAAGCGAGAGAAAATGTTCTAAGCCATGGTTATAGATGTCATAATGAAAAAGGTTTTCACCATAGCATTGTTGGAGTGAAAAAGTGGGTGATGTTACATCTTCTTCATATCCAAAAGTTTTTGCAACCGCTTTTACAAAAGTAGTCTTTCCAGCAGCCAAATCTCCGCGTAAAATGACAACACCTTCTTTAAAGTCAGCTAAAACATCTTCAACAAGAGTATCAATTTCATCTAAGTTTAAAGTATACTTTTTCATAACTTGTTTGAAATCTCGATTATTTGGCGAAGTTTCTTTTTTGGTCTTGCGTTTGCTATGGCTTCTCTTGCTATCTCAAAACCATCTTTCATATCTCTTGCTACTCCATCAACCACAAGTGAAGCCGCTGCGTTTATGAGAACAATGTCGCGTTGTGCATCCGTTGCATTTGACTCAAAAATGTTTCGTAAGATATTTGCATTTTGTTTTGCCTCTCCACCTATGATGGCTTCAAGTGGTGCTCTTTTTATGCCATATACTTCTGGGTCTATTTCAAACTCCGTAACAATTCCATTTTTGAGTTGCGAAGCATAAGTAATATCACTGATACTTATCTCATCCATACCCTCTTTTGAACTTACCACAAGAGCCGATGTAGCTCCGTTCATTTCCAAAGCTTCAAGCATTTTAGGCACAAATGCCTTGTCAAAGACACCAAGCATTGACTTTGTAACACCTGCTGGGTTTGTAAGTGGTCCTAAGATGTTAAAAATCGTCTTATCTGGGATGCTTTTTCTCACCGGCATTATGAACTTCATAGCAGGATGATGGTTTTGTGCAAACATAAAAGTAAATCCACTCTCTTCTAAAAGTCTTGCAGAGTTTTCTATACTCAAATCAAGTCTAACTCCAAGTGCTTCAAACATATCTGCACTTCCACTCTTTGAAGTGATAGAACGACTTCCATGCTTGGCAACACTCACACCACATGAAGCTACTAAAAGAGCTGTTGTTGAAGAGATGTTAAAAGAGCCTATCTTATCACCTCCCGTTCCCACTATGTCCATTGCGTTTAAACGAGTCTCTTCTTGTATAGGCAAAGAGATAGCAAAACTTCGCATGATTTCTGCTGCTGCCGCGATTGCATTTACAGAGGTGCTTTCATCTAAAACCATAGTAGACAAAAACTCCCGCATCTCTTTATCACTCATTTTATGTTCAAAAAGAGTTCTAAACTGTTGTGATGCTTCTTCGTATGTCATGCAACTTCCTTTATGTATTCATCTTGTAAAGATTTTGGAGTGGATTTAGTTGTGGGGATTTTAAGAACTTTGTACTTTTTAGAAGACTCAAGATAGTTAATAGTAATAATACTCCCAACCTCTACACCCTTACTTGCTTTTGCAACAACACCATTTATAAGCACAACCTTGTTACTTATCATATCTTGTGCAACACTTCTGCGTTTTGTTATATTTACCGAGTTTAAAAACTTATCTATTCGCATTGTTTGATTTTCCAAATTATTTATATTTTATTTGAGTTATTGTAGACAAAACAAACTGAAAGAAATGTAAGAAAAAGCAAAGTTGGAACATTTTTTGCATTAAATTTTAAAAAAGATACATTTATACAAAAATTTTCTTCAGTATCTTCTATTACACCCTATAATGTCCCCAGAAAAACAAACTGCTTAATACTGTCAGACGAAATGTAGCATAATGAGTGAAATAAGAATGTTGGGTTAAGTGGTCTTGACATATGGGGACGTTATAAGCATCTTTAGAAGAACTTATATCTAAATCAAATATCTGTGCTGTATTCATTTTGTACTCCTTACGGTTATTATGCGGTTGTTATAGCATAATTAGTGTAGAATTATTTTTTTCTCAACTCAAAAATATCTTTTCTTCTGTCTTTAAGATTTTTAACACTTCCATACTCATGTAACTCTGTGAGTAAATCAATGTCAACATCTGCTATAAGCACCATTTCAGTGTTTGGTGTTGCTTCTGCTTTGATACCATTAGTAGGAAAAGCAAAATCACATGGTGTAAATACAGCCGATTGAGCAAATTGCATATCCATATTTTCTACATTTGGAAGATTTCCAACACTTCCTGCCATAGCCACATAACACTCATTTTCAATAGCTCTTGCTTGAGAACAGTGTCTCACTCTTGCATAACCATTTTGAGTATCTGTTAAAAAAGGAACAAACAAAATGGACATTCCCTCATCTGAGAGAAGTCGGCTTAGTTCTGGGAATTCAGAATCATAACAAATAAGCACTCCTATTTTACCACAATCAGTATCAAAAGTTTTTAGACTATTGCCTCCTTGCATTCCCCAAACTTTTTGCTCATCAGGAGTAACATGAATCTTTTCATAGCGCTCTACCGTGCCATCTCTTCTGCAAAGGTAACCAACATTGTAAAGTTTTTCGTCTCTCATCTCAGGCATACTTCCTGAAATAATGTTGATGTTATATGAAATAGCAAACTCTGAAAACTTCTGAATAATATCGCGTGTATGTTTTGCCAATTCTCTAATTGCTGTTGCTTCTGGAAGGTGATTATTTCCTGCCATTAGAGGAGCATTAAAAAATTCTGGAAAAAGTGCAAAATCGGCTCTATATCCAGAAACAGCATCGATAAAAAATTTAGCTTGTTCTAACAAGTCTTCTAAAGTATTATATGGTCTCATCTGCCACTGTATCAAACCAAGACGAACGATTTTTTTATTAGTTTTGGTTTTTTTACTTGGCTTTTCATAATAAATATTGTCCCACTCCAACAAAACTGCATATTCACCAGACTCTAAATCACCTTCAAGGTAACCTTTTAAAATCTTAGCTGGATGAAAGTCATTAGACATCTGAAAATTTAATACGGGGTCATGTATCTCTCTTCTCTTTACTTTTTCAATATACTCTTTTGGAGTAATCTCATTTTCGTATTTATGATAATTTGGGATTCTACCTCCAAAAGCAATACTTTTGAGATTGAGTTTTTCACACAACTCTTTTCTGTAGTCATACAAACGTCTTCCAAGTCTTAAACCTCGAAACTTTGGTTTTACAAAAACGTCAATACCATACAGTATATCTCCCTTTGCACTGTGTGTACTAAA